>Ga0210396_10005374_pt1 | contig 12418 bp, 9 predicted proteins | sample IncBWH17OmetaG_FD_155466 | JGI IMG/M metagenome (GOLD analysis project Ga0210396, IMG submission 155466) | Forest soil microbial communities from Barre Woods Harvard Forest LTER site, Petersham, Massachusetts, United States - Inc-BW-H-17-O ...
CTTTCCCAGCATCGCAGCGGTCAACCCCGCGCTGACGGCGATGGCGAATGCGCTGCGGGTCGGCGACCATCTGCTGCAGCGCCTGGGCGCCAATGGAGGGTGAGCACCGCCGAAAGGTGGTGATCGTCGGCGGGGGCTTCGGCGGTCTGGCGGCCGCGCATGAGCTGAGGCACGCGGACGTTGATGTGACACTCGTGGACCGCACCCACCATCACCTGTTCCAGCCGCTGCTCTACCAGGTCGCAGGCGGCGGCCTGGCGGCCGGCGAGTGCGCCTCGCCGATCCGCACGGCGCTGCGGCGCAACTCGAACATCACGGTGCTGATGGGCGAGGCCACCGGCCTCGACGTGGAGAGCCGCCAGCTGGTCCTCGACCGCGGCGAGCGCCTGGACTACGACAGCCTGATCGTGGCGTGCGGGGCCGAGACCTCCTACTTCGGCAAAGACGAGTGGCGCGAGGTGTCCTGCGGCCTGAAGACGCTCGCCGACGCGCTCGATCTGCGCAACCGGCTGTATGGCGCGTTCGAGGAGGCTGAGCGCGCAAGCGACCCGAGCGAGCAGCGTCAGTGGATGACGTTCGTGGTGATCGGCGGGGGACCAACCGGCGTGGAGCTCGCCGGGGAGCTGCGGATCATCGCCCAGCACGGGATGAAGCGCGGCTTCAGGCGGATCGATCCCCGCAATGCGCAGGTGATCCTGCTCGACGCCGGCGAGCGTGTGACCGCCGCCTTCAGCAAGCGGCTGTCTGGCAAGGTCGCCAAGGAGCTCGCCTCGCTCGGTGTCACGGTTCGCGAGGGCGCCCGCGTCACGGCCATCGACGCACAGGGAGTGACCGCCTCGGTCGCGGGAGCCGACGAGCGGATCGACGCGAGGACCGTGATCTGGGCCGCGGGCGTGCAGGCAGTCGGCTTCGCCGGTGTGCTCGCGCAGGCAACCGGGGCCTCAGCCGATCGCGCCGGGCGCGTGCAGGTGCAACCCGATCTGACGATTGCCGGGTACCCGGAAATATCGATGATCGGCGACGCCTCAACGCTCACGGGCCCTGGAGGCAAGCCATTTCCCGGTCTGGCGACTGTGGCTATCCAGCAGGCGCGTCACGCGGCCAAGGCGATCGCCGGCGGAGCGCCGGGCGCCTCGACGCCGTTTCACTACTTTGACAAGGGGGCGCTGGCGGTCGTCGGGCGCGGCAAGGCCGTGTGTGAAATCCGCGGGCATGAAATCTCGGGGCGACTTGCGTTCTTCACCTATTTGACGGTGCACATGTACTACCTGGGCGGCGTCCGCGGGGGTCGCATCAAGGTGTTGATCGACTGGATCAGCGCCCGTCTCGGCAACCCCCAGAATCAGGTGATGGATGGCTATCTATCGAGCGTCGAGCGTCTTCCGCCTGGAGCGGACCCCTCCGGGGGCGATCGAATCTCGGCCACCGGCAGCGGCGAGCGGTGAGGGCGCTCGATCCGAGACTGCTGCAGTACGCGCGCGCGACGCGCACATTCATGTTTGCCTCGATCGGCCTCGGCACGCTCAGCGCGCTGCTGATCGTCTCGCAGGCCTGGTTGCTGGCGGATGTGGTCGCGAGCGCCTTCTCAGATGGCAGGGACCTGGCGCAATTGCAAACGCCCATGATCGTGCTGCTGTGCGTGGTTGTGGCCCGGGCGGCGGTCGCCTGGGGGGCTGAGCTTGCGGCCGGTCGCTGCTCGGCTCGCGCGAAGTCGCAGCTGCGCGGCGCCCTGCTGGAGCGGGTCGCCGGGCTTGGCGCGGACAGCTCGCGCCGGGAGCGCACGGGCGAGCTCGCTGTCCTAGCCACACGCGGGGTGGACGCGCTCGACGGCTACTTCTCGTTGTACCTGCCGCAGCTGTTCCTTGCTGTGATCGTGCCACTCGTCGTGCTCGCCGCCGTGGTTGGCAAGGACTGGATCTCGGCGGCGATCATCGCTTTCACGATTCCCCTGATCCCTCTGTTCATGGCGCTGGTGGGAGCCACCACGCGCGAACGGATGGACCGTCAGCTGCGTACGTTGCAGCGCCTGGCCGGGCACTTCCTCGACGTGGTGGCCGGACTGCCGACACTGAAGGTGTTCGGGCGCGCGAAGGCCCAGGCGGCAAGCATCCGTGAGGTCTCAGAGCGCTATCGAGACACGGCGCTCTCGACGCTGCGGATCACTTTCCTCTCCTCGCTGATCCTCGAGCTCGTGGCGACGTTCTCGGTGGCGCTCGTGGCGGTGGCGATCGGCCTGCGCCTGATGGGCGGGGAGCTTGGATTGCGCACGGCGCTGTTCGCGCTGGTGCTTGCCCCGGAGGCCTATCTGCCGCTGCGTCAGCTCGGCGCCAACTATCACGCGAGCGCCGAGGGCATGGCCGCGGCGGAGCAGGTGTTCGCGGTGCTCGAGAAGCCTTTGCCGGCGCGCGGCGTGCACCGCGAGGCGCCCGACATGACAGTGACGGACATCGCGGTCGAAGGGCTGTGGGTCACCTATCCCGGACGCTCCAAGCCGTCGCTCGAGGACGTGTCGCTGAGCGTCGAGGCCGGCGAGGTCCTGGCACTTGCGGGCCCGAGCGGCTGTGGCAAGTCGACCATGCTGAGCGTGCTGCTTGGCCTGACCGTCCCCGAGCAAGGAACGGTGAGCGTCGGGGACGTGGAGCTGGCCGATCTCGACCCCGACGCGTGGCGCTCCCAGATCGCGTGGGTGCCACAGCGACCGCATCTGTTCGCAACCTCGATCGCTGAGAACATACGTCTCGGGCGGCGCGGTGCATCCAGCGAGGAGCTGTGGGAGGCCCTGAGCGCGGCTGGGCTCGCCGATGTGGTGGCGGCCCTGCCCGAGGGCCTGGACACGGTGCTCGGCGATCGCGGCGCCGGGCTCTCCGCCGGCGAGCGCCAGCGGGTGGCGCTCGCGCGAGCGTTCCTGCGCGACTCACCGTTGCTGCTGCTCGACGAGCCCACCGCCAACCTCGACGGCCAGACCGAGCACGAAGTTTTGGACGCTGTGAGGCGTCTGTCTCACGGGCGCACGGTGGTACTCGTGGCACACCGTCCCGCGTTGCTGCTGCTGGCCGACCGGGTGGTCACGCTCGGCGCGGTCAAGGTGGCGGCGTGATGAGCCCGGCCTCCACGGATCGAGCGGTGCGGTGAGCGCACCTTCCGCCGCCCGCCCAGCCTCACCGCTCCTCGAGAGCCGTGAACCCGAGGCGCCGTTGTGGCGGACGCTCGCAATCGCGCGTCCCGCCGCGGGGCGCCTGGCGCTGGCGACGCTGCTGGGCGCAGGCGCGGTGGCAGCCGCGATCGGGCTGATCGCCACTTCGGCGTGGCTGATCTCACGCTCCTCTCAGCACCCGCAGGAGTCGGTCGTGGCAATCGCGATCGTGGGGGTGCAGTTCTTCGCGCTGTCGAGAGGCCTGTGTCGCTACGCGGAGCGACTCGTCGGCCACGACGCGGCCTTTCGCGTCCTGTCCAGCCTCCGGGTCAGCGTGTATGAACGCTTGGAGCGGCTTGCCCCGCTCGGCCTGCCCGCCTTTCGTAGCGGCGACCTGCTGGCGCGGCTGGTTCATGACGTGGACTCCCTGCAGGACCTGCTGTTGCGGGTAGTGCCGCCGTTTGCGATCGCACTGCTCGTAGGCGTGGCCACGGTGGGGTTGGTGTGGTGGATGCTGCCGGCCGCCGGCCTGATCCTGCTGGTGGCGCTGCTGATCGCAGGCGTGCTCGTGCCGTGGTTGACGGGCACGCTTGCCGCGCGTACCGAGGCCAGGCAAGCGGCCGCACGTGGGCTTCTCACGGAGTCTGTGGTCGACCTGTTCGAGGGCGCCCCCGAGCTGATCGTGAACGGGGCCGCACCTGAGCAGTTGAGGCGTGCGCTGGCGGCCGATGGGAAGCTCACACAGGTTGCGCAGGCGACTTCGCGCACCGCGGGCATCGGCCAGGGACTGACCACTCTCTGCTCCGGGCTTGCGATGTGGGGTGCACTGCTGGTGGGCGTCGCCGCCGTCCACGGGGGCCGGCTCGACGGCGTGCTGCTGGCAGGCATTGCGCTGATCCCGCTCGTGGCGTTCGAGCTCGTGACGGGCTTGCCGGCGGCGACCCAGACGCTCCAGCGTGTGCGCCGCGCGGCTGCGCGGGTGCAGGAGGTTCTCGATACCCCACAGCCTGTGACAGAGCCCGAGCATCCGGTCAAACGCGACACGCTGGCGCCAAACCTGAATGTGCGCGACCTGCGCAGCTCCTATCCCGGCGAGACCCGCGCGGCACTAGCGGTCGTGGACCTCGACTTGAGCCCAGGCAGACGCGTGGCGATCGTAGGCCCGAGCGGTGCCGGCAAGTCGACCCTGGCGGCGGTGCTGATGAGATTCCTCGCTTACCAGAGCGGATCCGTCGAGCTCGACGGAGTCGAGATCTCACAGCTGAACGGCGACGAGCTCAGACGGGTGGTCGGTTCGGTGAGTCAGGACGCCCACGTGTTCGACAGCACGCTCGAGGAGAACCTGCGCCTCGCCAGACGCGATGCGACCGAGGACGAGCTGCGCGATGCGCTTGGGCAGGCACGGCTGCTCGAGTGGGTCGAGGAGCTGCCGCAGGGCCTTGCAACCGAGGTCGGCGAGCGCGGCGCACGGATGTCAGGCGGACAGCGCCAGCGCCTGGCGATCGCCCGAGCGCTGCTGGCCGACTTCCCCGTGTTGATCCTCGATGAGCCCGGCGAGCACCTTGACGCCCACACCGCCGATGCGATCCTCGCCGACCTGCTCGCTGAAACGAGCGGGAGAGCGACGCTGCTCATAACCCACCGGCTGTCTGCGCTCGAGCAGGTCGACGAGGTGATAGCGCTCGATCGTGGCCGGGTGCGCGAACGCGGGACACACGCCGAGCTGATCGAGCTCGACGGTCACTACGCGGAGCTGTGCCGCCGCGAGATGGGCGATGGTGTCAGAGCATGACCAACGACCTGGCCCGCTGGCAGTTCGCCACGACGAGCATCTACCACTTCCTGTTCGTGCCGGTGACGATCGGGCTGGCTTTTCTGGTCGCGCTTCTGCAGACGGCGTGGCATCGCAACCAGAAGCCTGAATACAAGCGTGTGACGCGCTTCTTTGGCACGCTGCTGCTGATCAACGTCGCGGTTGGGGTGGTCACCGGTCTGGTGCAGGAGTTCGAGTTCGGGATGAACTGGTCGTCCTACTCGCGCTTCGTGGGCGACGTCTTCGGCGGCCCGCTGGCGATGGAGGGGCTGGCGGCGTTCTTCCTCGAGTCCACCTTCCTCGGCCTGTGGGTGTTCGGCTGGGATCGCCTGCCCAGGCGGGTGCACCTGGCCTGCATCTGGCTGGTGGCGGCCGGCGCGATGCTCTCGGCGATGTTCATCCTGGCCGCCAACTCCTGGATGCAGCACCCGGTCGGCTATGTGCTGAACAGCCACGGCCAGCCGCAGCTGAACAATGTGTGGGCGCTGTTCACCAACCCGACATTCCTGTGGGGATACGTCCACGTGATCCTGGCCTCGCTGGTGACCGGCTCGCTGGTGATGCTTGCGATCTCGGCCTGGCACCTGCGCAAGCAGAGCAAGGTGGAGGCCTTCCACCACACGGCCCGATTGTCGGTGCTGGTGCTGCTGCCGGCGATCCTGTTGCAGATGTTCGTCGGCAACAAGCTCGGCGAGATCGAGAACACCTACCAGCCGGCCAAGATCGCGGCGGCGGAGGCACAGTGGAACAACTGCCAGCCGTGCTCGTTCTCGGCCTTTCAGATTGGCGGCGGCAACAATGACCAGACCCCGACCCAGGTGATCGCGATCCCGCATCTGCTCTCGGTGCTCGCGACGGGGACTTGGAACGGCGCGGTCATCGGGCTCAACCAACTGCAGAAGGAAGACGTAAAGAAGTATGGGCCGGGCAACTACATCCCAGACGTGTTCATCCAATATTGGTCGATGCGCGTGATGGCCTATCTCGGCTCATTGATCGCGCTGCTGGCGCTGTGGGGGGCATGGCTGATCCACAAGGGGAGGCTCGCCCGCTCCAAGTGGTTCCTGCGGGCCGGCCTGGCGGCGGTGGTGGCACCGTTCGTGATGAACACCGCTGGCTGGCTGCTGACCGAGAGCGGCCGCCAACCGTGGATCGTGCAGGGACTGATGAAGACGGTCAATGCCAACTCCCCTTCGGTCAGCTCGACCGACATCTGGATCAGCCTGATCGCGTTCGTGCTGATCTACATCGCGCTCGGCGCGGCCGACCTGATCCTGATGCTGCGCTACTCGCGCAGGGACCTGGACCCAGACGACGGCCCCGAGGGGACGAGCCCGGACAAGCACGCCCCGACCCCGGCCATGAGCTACTAGGAGAGCCCGGTGCAGCTTCACACGATCTGGTTCGTGATCCTCGCGATCTTCTGGATCGGGTTCTTCGTGCTCGAGGGCTTTGACTTCGGCGTGGGCATGTTGCACGCGATCGTGGGGCGCGACGAGCAGGAGCGCAAACGCGCACTCAGCACGATCGGCCCATGGTGGGACGGGAACGAGGTGTGGCTGGTCGTCGCGGGCGCCGGCACGTTCGCAGCGTTCCCCGGTTGGTACGCGACGATGTTCTCTGCTCTGTACCTGGCGCTGCTGCTGGTGCTGGTGGCGCTGATGGCGCGTGGCGTATCGCTCGAGTTCAGGGAGAAGAGCGAGAATCCCCGCTGGCGATCGACGTGGCGCTGGGCGCTGACGATCGGCTGCCTGCTGATCCCGCTGCTGCTCGGCGTCGGGTTGGGCGACCTGTTGAATGGCCTGCCGATCGACTCGAGCCACGAGTACACGGGCAACTTCTTCGACCTGCTCACACCATATGGGCTGTGGACCGGCGTGACGCTGGTGGCGCTGTGCCTGCTGCACGGCGCCACGTTTCTCAAGCTCAGGACGACGGATCGGGTGCGTGAGCGCGCCCGTGAGCTCGCTCGGCCGCTGGGTTGGGCGGCGATCGCGGGCGTGGTGGGCTGGGTGATCTGGACGCGCAGCGTGGCGGGTGGCCCCGACGTTCCCCAGCCCGTGGAGATCCTGGCGGTGATCGCCGTCGCCTTCGCCGCGCGCCTGGCGATCACCGACCACGACGGCCTGTCCTTCGCCGCCTCAGCCGTCGCGATCGCCGCGACCGTCGGCTCGATCTTCATCGACCTGTATCCGAACGTGATGGTCTCGAGCACCAACGCCGCCTATGACCTGACCGTCAACAACACGGCCTCCGGTCACTATGCGCTTGTGGTGATGACCATCGTCGCGGTGATCTTCTTCCCGCTGGTGCTGCTCTACCAGGGCTGGTCCTTCCACGTGTTCCGCGCTCGGCTCAAGGCTCCGCCGGAGTCGGCGGAGGGCCAGTCCCGCCCCGAGCCGGTCGCGCCACAGCCCGGCTAGGCACGATCGCTGCGCCGCTCGTCGAGTGCTGTGGCGACTCAGGGTCGCCCGTCACAAGGTGTCGAGATTCGGGCGCCGCTTGGCTGAACGCCCCCTCACCAGGTGTCGAGATTCGGGCGCCGCTTGGCCGAACGCTTGCGCCAGTCGCTCGCGGGAGGGTCGAACAGCGTCGCGATCCAACGCCGCGAGTCGGCGGGGTCGATGACGTCGTCGATCTCGCCATAGGCCGCCATGTTCAGGCCCTGACCGTGCTCATAGGCAGCGGCGACGGTGGCTCGGAAGACCCGCTCACGTTCGGCGGGGTCCTCGATCGCATCGAGCTCGCGCCGCATGCCGAGGCGCACCGCCCCCTCGAGGCCCATGCCGCCGAACTCGGAGGTGGGCCAGCCGACCGTGAACAGAGGGGCCTTGAAGGAGCCGCCGGCCATCGCCTGGGCGCCGAGCCCGTAGCCCTTGCGCAGCACGATCGTGCCGATCGGGATCTCCAGGTTCGCGCCGATCACGAACAGGCGTGCGAAGTGGCGCACGGTGGCCGTCTGCTCGGCCGCGGGCCCGACCATGAACCCGGGCGTGTCGCACAGGAAGATCACGGGCAGCCCGAAGGCGTCGCACATCTGCAGGAAGCGCGCGGCCTTGTCGGCCGCGTCGGCGTCGATCGCGCCGCCGAGATGGGAGGGATCGTTTGCGACTATTCCCAACGGCCTGCCTTCGATGCGCGCGAGCGCGGTGACCATCCCGACGCCGAAGCCTCCGCGCAGCTCGAGCAGCGAATCCTCGTCGCAGAGCGTCTCGAGCACTCGACGAATCGCATAGGCGCGCTTGCGCTCTTCGGGTATCAGGTACCGCAGGAGGCGCTGGTCGGGCGCTGTGAACTCCTTGGCGGCCCCGCGGAAATAAGAGAGATAGCGCTTGGCCGCCGCGACCGCAGCACGGTCGTCGGGGACGCGCAGATCCACCACGCCGTTCGCGTACTGGACGTCGATCGGGCCAACATCGGCGGGGTCGTGCACGCCGAGCCCACCTCCCTCGATCATCGCGGGGCCACCCATCCCGATGCTCGAGTCCTCGGTCGCGATCACCACGTCACAACAGCCGAGCAGAGCGGCGTTGCCGGCGAAGCAGTAGCCCGAGGCGATCCCGACGAGCGGCACAAGGCCGCTGAGGCGCCCGAACAGGTGAAACGCGCGACAGTCCAGGCCCGCCACTATCGGCCAGTCCACATCACCCGGTCGCCCTCCGCCGCCCTCGGCGAGCAGCACGACCGGCAGGCGGCGACGCTCAGCAAGCTCGAACAGGCGGTCCTTCTTGAGATGGCCGCGCATACCCTGGGTGCCGGCGAGCACGGTGTAGTCATAGGACATCACCACACCAGCGTCGCCGTCGATGTCCCCGACTCCCGCCACCAGGCCGTCCGCGGGTGTGCTCGCGATCAGCTCCTCCTTGGGGCGGCGGCGCTCCTGGGCCGCGAACAGCAGCGGGCCGTACTCGACAAACGTGCCCTCGTCGAGAAGATCCGCAAGGTTCTCGCGGGCCGTGCGCCGGTGGCGCTCCCGGCGCCGCGCCACCGCCTGCGGGCGGGCGGCATCCAGGCCGAGTGCGTGGCGGGCCCGCACCGCCCCCAGATCCGCGCGGACGGCATCGAGGTCGAGCGTGGAGGCGACCGGCGCGTCAGGCTCTTTCTGCCCTGACCCGTCGCGGGGAGCGAGCACGAGCAGCGACTGGCCATCCTGCACGGCGTCGCCGACGGCGACCTCCACGCGGCTCACCACCCCATCGGTCTCGGCGACGACCTCGTGCTCCATCTTCATCGCCTCGAGCACCACCAGCGTCTCGCCGGCCCGCACCGTGCCCGCGGGTGGGTGCTCGACTGCGACGACCACTCCGGCAAACGGCGCCGTCACTGTGAGCTCGCGCGGCGCTGACATCGCGCAATCATTGCGCAGAGACGGTCGCGAGGACCGGCCCCCCGACCGCGGAGCGTGAACGAGTCGCTGACGATGCCCCACGGGGGCCGTCGTACCCTTTTCGACGGAGATGACACCGCAATGACCCGCGATCGGGTTCTGCAGGGACTCTCAGGAGCTCACAATGACCTTCACAACCTGCTTTCCAACGTCTGAGAAATAGTTGGTGTTGTCGTTGTTTCTAAGCCAAATGGGACCCGCTGCCTGGGACTCAAAATTCGACATGGTATTCCCGGCTTGGAAGAATCCAGAGTTCTCGATTCCACCAGTGCCTCCACCAGGCGCGGAAAGGCCGACCGACACTTCTCGTGGGGTGGGCGGCGAGGCGCCTATGAAACCGATCAACGACTCGACGTCCGCTTTGGCGTCAACTCGATATTGGCCCGGGTAGACGGGCAGGCCGTTCGCATCTGAGTAAGGGAAATACTTTGGGTTGCCGCTCCACCTGCCATCGGAGCGTGTATCTGTCCAGAGGTGATTGCCCGGCGCGATGGAGAGACCGGCGCTCACCCAGGGCGCATCGGCTGCCACAGTGACGATTTTCTGGCTTATAACCGTTTGATGGGCAGCGCTTATTTCCGTCAATATCGCAGGATCTCTCCACGCGGCTTCAGCTTTTGGTTCGGTCCCCCGCAACCGCGCCCTCAGGGCCGGCGACAGCTTGGCGGGAGTGACTGCCCCGTTTGCGAGCTTCGTGGAGGTGACCGCGCCAGAGCGAATCTGCCTGCGTCCAACGCTATTGGAGGGCAGCTGGGTCGCGGCGTATGAAGTGCCGCCCAGCGCAATGAACAGCGCGATGATGCCTATGTGATGACGCTTGAGATAGGCCAGCATTTCGGCGAGCCTAGCAAAAGGATCTCTACGATTTGGGTTCTGAGATCGTCCATCCAACTCACCTGATCACATTTCCGTACAGGCTCTTAGCAGGCATCTGATTCGAGGGCGTCAATTCCGAGCTCGAGCATCCGTCTCCATGCTTCGGGCTCAAGTTTTGCGGCCGCGCGGATGGCCGCGAAGATCAGGCGCAGGTCGAGCGCTGTGGCATCGGCCCGCAACCGGCCCTCGGCCTTCGCGGCGTCGAGCAGGCGCTCCAGAGAGATCACCGTGCGCGCGAGCGCAGATTGCACCGCTGGATGCTCTGAGACGGTCGCCATCGCCTCTCCGAGCACTTCGTCGGTGGCCTGGCGCTCGGCCAGCGTCCACAGCAGTCCGGTGAGCGCCGACCATGGGCCGGCCGTGCTCGCCAGGGCAGTGTCGGCGCCGTGCTCGGCTTCGGCCAGACGCTCGACCACCAGCGCCGCGAGCAGGTCGCGCTTTGAGGGAAATTGGCGGTAAACGCTGCCAACGCCGGCTCCGGCGGCGGTCGCGATCGCGGGCATCGGCGCGTCGAGGCCGTCCCTGGCGAAGACCTCTCCGGCGGCGAGCAGCAACCTTGCGCGCTTGTCCTCCGCGCCGAGCTCCGACCAGCAGGTGGTGGACATCAGAGACGGAACACTCATTCCGCTACTGTAGTGACTCGCTGTCCTGGAACGCTCATTCCGGTACTGGGACATCGCTTGCGCACATGACACCGCAGATGACCTCGTCGACCCCTGACCGTACCCACCCGACGCTGATCCTGACCGTGCTTGCGCTCGGCGGTCTGGCCTACGCGATGCTCAGCTCCGCCGTGCTGCCGGCGCTGCCGACCTTCCAGCACGCATTGCACACGAGCGAGACGGGTGTCACGTGGCTGTTGACCGCCTACCTGCTCGCGGCGTCGGTGGGCACCGCGATCCTGGGTCGGCTGGGCGACATGTACGGCAAGGAGAAGATGCTTCTGTGGACGCTCGTGATCCTCGCTGCGGGCACACTGCTGGCGGCCGTGTCGAGCTCGCTGGCGGTGATCGTAGTGGGCAGGTTCATACAGGGAGCAGCCGGTGGCATCTTCCCGCTCGCGTTCGGCATCGTGCGTGACGAGTTCCCTCGTGAGAAGGTCGCCGGCAGCATCGGCCTGCTGTCGGCGATCCTTGGGGTTGGCGGCGGCGTGGGGATCGTGCTCGCGGGCGTGATCATCGAGCACCTTGACTACCACTGGCTGTTCTGGATCCCGTTGATCCCGACAGTGCTCGCCGCGATTGCGACCTGGCGCTTCATCCCCGAGTCCCCGGTTCGGGTTCCCGGGCGGGTGAACTGGCTCGCCGCGACGCTGATGACGATCGGCATGTCGATCGTGCTGATCGCGATCAGCCAGACCACGACATGGGGCTGGGGATCGGCCAAGACGCTCGGCCTGCTCGCCGCCGGCATCGCCGTCTCGGCGGCCTGGATCGCGGTAGAGGTTCGCAGTAGCAACCCGCTGATCGACATGACGATGATGCGGATCAGAGGCGTGTGGACCACCAACGCATCCGCCTTCCTGCTCGGCGCGGGGATGTACGCGTCATTCATCGTGATCCCCCAAATCGCCCAGCTCCCGAAGAGCACGGGATTCGGATTCGGCGCCTCGGTGGTCGTGTCGGGCCTCTACCTGCTGCCCACGACGATCGGGATGACGATCCTCGGCCTGTCGGCCGGCCGGATCTCGGGTCGGTACGGCTCGCGCAGCGCGCTGCTGGTGGGAACCGGCTTTACAACAGCCGCCTTTGCGTGGCTCGCGGTCGCCCACAGCCATCCCTATGACCTGCTGATCGCCGCGGGACTGCTCGGGGTGGGCGTGGGCCTCGCCTTCGCGGCGCTCGGCAACCTGATCGTGCAGGCCGTCTCACCTGAGCAGACCGGAGTTGCGAGCGGCATGAATACGGTCATGCGCACGCTCGGTGGTGCCCTAGGTGGTCAGCTCTCGGCGACCTTCATCGCCGCCAACACCGCCAGGGGTTTGCCGACGATCAAGGGCTTCACCGACACGTTTCTGATGGCCACGGGCTTCCTGCTTGTGTGCCTGGCTGTCGGCTTCTTGGTCCCCAAGGAACACGGCGCAGGGGCAGCGGACTTCTCGCACGAAGAGGCAGCCGGTGGCGCCCCAGCGGCAGAGGGCGCCCCCGGCTAAAGTTCTCGCGAGCGCGCCCGCGGCAGACGCGCTCCCGGCTGAAGCTCCCGCGCTCGG
>Ga0210396_10005378_pt1 | contig 12414 bp, 9 predicted proteins | sample IncBWH17OmetaG_FD_155466 | JGI IMG/M metagenome (GOLD analysis project Ga0210396, IMG submission 155466) | Forest soil microbial communities from Barre Woods Harvard Forest LTER site, Petersham, Massachusetts, United States - Inc-BW-H-17-O ...
GGCAGCCTCATGCGGCCTCAAATGCCGGACGCCGGCGCGGTTGGCGACTTCGCGCGACTTTTCTTTCGCGCCTTCGGACAGACCGATGCCGCCATGCCGGTCGGCACCATGCTCCAGCGTCTGATTGGCGAGCGTCCAGCCAATGGTGCCATTACGAAGCGCCACCACCTTGTTGGCTACTCCGGCATTGATCAGCGATTGCGTGCCGATGATCGATCGCGTCCGCCCAGCGCAGTTGACGACAATGGTGGTCTCGGGATCGGGCGCGACGTGGCCTGCGCGTAGCACCAATTCCGCGCCCGGTATGCTGACCGAACCGGGGATGTTCATGGTCGCGTATTCGTCCGGCCGCCGCACATCGAGCACCCTGACATCGGCATCGCTCGCAATCAGCGCGGCGACCTCTTCCGCCGACAATGACGGCGTATGGCGGCGGGCCTCGACCAGTTCACCGAACGCCTTGGCATAGGAATTGACGTCAATGAAAATCTCGAAGCCCGCTTGCCGCCAGGCTTCCAGATCTCCCTCGAGCTGGCGAATGTCGGTATAGCCCAGCGCGGCGAAGCGATCCGCCGCCTCCGCCACAAGGCCTTCACCGGCATCGTAGACCACGATCGGTACATCCTTGCGCGGAAGCCTGACTTCCGCCTCGAGCATGATCCGGCTCGCCGCCATATTGGCGGCGAACAAGGGATGACCGGTGGCATAGGCCGCCTCATGGCGCAGATCGAGCAGCGCGATTTCCTCACGCAGCAACAACATGCTGCGGATTTTCGATGGGCTGAGGGCTGGGGTGGTCATGGACATACGGTTGGAAGGACGAAAAGTTGACCCTTGCACGGTCGCACCTGCTATTTCAACTGGCCGCGGGCGTCGGGACGGACCGCTATAATCGCGTTCCCTGCTGGAACTTCCTCTCAAGCCATGCGTTTATTTCGGTTAACTTGACCTTTTTCAAGAAGTGCGGGGAACTTGCGTGGAGCATCCGGAACGGTTCGAGGCCTCGAAGTCCAGCGAAGGCCGCTACCGCATGCTCATCGACGCGATCACCGACTATGCGATCTACATGCTCGATCCCGACGGTACCGTCACGAGCTGGAATCCGGGCGCCAAGCGTTTCAAGGGATACGAGCAATCCGAAATCATCGGCGAGAATTTCTCGCGCTTCTACACCGAAGAAGATCGCGAGAAGGGGCTCCCGCAGCGCGCCCTCGAAATCGCCGAGCGCACCGGCAAATTCGAACAAGAAGGTTGGCGCGTCCGCAAGGACGGGACGAAGTTCTGGGCCTATGTCGTCATCGACCCGATCCGGAACAGTGCCGGCGGGTTGATCGGCTTTGCCAAAATTACCCGCGACCTTACCGAGCGGCGGCACGCCGAAGCGGCATTGCGCGCAAGCCAGGAACAATTTCGCCTGCTGGTGCAGGGCGTCACCGACTACGCGATCTATTTGCTGAGCCCCGAAGGATACGTCTCAAGCTGGAATCTTGGGGCGCAACGAATCAAGGGCTATGCTCCCGAAGAGATTATCGGTCAGCACTTTTCACGCTTCTATACCGAGGAGGATCGGCAAGCCGGCTTGCCCCAGGCGGCGCTGGAGATCGCGGCGCGGGTCGGGCGGTTTGAGAAAGAAGGTTGGCGAATTCGCAAGGACGGAACGCAATTCTTTGCCCACGTCGTCATCGACACCATTTACGATTCCGACGGATCGCTGCTCGGCTTCGCCAAGATCACGCGCGATATTACCGAACGGACGAACACGGCGCGCGCGCTGGAGAAAGCTCGCGAAGCGCTGCTCCAGTCACAGAAGATGGAAGCGATCGGGCACCTGACCGGAGGCATCGCCCACGACTTCAACAATTTGCTGATGGCCATCCAGGGCAGCCTCGAGCTTTTGCAAAGACGGTTGCCCGACAATGACCCGAAAGTCGCGCTACTGATCGACAATGCCCTTCAGGGAACGCGGCGCGGAGCAGCACTAACCCAGCGGATGCTGGCCTTTGCGCGGCGCCAGGAGCTCAAGCTGTTGCCGCTCGACGTGCGCGACGTGGTGCAGCAGATGACAAATCTGTTGCAAAGCTCGCTCGGTCCGTTGATCCGGGTTGAAACGAATTTCCCGCCCGAACTCCCGAAAGTGGTTGCCGACGCCAACCAGCTCGAGCTCGCGCTTCTCAACCTGGCGATCAACGGGCGTGACGCGATGCCGAAAGGAGGCACGATCACGATCGGCGCGACGAAGCGGGCCGATGCGCCGGGCCTGAAGACGGGAAATTATCTTTGCGTGAGCGTAACTGATACCGGCACCGGCATGGACGAAGAAACGCTCAAGCGCGCGATAGAGCCATTCTTCACGACGAAAGGCGTCGGCAAGGGCACGGGTCTTGGGCTGCCGATGGTTCATGGAATGGCCGAGCAGTCCGGCGGGGCATTGCTTTTGAAAAGCAGGCTGGGCCACGGGACCTCGGCCGAACTCTGTCTCCCGGTTGCACTCGGCGAGCCGATTTCCGCAACCAAAGGCCTGACAGCCCAGACGTTACATACCGACAAGAAGCTTGCGATCCTGACGGTTGACGATGATCCCCTGGTCGCACTCAACACATCCGCGTTGCTCGAAGAGCTTGGCCACACGGTTTATAGCGCGCCGTCCGCTTTGCATGCGCTCGACATCCTGCGCCGGGAAAAGAAAATCGATTTGATGATCACCGATCAGTTGATGCCGGACATGACCGGTTCGGAACTTGCCAGCCGTATCCGGGCAGAGAACGCACACATGCCGATTATCCTCGCAACCGGCTATGCCGAACTGGCGCCGGGAGAAGGCGAAGGATTGCCGCGTCTCGCCAAGCCGTTCAGCCAGCATGAGCTGGCTGAAGCCATCGCGCGCGCCGTCGGGCCTTAAGGCCGACGAAGCGCCCGATCGCTATTGCCCCGTTAAATCCGACCAGGGCAGGCCGAACGTGGCCGACCTTCACCGGCGCCGTTTGACCGCAGCTGATCCCGCGCTAAGATTTGCCGGAAAGGGAGGAAAAAAATATGGAGGACCTCGCGGCTCAGCGTGCGGCCGAATGGCTTTTGGCCGAGCATCAGGCCGGGCATCGCTTCACGACGCTGGGGCCGCCGGCTGCGCCGGCCACGGTTTCAGATGCTTATGACATCCAGGACAACTACGTGGCGCTGCTGCGCCGGGGCAACGGAGAGCCGGTCGGCTATAAAGTCGGGCTGACCTCGGCGACGATGCAGGCGTTTTGCCGGATCGATCATCCGATTGCGGGCGTCGTGCTCGCTTCGCGCTTGCATCGGTCGGGAGCCAGCATCCCGCTCAAGGATTACGGGCGACTTGGCCTCGAATTCGAAATCGCCGTCCGCATCAAGTCGGACATCCCCGCGACGGCCAAGGCTTTGACTGCCAAGGCTTTCACGATTGAAACGATCGCGCCTCACATTGATGGCGTTTGCGCGGCGATCGAACTGGTCGACGACCGGCTCGCGGATTATGCGAGCATCGACGTGCGCTCGCTGGTTGCGGACAATTCCTGGAACGCCGGCATTGTGCTCTCGGAGTTCAAGGCCGCCTGGCCCGATCTCGCGCCCGTCCTCGGCCGCGCCTCGAAGAATGGCAGTTCGATCGGCGAGGGATATGGACGGGACATCCTCGGTCACCCCTTCAATTCGGTGGCGTGGCTTGCCACCCAACTGGCTTCGCGCGGCGCAACGCTAAAGGCCGGCCAGGTCGTGATGACCGGAAGCGTCATGAAAACGATCTTTCCCGAACAGGATGCGCATTATCGCTTCGAACTCGAAGGATTGGGCTTTGTCGAGGTACAGGTTTCTTCAGCCAGCTAGGTTCGGATTTTTCGATGCCCTTTCGTAAATTTTGGTTCCTGTTTGCCGCACTGTGCTCGGTTGTCCCTGTCCGTGCCGAGACGCGTTCCATTCCGCCACTGCCCGAGTTGAAATTTGCCGAAATCCCGGCCGGCTCGCGCGCCAATTATCTCGGCGATCGCTGGAGCTATATGGAGATGGGACAGCCCGACGCGCCGCCGCTGGTCCTGTTGCATGGTGTCGGCGCCAATTCCATGCATTGGCGTTATCAGCTTGCGGGACTGTCCGACCGCTATCACGTCGTCGCCTGGAACGCGCCGGGATATATGCTCTCCGACGCCTTGAAGACCGACAACCCCGATTGCAAAACCTTTGCGGACGCACTCAACGATTTCCTCGCGGCGGTGAAACTCGACCGCGTCAACCTGGTCGGCAATTCGTTCGGCAGCCGTGTCGCGCAATGTTTCGCGCTGTATTATCCCGAACGCGTCATCAAGCTCGCCATGACCGGCACCGGAATCGGTCCGCATGGCCTCAGCGATGAGAAAAAGAAGGAGATCATCGCCACGCGTGAGGCCCAGATCGCCAAGGGCGGATATGCCTTCGGCGCGCGCGTCAATGCGCTGCTTGCCGCCAATGCCTCGCCACAGACCGTCGAACTGGTGCGGGACGTCGTCCGCGCCACCAATCCGCGCGGCTTCATGCACGGCGTCAAGCTCGGGCTGGTCGATGGCTACAGCCCTGACGAAGTCGCGCCCAAATTCTCCTTTCCGGTGTTGCTGATTTCGGGGCGCGAGGACCGCGTCAACCCGGTCGGCGAGAATGCCGCCACTCTGGTCAAAGCTTTGCGGCAGGGCCGGCTGGAAATCCTCGACGGTGCCGGTCACCTTCCGGAAGTCGAACGTCCCGATATCATCAACAAGATGCTACGCGACTTTTTCGGCTGAATGGCCATATATCCCCCTGACCATCGGCCTGCCGTAGGCTAGACGCCTTCGGCCGGACAAAGTCTGACGCCTAAAATCATCGGGACGGGCGCGGGGCGATGCGGACAGGAGCATTCAATCCGTGATAATTCGAATCAGGCTGTCCCCTTTACTAGCAGGCTGAAGATATCGTGAGCGTTCCCGGAACCCGCCCGTCAGCGATCGCGCGCATCCGGGCCCTGCTAAGTCAGCCCGCCCACCACTATCGCCCCGCCACCACGGTCTTTCTCGACCTGAACGTCGACCGCGTCGCGGACGAATTCGGACTGGCCGCGCTCGGAGGCGAGCGTGGGACAGAGAATCGTCCGACGTCCGACGCACAGACGATGGACGATGTCGAACACAAGATCGTCGAGCGCATCGAGGCTCACAAACAGGATGCGAACGTCATCTACCTCGACCAGCTTCACACGTATGACGAACGGATGAACGCGCTCTCCTTCGAGGAGCGCTTTGCCACCATCCAGCAGGCCGCGCCGGAAGCGGTCGGCGATTGTCGCGCCGCAGCCACCGTCGGCCGCGATGAGCTTTTCGTGTTGCGCCGCCGCCTCAACGAATCGGAGATCGAGCGCGAGCAATTTCGCAAACATCACCGCATCGAGCGGCCGGCGCGGCTGGCGAGCCCCGGCACGATCATCCTGAAAGCCGGCATCCTGGCGATCCTGTTCATCATCGAGGTCGTGATCAACGGCAGCTTTCTCGCCAAGGCCAATCTCGGCGGCCTGCTTGGCGGCGCGGTGCAAGCGGTGACGTTTGCCGCGCTCAACATCATTGCCAGCTTCTTCTGGGGCATGGTGCTGATCCGGCTCGTCAACCGCCGGAACTACTTTTTGAAGCTGGTTGGCGTGTTGTCGTTTCTGGCCTATCTCGCCTTCGCGATCGCGCTCAATTTGACGCTGTCTCATTTGCGTGAAATTCCGCCCGCCGTCAGCCTGAGCGACAATGTCGGGCAGGAAGTGCTGCACCGTCTCCTGACCGCGCCCTATGCGCTGACCGACATCAATTCATGGCTGCTGTTCGCTCTCGGCTTTGTGTTCTCGCTGATTGCGATGGCCGACGGCCTGATGTTTTTCGATCCCTATATGGGCTATGCCGGTCTTGAGCGGCGATGGATCGAGGCAACCCGTCAATTCGCCAACGCGCGTGGCGAATTGATCGAACGTCTCAGGGATATTCGCGAGGACGCCACCGAAGCCATGAACGAGGCTGCGCGCGATCTCTCGGTCCGGCGAAGCGAGTACGATTCGCTGTTGCAAGGCCGCGTACGGCTCGCTCAGCGCTTCGACCAGCACCAAAACCAGATCGAACAAACCAGCCGTGCGCTGCTCGAGATCTACCGCGAGGCCAACCGCAAGGCCCGCTCGACGCCTGCTCCTGGCTATTTTGCGAGGCCCTACGCTATGGAGCGGATCAGCTATGCGGGCGGGGAGCCGAGCACGAGCGCGCGGGAAAATTTGCGCGCCATGATCGCCGAGACCCAGGAGCTTCTGAGCCAGCAGATCAAGGCCATCCACGAAGCCTTCGACCAGGCGGTGCGCACTTATCGCGAGATCGACGAGTTGCTGCCGGAGAAGAAGAGTGGCTAGACGCCGGCCCAGGCAGCGCAGTTCGTCCGCACTCGGCTGGTCGGGTTTCGGCGGCGTACTGCTCCTGCTGATGGCGATCGGTTCCGGCGCCGCATTGGCCTATTTCTATTTCGCAGCGCCCGAGCGCCCGGTCCTCGATCCGCAAACGCTGTGCCCGGTCGACGGCCCCAAGGGAATTACCGTGGTGCTGGTCGACACGTCCGATGACCTGCCGGACACGACGCGGCGCGAGGTGCTGGGTCAGCTCGACGACATGATCACGACGTTGCCACCATTCTACAAACTCGACATCCGTGTTCTCGACATCGCGGGCGTACGAAGCCGCTCGCTGTTTTCGAAATGCAATCCCGGGGACGGCGCGGGCTTGAGCGAATGGACGGATAATCCGCGGATTGCGCGGCTGCGCTGGATCGAGGATTTCCGCAAACCCGCTGCCGAAGCCGTGAAAAACAGCATCTCCTCCGCGAAGGCCAACAGTTCGCCGATCATGGCCGCGATACAGGACATTGCGATCGGGCAATTCTCCAGTGCCGCGAGCGAAAATGCCCGAAAAACGCTCTATATTATCTCCGACATGATCGAGTACACCAAGGATTACAGCCAATATCCGCGGGCCGGCGATTTGTCGTTCCAGCGCTATAAGCAATCTCCGGCCTATTTGAAGTTTCGTACCGACCTGCACGGCGCCACCGTCATCCTCCGCTACGTGACCCGGCAGACCGGTAACCAGCAGATTGTGGATAGCACCAAGCACATGGAGTTCTGGAAGTCCTGGATCGAAGACAACCGCGGTTCGTTTGGCGGCGTCAAACGGCTGCAGGGAGCCTAGTGGAGCGCCATGGCGGGTTACGACTTCAAACCTAATTTGCCGCCCGGCCTCTTCAACGGGCTCGTCTTCTTCGGCGTGGTCATCTTCGGCAGCGGCTACATCATCTTCTCGAAACTGCATGATTTCGGCGCGCTGGCGGCGACCGCTGTCCCGGTCCTGGTCATGGTCGGCTATGCGGTCTTGCTCGGGGCGCGGCTGTTCCGCCTGCGCGACGACCAGTCCGGAGACAATCTCTACTACATGGGATTCCTGTTCACGCTGACCAGTCTCGCCGTCTCGCTCTATCAGTTTTCCGCGGCTGGCTCGGCCGAGCAGATCGTACAGAACTTCGGCATCGCGATTGCCTCGACCATCGCCGGCATTACCTTGCGGATCATGTTCAACCAGATGCGGCGCGATCCGGTCGAGACCGAGGCCACCTCCCGGCTGGAATTGGCGGAAGCCTCGCGGCGGGTGAAACGCGAACTCGAAAGCTCCATTCTCGAATTCGGCTACTTCCGGCGCATGACCCAGCAATCCATCACCGATGCGCTGGATGAGGTACGCGAGAGCATCGGCAAAGCGCATCAGCAATTTGCCGGCGAGTTGCAGAAGCTCGCGACCAGCACAAGCTTGCCGTTCGAGGAATCTTCCAAGGTTTCCGGCGCGACGCTCGCCAGCCTGAACAAACGGACGGTCGAGGTCCTCGAAATATCCAGGCAACTGGTCCAGGAAGGCGAAGAGCTCGCCAGGAATACCACGAGCATTGTCCGATCGATCGACGCGCTGTTCGCGCGCCTCACCGCGCACCAGACCTCCGAAGAAGCGATCGGGACCCAGCTGGTTCCGATGATCGAGCGCCTGACCGAATCGGTCGATGCGCTGAACGACAACGCTCAAACCCAGGCCCGGAGTGCGGAGATCAATTTACGGCACGCCCACAGCGTCGTGGTCGCGATGAAGGAACTACTGATCGAGATCCAGGCCACAAAACGAGGTATCATTCCGCGCGCCTTGGGCTTCATGACGCCGCGATCGAACGACAATCCGAGATAGGGCGAGCTTTCGGTGGAAGGACAGATACTCCAACAGCGATCATCGTACCGGCGAGGCCTGGTGCTCGGCCTCACCATGGCCGAGATCATGGTGCTATTGGTATTTTGCCTCCTGATCGCGATGGCGACCTTCCTGAAACGCGAGGAGACCCGGCGCATCGCCGCCGAGCAGGAGCTCAAGGAAGAGAAGGCGCAAAACGAACACATCCGCGAGGTGGTCAGCTCACTGAGCCAGAGCGCGGCGGTCGCCGAGAAGGTCGAGAGCCTCTCGGGCCTGAGCGATCCTCAGGCAATCGACCAATACTGGCGCGAACTGGTGGATAGCCGCAGCGTCGTCAAGGAGATCGAGAAGAACCTGAGCGTGAAGGAGCTTCGCGAAGGCCTCGCCAATATCGCGGCGTTACGGGCCAATGGCATCGATGTCGACAAGGCCATTCGTGACGCGGAAATCGTGGGAGCCATCAACCGCGCGATGGGCAAGCCGGGCGAGCCACCGGCGTCGGCTCAAAACGTGCTCGATACGCTGGCACGCGGCATGGCACCGGGCAACGGAGGCCATCAATGGCCACCGATCATCCGGATGAGCGAGGCCGACGGCTATTTCTTCAAATCGGGAAGCGCGGAGTTGTCACCGACCTTCCAGGAAGCGCTGATCACCAAGACCCCGGTCGAGATTCTCAATTACATCCGCAAATACGACGTCGATATCATCGAGGTTGTCGGCCACACCGACGAGCGGCCCATCGGGTTACGCCAATATTCCAATCTCGATCGCGACCTGCTGCCGGTCTTAAAGAACAACGCCGGGGTCATCAGCCTTGTGCCCGCGGATAATGCCGGGCTGGGGCTTGCGCGTGCCGTCGCCGTGGTCAGCGTCCTGCGCCAGAGCCCGCTGCTTGCCGGCTACAAGCTGATTCCGCTGTCGGGCGCGCAGCTCGTGAACACCGATGAGACGCTCGCCATCTCGGGCTCGCCCGGCGACATTCAGCAGCGCCGCCGCATCGAAATACGTTTACGCAAATCCTCAAGCGCCGAGGCGACCGGCAGCGTTCCGGCAACGGCGGCGGCCGCGGTACCACGCTAGTGGAGTGGATTTGACGTTCGCTACCCGCCTACCTGCAAACTCCGAAAGCGAACGCCAAATCCTAAACTCCACTAGAAACATGTATTTGCTAGTGGTCCTTTGATTCTAACATTCGCAAAGTGACCGCTGAGAAGGGATGCGAATGTTAGAATCGGACCACTAGATCGGCCGTCGGGCCTCATCGCAGAGCCTTAACGTGGCTCGCTCTACTGGCAAATCTTCCCGTTACAGTGCTGAGAGCACCAGGCATGACTATCGCTGTCGGAATATCCGAGGTGACGTCCGTTCTTGCGGCATTGTTCGTAGGTGTGCGCAATCGAAATGCGAACCATATTACCCTTGGCATCGGGGAACATCACCGTGTCCTCCGCCCGAGTCATCTGGACGGATCCCAACAGAATTGCAGCGATGACAAAACTCCCCGGCAAGATTCTCGTCATGCTTCCCCCGATTTGATTTGTTTGGCGCAGAACGGCCGGCATATCTGCCGCATCGTCATCCCCGCGCTGCAATCTTAGCGAGAACGTTTGATAGCGGCAACGCCGATCGTGCGATCGAAAAAAGACGTAGCCCGCCACACGGAATATTCGCGGCTCCGTCGCTACCCGGCTAACGCCGTACCTGATGCAGGCATCTGCGTACTTCAGTGCTGATAGATCAGCCTTGCGCTGATCGTGCCCTCAAGCGCGCGAATTTCGCCGAGCAATTCGCTGCAGTCGTGATCGGCGATATCCACATCCAGCACGACATAGCCGACATCGCTGTCGGTCTCGAGATATTGGGCAGCAATATTGATGTCGCGCTGAAGAAATACCTCGTTCAGGCGCCTCAGCATGCCCGGCACGTTATGGTGGACATGGCTGAAGCGCACGCCATGGTCACGCGAATGAAGCTGCACCTGCGGGAAATTCACCGCGCCCATGGTCGAGCCGTTGATGCAATAGTCGATCAGCTTGCGCGCGACTTCCTTGCCGATCCGCTCCTGCGCCTCTTCGGTCGAGCCGCCAATATGGGGCGTCAGGATCACGTTCTTGAGACCCTGAACCGGGCTTTGAAACCGCTCAGAGTTCGACGAAGGCTCAACAGGAAAGACGTCGAGCGCCGCACCGGCCAGATGCCCGTCGCGAAGTGCTGCCGCAAGCGCCTCCAGATCGACCACGGTGCCGCGGCTGTTGTTGATCAGGCAGGAGCCGGGCCTCATCAGTCGCAATTCCTGCGCGCCGATCATATTGTGAGTTTCGGGCGTCTCCGGAACATGCAGGCTGACGACGTCGCTTTGCGCCAGCAAAGTTTCCAGCCGGTCCACCGGCTCGGTGTTGCCGTGCCGGAGCTTGTCGGTGCGGTCAAAATAGATGACCCGCATCCCCATCGCCTCCGCCAGCGTCGAAAGCTGGGAGCCGATATTGCCATAACCGATGATGCCCAGCGTGCGGCCGCGCACCTCGCGGCTGCCGGCGGCGGACTTGTCCCAGCCGCCATCGTGCGCGACAACGGAGCGCGAGAAGATCTGCCGAAGCAGCATCACGATTTCGCCGATCACAAGTTCGGCAACGCTCCGCGTATTCGAGAATGGCGCATTGAAGACGGGGATGCCGCGTCGCCGGGCGGCGTTGAGATCGACCTGGTTGGTTCCCACGCTGAAACAACCCACCGCGACCAGTTGATCGGCCGCGGCGAATACATCCTGTGTCAACGCCGTTCTAGAGCGGATGCCGAGCAAGGAAATGCCTTTGAGGGCTTTGCGGAGAACATCTCCTTCCAGCGCCTTGGGAAGCCATTCGATGGCCGAAAAGCCCGAGGTTTCGAGCAACTCGACCGCGCTGTCGTTCACGCCTTCCAACAGCAGGAGTTTTGCCTTTTCAGCGTTTGCGGTCGGCATCGCGCTTTCCAATGAGTGGCTGGCCGGAAGACCTTTGAGCCGTACTTAGAGATTTGGGCTGATTCGTGCCAGCGGATAACCCCGCCGCAACCCCCGCCGTTCCCGATCAACCTCACGACGGCAAACGGATGGCCGCGCATCGCCCCGTCTCGACAACCATGACGCACAATCGCCCTTAAGATTAACGGCGGGTTTAAGATTTAGTGGCAGTTAAGGATAGCTGGATGATCGGAGCTATCGATGGCCAAATTCGGAATTAGTGCAAAGCTGCTTATGTTCTCTGCGATCATCTTTGCCGGCTACGCTTTTCTTGCGTGGCTCGCCAGCCACAAGATCCACCAGACCATCACCTCCGAACGCATCGAAATGGTCCACCATGTCGACGAGGTGGCGCTGTCCATGGTCAAGACCGCCTATGCGCGCTTTCAGAGCGGCGAGCTGACGGAAGAGGCCGCCAAGAAGCTGGTCAAGGACCAGCTGCGGACGGTGAAGTACGGCGCCAGCAACGAATATTATTACATCCATGACTACGAAGGCACCTGCGTCCTGCACGGAGGCAAGCCGGAGCGTGAAGGTCAAAACTACATCAACTTCGTCGATGGGAACGGCCGCCAGATCATCAAGGAGCAGATCGACGCCGGCCGCAGCGGCACGGGCGCGGTCTTTGCCTTGAGCCCTGTCGCGCGCGGCAACTCCACCGAGCCCGTCACCAAGTTAAGCTATGCGATGGCCTTCGAGCCCTGGCACTGGATCGTCAGCACCAGCATGTTTGTTGACGACATCGATGCCCGCTATTCCGAAATCGCCTGGCAATTCTTCCTGGTTGCTGGCCTTGTCGGCCTGTTCATGGCGGTCTGCGCCTACTGGCTGTCACGCCAGATCACCCGGCCCCTTAACCGTCTCATGCAGTTTACCGAGCAGCCGTTGTCAGCCGCGCCGTCAGCCGAGTTCGAACGCGATCTGCGCCTGAAGGACGAGATCGGTACCCTGGCGCGCGCGCTCCAGGGCTTCAAGGAGAGGTCGGCGGAAGCCGAGCGGCTGCGCAGTCAGGTCGATGTCCAGAAGGGTGAGGCTGAAACAGCGCGCCGCAAGGCCCTGGCCGACATGGTTGCGACCGTCGAGACCGAAACCGACACCGCCGTGACGGGCATCGACAGCCGGATGACGGCGATGACCGAGGCGGCCACGGTGATG
>Ga0210396_10005381_pt1 | contig 12409 bp, 15 predicted proteins | sample IncBWH17OmetaG_FD_155466 | JGI IMG/M metagenome (GOLD analysis project Ga0210396, IMG submission 155466) | Forest soil microbial communities from Barre Woods Harvard Forest LTER site, Petersham, Massachusetts, United States - Inc-BW-H-17-O ...
TGTCGACAATCGCCTCCGCGGTAAACCGATGGACGGAACCGTTTTCCAGGCCAAAGATGTCGCCAACCAGATGGAAGGCCCCGATTTGGCGGCGGCCGTCGGTTAGGAGCTTGTAGCTGCGAACCGCACCCTCAACCACCTGGTAGATGTAGTCCGCTGGCTCCGTTTCTCCGTAGATCTCCGAGCCTTTATTATACCTGAATTCACTTAAAATGACTCGTGCACGGGAAAGCTCTCCAAAGCTCACCGAGAGCACTCTGCCTGCCAGCCGAAGCGGCGTTGATGTTGACAAGCATGGATATCTCCCTGTCTACGCAATCCGTTCGCTTCCGTAAGGGCTTGAAATGTGAGCGTTTCGTAACTTCGGCGCCGATATCTCGCTCTGTCGACAATGGTTTACGACGCAGCCTGTGCACTCGACTATTGGCTTGAGGGCCATTGTCCCAATGGTCATTGTCTGGAGGGACATTGTCCTTGAGGACATTTTCTCAGGCGCGACAATTTTTCTCGGGCGTACACTTCGCGTTGGGTGCATACTTCATCGACACAATCGGACGTTAGTTTGCGTTGAGACCCGCGTATCATGATTGTCAGTATCGATGACCTCCTTGTCTGCCCAACTTCGTTTCCGGTGCCGGTTCTTTTGACGGCAATGGAGGCTGCGGTTGCCGTCGGCACAGGTACTCTCGAACTCGTGCTGTGCTCGTGGCCGGGAGTTCACGTCGTCCTTGCGATGGTAGATCAGATCAATTTCACGCGATCAAAGCTGCCCTAGGAGATACGTCATGCTGGGCGTCGTGCACGTCGTTGATGATGATGCCTCGTTCCGGACGGCTATCGAACGCCGATTAAAGAAGGCTGGCTACGAAGTCGCAACATATCCTTCGGCCCAGCATTTGCTGGACCGCTTGCCCAATGAAAGCGGTCCAGGCTGTATCCTTCTTGATGTGCGGATACCTGGTTTGAGCGGCCCGGAGCTTCAAAACCGCCTCAGCGAACTCGGCTCGACGCTGCCCATCGTGTTTCTGACGGGCTATGCCGATGTCCCGACCACCGTGCGCGCGATCAAGGCGGGCACGGATGACTTTTTGACCAAGCCAGTTACGTCTGATCAATTGCTTCGTGCCATCCAGCGGGCGATGGCGCATCAGGAAGCAGCGCGCGATACAAAGAGCAAGCTCGACATCGTTCGCGCACACATCGCTGCATTGACGCCGCGCGAACACGAGGTCTTCGAACTTGTCGTTCGCGGCAAGACCAACAAGGAGGCCGCTAAGGCACTGGGCGCGACCGAACGCACCATCAAGGCTCATCGCCACAGGGTTATGGAGAAGATGCAAGTCCAATCGCTTGCCGAACTTGTCTCCCTGGCCGAACGAGTGGGCGTTCTGGATGTCAGGTAGCCGACAGGCGAATTGAGCAATCTATCAACAGCTTTTGGATTCGTATGGTCCCATAGGACAATAGGAAAGTCCGTGCGTGAAGCGTATCAAATTTATCCGATGTGATTCCAAACAGACTTGGCACGTTCTAGATTGGCCGAGTTTCATCGGCCGAGCGATTTAGGAATGGCAACGTGTTCTTGAGCCGTATCGCGATTAGAGCCAGATGAATAAACTAAGGTTACGAACGTGCGGAAGCGAAAAGCCGTATTTGTCGTTGATGATGACCCCGGCACGCTGAGGGGGCTGAAAAGGCTGTTGAGGGAACATGGCTATGACAGCTTGCTGTTCCAGTCGGCGGAGGCTTTTCGAAACCACGGCGATTTCGATCAGGCGATTTGCATCGTTCTGGACGTCAACTTGAACGATGCGTCCGGCATCGAGGTGAGACAACGCCTTAAAGCCGATGGAATTTCTGTTCCGGTTATTTACATCACCGGTAACGACAACGATGCCGTTCGCATGGCGGCGATGGAATCGGGATGTATTGCCTTCCTCGCCAAGCCATTCTCCGCGAAATCGCTGATCGACCCGATTGAGAAGGCTTCAGCCGGCCTCGCTTAGGTCTTCCCATGTTTCGTTCTTGGGTCACTCGTGATCGTCTGTTCGAAGATCTGCGTCGGAGTTCCATGTCGAACTGCTGCGAATTGGTTGAGCGGGAGTGACGTACTCACGGTCAGGGCGCTGGAATAGACAACATCCAGCAGGAGCTTTGTCCCGAATCCCCCCAAGACGGGGCGTGGGGAGCGTACGGAAATCTCAATCGCGCCCAGTCGTGCCGCCTCGATGGCAGCGCTTAAGGCGGAGGCTCGCCGCTCTCAAGCGCTCTATCTCTTCGTCAGTGGTTCTAATTTTTTTGTCGAGCTGGCTGATCTTGGCGTTTTTTGGCGCATCGTCGCGGCGCAGCTTGTCGAGCACTTTGCCGACAGAAAGCTTATTTATTTCAGCCATCGTAACCTCCTCTGAGCTGCATTAGCCGGTTCAGCCTTCCTTCCAGGGGCGCGGGCCTGCCCACTCGTCGCAACCACACACGGGCTTGGGCGTCAGGTTGCTTTCTTCACGATTTGGAACCCCTTTGCCCCCAATTCGAGCATTACGACCTTGGCCAGATGTGCGCATTCCTCCGGCTTAATCCAGTGGGGGCTTCTCCAGTCCGGGTCGTCTTCTTTTGGATAGCTGACAAAGGCTGAACGAATCGCGGCCTCAACCACATCTTTGGGATCATCCGGCATCGTACCTGACCTTGTGCGGTGAGCAGTGGCAATGGCCACGCTGCTTGTTCGCGCTTCGCAAATTGGCGGCGATCACGATCGCCTTCCGTTGGCCAACGACGGGTGCACTATTGTCGACGCTGTCGTACGGACCTTGATCTATCTCAAGCGTTCGAGCCACCTTCGCCCGAAGGTCTGTAAGGGGCTACTTGAAACATGAGAGCCGCACCATCCTCGTTCGGTGACAGGTCCGAGTGGACGGGGCGGATAACGGAGGAGCAGAATGATCAGGTTGATTGCTGTTGCTGGCTTCGTCTTGTTGGTTGCAACATCGACGCAAGCTATGACACCCGCGCCGATTCCTCAGCCGGACGGCATGCTCACGCAAATCGCTCTTGCCTGCGGCGTGGGCAGGACACGGATTAATGGTGTATGCGTGGCAAGAACCACCATGCGCCAGACTCGTCGAGTCGTCCCCAGGTGTGCAACCGGCATGACCTGTTAGCGGTCATGCTTTCAAGCGGTCGGCGGTTGGACATGGTGCCGGTTTGAACCCACGCAAGGCTGCTAGAGCTGACGGTCGTACTAGAATTTCGCATTGTTACACGGCGAAAGAGGCGGCTTCGTTGAACCGCCTCTTGGTCTATTCACATGGTGACCGAGGCTACATGCAAACTCCATGCGATGGATCATCGTCCCGATAGTCGTAACGGTGTGTTCAGGATTAAATCGCGGCCGGTCAGTTACGTGGTGGCCGGGCCGATGGGGCGAATGAGCAGGGCTTGATCCATGTCAATCGACGAAACGCCGCCGCCCAAAGAATAGCCGCGAGTCGACGGAGGATTTGCCGAGTCCGCCTCGCACCGAAGCGGACCTGGTTGTCACGTAGCGTGGCGGGCAGAACTCGTCCTTTCCCGCACGTATTGAACCCGGGAAGGGATGGACTGGATGATCACCATACCAGAATTGGTCGCGCAGGCGCTTGGCTCGTTTCTTGATGTGGAAACGAGGGGCCGGTTCGGTGCATCGCACGCCGCTCTTGCGGAATTCTTGCCCTATGCGGCAAAGCTTACGCTCGAATGTATCGGCAACAGCGATGCACTCTATCACAGCATCGAACACTCGATGCTCGTGACCCTGGTCGGCCATGATATACTGGTCGGCCGCGCGCTGCAGCGCGCAACGACGGCCGAAGACTACGCCAATTTCATTATGGCTTGTCTGACGCACGATATCGGATACGTCCGTGGCATCGTCCACGGTGATGAGGATGCAGCTTTCGTCGCCGATGTGACCGGTCGCACGGTTCGATTGCCGACCGGCGCTTCAGACGCCGCGCTCGCTCCCTATCACGTCGACCGTTCGAAATTGTTCGTTGCCGAGCGTCTTGACGGCATCGAAGGATTGGACGCCGCCCGGATCGCCAGGGCAATTGAGTATACGCGCTTCCCCTACCTCCCGTCGCAGACGGACGAATTGGACGATCTGCAAGAAGAGGAGGGGCTCTTGTTGCGCGCCGCCGACCTGATCGGCCAGCTCGGCGATCCCAACTACATGAGAAAGGCGAACGCGCTATTCCACGAATTTGAGGAGATCGGGTTGAACAAGAGCCTGGGCTACAACACGCCCGCCGACGTCATCTATAAATATCCGCAGTTTTATTGGACACATGTCGCGCCGCAGGTGCAGCCCGCTATCCGCTATCTCAACGTGACTTCCAGCGGGCGACAATGGGTTGCAAATCTTTACAGCAACGTGTTTCGGGCAGAGCGCGAGGTGAATCTGTCGGGTCCGCAAATGTCGTGACCTCGGTAAAAGCCGCATGAACCTGGGCGCTGAAAAAAGGAGGCTGTCGCGATGGCCAAGTATTCGGGGGGAGTTGCCGCGTTAGTTCTGGCTGTCTGCACTGGATTGGCGACGCCATCGTACGCGCAAGCTCTGGGCTATGTTCGTGTCACCTTCGCGAAGGCAGGCTTGATCGCCGGCGCCGGCGGAGGACGCGGTGTCCTGAAGTACCGCGGTCGCGACTATTCCTTTCGGGTTTCCGGCTTGAGCCTCGGTGTATCGGTCGGCGCCTCCGTGATGCGACTGACGGGGCGCGTTACGGGCTGCGTGACGTAAAGGACTTTTCCGGTACCTACGACGCCGTTGGCGGCGGCGGCGCTTGGATCGGTGGCCTGGGGGGCGTGCAATTGAGCAATGGAAAAGGTGTGGTGATCACGCTCCAGGGGGTCGAGGCAGGAATGGAATTTGCGGCCAATCGCAGCACCATCAGGATTTCGCTGCGGTAAACGCCGGTGCGGAAGAGAATGAAGGCCGAGCATATTTAAAGGTCACTCGGGGTCAATTGCGTTGGCTCAAGGTGCATTGTCCCTAGGGACATATTTGCGGCCCGCGACACTTTATCGCTGCGCTGCATTCCGAATTGGTGCATACTCCCGTCGAGACAATCGGATGTTAGCTCGCCATGATCGTTCGCATCGCCGGGCAAATTCTCTGCCTGACTGCGTTGCTGTCGCCGGTTCGTTTGCCGGTAGCGGAAATGCGAGCGCGATCGATACTGGTGCTCGATCAGTCGGAAGCGCCGGCCATGTGTTCTGATGGCGACGGCAATTTCTATCCACCTCCTACCGCGCTGAAGCTCATCGCTGACAGGGCAGGCAAACCGGCCAATCATCGTGGCGGCAGAGACATCTCTTGAGCCTCGGCGGCGTCGGCGGTTTCGTCCTCGTCCCCGCCGTCATTGGGGCAGACGCCGCCGCGCTGGCGCTTCGGATTCTGAACGGAGAAACGCCCTCGAACATTCCGACCAAAGTGACGGATGCAATAAGGCCCATCTTCAATTGGCAGCAGATGGGACGCTGGAGCGTCAGCGAATCGAACTTGTCTCCCGGCAGCGAAATCCTCTTTCGCGAGCCCAGCCTGTGGGGAAAATTGTAAATGGCGGAGCATATCCGTTGCTGCCGCGCTTCTGGTCCAGGCCGCGTTGATTTCGATCCTGTTGCACGAGCGTAGGAAGCGCAAACCGAAAAGTCGTTTTTGTCGTCGATGACGACCTGGGCATCTCGAGGGGCGTGAAAAGGCTGCTGAGGGAAAGCGGCTATAGCAGCCCGCTGTTTCAGTCAGCGGAAGCTTTTCAAGTCCACGGCGATTTCGGAAAAGCGTGTTGTGTCATTCTCGACGTCAATCTGAACAATGAGTCCGGTATAGAGCTGAGATATCGCCTGAAAGCTGCGGGAATTTCTGTCCCGGTCATCTACATCACTGGGAACGACCGTCTTGCCGTCCGCACGGCTGCGCTTGAATCCGGATGCATCGCCCACCTCACAAGCCGTTCTCGGCGAAGTCGCTGATCGAGCCGTTTGAGAAAGCGTCAGCCGGACTGGCTTAGGTGTCGTGGCTGGCAACACGACGCACTACTCGTCGATAGCTTGTTCAAAGGTCTGCGTCGGAGGACCTTGCCGAACTGTCGCGAACTGATGGATAGGCAACGAGGTGCTCACAGACTGTACGCTGGAATCAACGATCTCAAGCAGGAGTTTTTGACCGGTCTCCATTTCTTTGAGTAGCGTGGGATCGGCCAGATCGGCCGCGATGCAGGTATTGGTGAGGCACCAGACATAGGGAATCCGATAGCCGGCACCCTGGTCGATGGTGATCTTGACGCCGGCCTGCAGGTAAAGGCCGACTGGAAGGAATAGTTGCAGCCTCGCGGCCTTGTCGCCCTCGCGTTCGATCAGGTCGATGCGGACGGCGGATTGTCCTGTTTCGAACGTACCACTGATGGTCGTGCGGCAGACCATGTTCGTTCCGGGTGTTTTGAAGCAGAACTTACGCCAATCCGAATACCGGATTTCTCGCGCCGCGCGCTGACCGCGCAAAGCAAATTCCTGGCCAGGAGGCCTCCCGTTTGGCAGGGGACCTTCCGGTTTTGTAGTCTGCTGTCCATAAGCGGCGCCAATCCCAAAATCCAACAGCAAAAGGATTAGCAGTGCCGCCAATCGGCTTGTTCTAAGGTGCGATCGGGTGGGCCGCTGCTTGATCATCTTCTGTCTCCATCATCTGCGCCGATCTCATCGGTGCTTATCCAGGAACGGTCCTACCAAAGGCGCCCACAACGGAATGGCGTCGGGCGAATCGATCAGGAAATGCCCGTCGTTGCCGAATGGAGGAAGCAGGTGGTATTCGGCGCTGCCGCCGGCCTCAGTATAGGCCTGGTGCATTCTTTTCGATAAGGCTGGACCGAAAAACGTGTCGTTCTCGATGTAGATCCAAAGCATGGGTACGCGCGCGGTGCGTCCGAATTCACCCGTTGCCGCAACCAGTTTGTCAGGTGCGCAATTGTTGTTGGGTTTGCCGCCGACGCGTCCGCCGCGGCCCGCCGCAAACGTGATGATGGCCCGCACTGCCGGGACATTCTGGCTCGACAGCGCGATCGCAGCCCAGCCGCCGGCGGATTGGCCGACCACAATGACGTTGTCAGGCATGATCAACTTTTGATCGGCCAGGTACTCGATGATCCACTTGTCGATCAGAGCCACTGCAAGTCCGGCATCGCGGAAGTTGGGGTTGTCGCATCCGCCGATCTTTGAATAGAACACCGAATAAAGGCCGCGCTCCGGTTCATCGAGCGCCGCGGCGCCATATCCGGCACCAGAGGGTGCAACGACCATGTAGCCCCTCCGGGCGAACCACATCGCGGCATCTCTGAATTCAACAAGCGGAAAGAAGCTCCGCTCTCGCTGGTCGAGCGAAACACCGTGGTTCATGACGACCAGTGGGAACGGACCATCGCCAACGGGACGGACCACGTAAGCGATTGTCGGCAAGGTGACAGGGATTGCCCACACTTCCTCTTGGATGCTTCGATTCGGGGGGTGATCGTCGGCGAAGGCTGTCGCAGCCAACACGATGATCGCAATTGTACAGACCACGAGAACACGCAGCAGATATCGAAGCATGGCGTTCGTTCCCTTATCCTCCGGCAACCGCTGCCGGTAAGAGCAAGCCTTTTCCTGATCGTCGTGCCGGGCTTTGATCTGGACCAACGGCGTAGGTCACCACATCAAGCGACGGAGGTAAGTGTCACGATGACCGGGCCGAGGATCGTCAGGACCACGTTTCCGACCGCATAGGGCACGGCGACCCCGAGCACAGGCGTCTGACTGTCCGCGCGTTCGCAGCATCCGGTGATTGCGGCATCCACCGTCATTGCACCCGCGAGTGCGCCGCAGATGATCACGGGGTTCATGCGCAGCAGACGATGCGCCACAATGGTCGCGATCGTCAGAGGAACGAGTGTAACGACCATGCCCATGGAGAGAAGCAGCAGGCCATGGGCTTGAATGGCCGCAAGCGCCGCTGGTCCGTTTGCAAGCCCGATGGCCGCGATGAAGCCGCCGAGGCCGATGTCACTCAACGCTTGTTCCGCGGCCGGGGGGTAGCTTCCGACGGTTGGCCGGCGCGAGCGCAGCCAGCCGCAGATCAGCCCGGCGAGCAAGGCACCGCCGGCGCCGCCCAGCGTCAGCGCGAAAGATCCGACCTTTACGCTGAGCAATCCCGTCAGCAGCCCGGCTGCAATTCCTGCCGCGAGAAAGGCCACATCGGTGCGGTCACCATAGCGCAGCACCTGGCCGACTTTGGTCGCTGCCCGTTCGACATCGCGAGTCGCGCCGACCAGCGTCATGATATCGCCGAGATAGATCCTGGTTTGCGGGGTCAGCGGAACTTGCTCTCCTCCGCGCGTCAAGTCCCGCAGAAACACCCCGCGCGCGGCATCACCGACCTGATCGACTATTTCGCTCAATGTCCTGCCGTGCAGTGCACGATTGCTGACGAGGACGCCGAGCGCATCGCCCATTACTTCGCGCAGCACCTCGGCGCCTTCGATTTCAGCGCCGATTAAGGTGCCCGCCTTGATGAGCGCGGCGGCCGGTCCCGCAAGTACGATCTCATCGCCAGCCTCGAGAATCGTCAGCCTCGACGATTCGACATCGCCGCCACGGCGGACGATGCGTTCAACCACGACACGCTGGCCGACACGATCTTCGATCGCTCCAACCGTCTGGCCGGCACCTACCGCGACCCCGTAGGCCCGTGCCTTGAATTTTTGATAACCGAGATTTCCGGCCTTGGGTGGCTTGCCGCCGGAAAGGGCAGCCTCCAATTTGGCGGCTTCCTTCTTGAGATCGATCCGCATCAGCCACGGCGCGGCAAACGGGACGAACAGCAGGGTCAGGATATAGCCAAGAATGTAGGTGACGGCATAACCGGCGGCGACATTCGCCTGTTGCTCGCGCAAAACATCGTCAGGCAGACCGAGCTGCGCCAGCGCTCCCGACGCCGTTCCTATCATGGCCGATTGCGTGAGGCTGCCGGCCGCAAGACCGGAAGCCGTGCCGGAATCCAGATGAAAGATATAAGCAAAGGCGAGAACGATGAGAAGGCCGGTAGAGCCGACCACCAGGGCCACCCCGACTTGCGACAGGGTCCGGAAGCTCAGCGAAGCAAAGAATTCGGGCCCCGACTTGTAGCCGATCGTGAACACGAACAGGCTGAAGAAGATCGACTTGAACAATGGTGGGATCACGAAGGTTCCGAGTTGTCCCAGTATCACGGCCACTATCAGCGTGCAGGCCGTCGTGCCGATCGAAAATCCCTTGATCTGTAGCCGCCCAAGCGCCGTTCCAAGTGCAATTGCGAGAAGCAGGAAAATCTCCGGCGCAGTCGAAATGACCGATCTGATTGCGTCCATAGGTGCGATCCTCAAGCCCAGATGCGGGCAAGGTTGGATCGCGCTCATTCAAGTTCAATTGATTCAGATCAAGCATCCTCCGCCGGGATCATTTCTCCGGGGGCTGTCTGCTTTTCTGTCCAAACCAACGACTAACGGAATTTTATCGTGTCGATCCCGCAGGCCGCCGCCGTATCGTTTCCCCGCGAGGAGGCGCTGCTGATCGCCAGCCTCGATCCCGCATAACAGGCTGCCGCAAGTCGCTGGCACGGTTGGCCTTTCCTTTCGTAGTCGCCTTCCAGGCGACGAGCTTCCCGAAGGTGGAGGGATGGAGCTGCAGCGCCGTGACGGCGATGAGAAATTGTCGCTACGCTATCGAAGGTCTGCTCGCCGCTTGATTTAAATCAAGACCAGGTTTGCGCGGAGTCGACTACGCTTGCTCAACTCTAAATCGCAGGTTGGGAGAGCCGCCATGGCGCAGCAAGCTCAGGAACGTCGGATCGATCAGTTTTTCTCCGGCCCCGGCGCGCGAGCGGACGAATGGCGCGGACTGGTCGAGGCGGCAAAAACGTGGTCGAGCGGATCAGGAGATCGCGCCGGTTTCGAAGAAAAACTTTCTCAGCTCGCGATCACCGAAGAATATCATGCCTATCCCGGTCTCCGCCTGATGGCGGCCCTGACCGAGCGTGCGGCCGCGGGTGATGCGGCAGGCGCGCTCGCGCTGGCGATGCGCATCACGCAATCGCTGCAGACGCGATCGTTCCGTCAGCATGCCGGCGATTGGGATGCGCATATGGATGCCGATGCTGAAATGCCGGATCTACTGCCGCCCGGATTTGGCGAGACCAGCGTGCGGCGACCTTATTTCGAAACCCTGATTGTCACCGGCATCCCCGCCACGAACTGGTCCAACCTTGCAGCCGAGTGGCGGAAACTGCGTCGTCCGGTCGATGCTTTCATCTATGAACCGGTCTTCACGGGCAGTTTCGAGGACGCGTTTTGCGCCGCAATGCTCAACCCTGACCTTGCAGCCGTGATCGTCAACGAAGGCTTTGCGCAGCACTCCCGGCACGACGCACCAGTGTTGCGCTCCCTGATGGCATCGATGGATCGACAGGAGATGTCCGACTCGGCATTGGCGCTGGCGCGCACGTTGAAGCGCATTCGCCCGGAACTCGACATCTATCTGGTCTCTAATCGCGATGTGGAGGAACTGGCCGGCAATCCCGAGGCCGATGTCGTTCGCCGCATCTTCTATTCCGTGGAAGAGCTGCTCGAACTGCATCTTGCCATCCTGGAAGGCGTCCAGGACCGCTTCGAAACGCCGTTCTTCGACAATCTCAAGAAATACGCCCAGCGCCCGATCGGAACGTTCCACGCGCTCCCCATCGCCCGTGGCAAGTCAGTCTTCAGGTCGGACTGGATTCGCGACATGGGCGAGTTCTACGGTCCAAACCTCTTCCTCGCCGAGAGCAGCGCGACCACGGGAGGTCTCGACAGCCTGCTCGAGCCGACCGGTAACATCAAGAAGGCTCAGGAAAAGGCGGCGCGTGCCTTCGGGGCCGATCAGGTCTTCTTTGTCACCAACGGCACGTCGACGTCGAACAAGATGGCGGTCCAGGCATTGATTGGTCCGGGCGATATCGTGATCGTCGACCGCAACTGTCACAAATCACATCACTACGGCATGGTGCTGGCGGGCGCGCAGCCGCTTTATGTCGAAGCCTTCCCGATGACGGAATATTCGATGTATGGCGCGGTGCCGCTCAAGACCATCAAGCAGGCACTGTTGAACCTGAAGGCCGACAAGCGGCTGCACCGGGTCAAGATGGTCGACCTGACCAACTGCACCTTCGACGGCCACATCTACAACACACGCCGGGTGATGGAGGAGTGTCTGGCGATCAAGCCCGATCTGATCTTCTTGTGGGATGAAGCCTGGTTCGGCTTTGCGCGCTTCTCGCCGTTCCTGCGTCCGCGCACCGCGATGGGCGCCGCCAATGACATCGAGGCGTGGATGCACGATCCCAAATCGATCGATGTCTATGAGAAACATCGCGCAGCGCTCGGCGACAATCCGTCGGACGACGTATTGCTGAACGTCCGGCTGGTGCCGGATCCGCGGCAGATTCGGCTGCGCGTCTACCAGACCAATTCCACGCACAAATCGATGTCTGCGATCCGGCAGGGCTCCATGCTGTTCGTCAAGGATGTGGACTTCCACACGGTGGAGGCGCAATTCCACGAGGCCGTTTTCACGCACGCATCGACCAGCCCAAACCAGCAGTTGATCGGGAGCCTCGATGTTGCGCGCCGACAGATGGAGCTGGAAGGTTACGGACTAGTCGCTAACGCCATCGAGATCGCCTTCGCGATCCGCAAAGCCGTTGCGGCCAATCCGCTGATCTCGAAATATTTCAGCGTGCTCGGCGCCGAGAAGATGGTGCCGGCGGAATTCCGTTCCAGCGGTTTCACCGATTTTCTGGCCCAGGGAGTCAACTGGGGACAGGTTCTGCACAGCCTGAAGGATGACGAGTTCTGCCTCGATCCGACCCGCATGACGCTGGTGTGCGGCACCGCTGGTTTCGACGGCACGCAGTTCAAGGGTATCCTGGCCAACCGCTACGGAATCCAGGTCAACAAGACCTCGCGTAATTCCGTGCTGATTCAGTCCAATATCAACAACACCCGCAGCGACGTCGCGCATCTTATCCGAGTCCTCGTGGAGATTAGCGGTGAGATCGATCGCGGTCTCAGCCAGGGCAGTGTGAATGCCCGGGTGGCATTTGCGGCCCGGGTCAAGAGCCTGATGAAGGATGTCCCTGACTTGCCGAACTTCTCGCGCTTCCACGACGGTTTCCGCGGCGATGCGGGCGAGAGAACCAACGAAGGCGACATCCGAAGCGGCTTTTACACCGCCTACGACGCGGCAGGGTGCGAATATATCCGGCTCGCGGACGCGGAGATAGATCGTCGCCTGAAGAGCGGTCCGGAGTTGGTTTCAGCGAATTTCGTCATTCCAT
>Ga0210396_10005382_pt1 | contig 12408 bp, 9 predicted proteins | sample IncBWH17OmetaG_FD_155466 | JGI IMG/M metagenome (GOLD analysis project Ga0210396, IMG submission 155466) | Forest soil microbial communities from Barre Woods Harvard Forest LTER site, Petersham, Massachusetts, United States - Inc-BW-H-17-O ...
CTGGAGCTTCTCTAGCGCGCTGCGCGCAGCCTTCTGCTCCGCTTCTTTCTTAGTGCTGCCTTCGGCACTGGCCATGCGTTCGCCGCGGACCCACACTTCGACGAGGAAGGTTTTCTGATGATCCGGGCCAGTTTCGCCAGCGAGGCGGTACTCCGCGGGATGTCCACCGCGTCCCTGGAGGAATTCCTGAAGAGCGCTTTTGCGATCGGAATCGGCGATGCGGTCGCCATCTTCCAGCGCTTGGAGGAAGACAGTTCGTTTCAGGAGTCCGCGAACGGGATCGAGGCCGCCATCGAGGTAGATCGCGGCGACGACCGCTTCGAAGGCGTCGGCAAGAAGGGCGGGCTTATCGCGGCCACCGGTTTTTTCTTCACCACGGCCGAGGCGGAGATGTTCGCCGAGTCCGAGGCCGCGTGCGGCGATTTCGAGGGAGTGGGCGTTGACGATGCGGGCGCGACTTTTGGAAAGCTGGCCCTCGCTCCACTCGGGAAAATTGGTGAGTAGATATTCGCTGGTGAGGAGTTCGAGGACGGCGTCGCCCAGAAATTCGAGGCGTTCATTGTCTTGTACGGCGGAGCCGGTGAAGGAAATTTCTTCGCCGCGGGCGGCGCGGAGTTCGGGAATTGCAGAACTGTGCGTCAAGGCACGATCCAGCAGAGCAGGCTTCAGGAACTGATAGCCGAGCGTAATTTGGAGTTGCTCGTCATCACCGCGAATGACCATGTTCACTCTCGCCGTGCTGCGTCGCCTCGTGCTGTACCGGTCGTGGCATGTCGCCAGGCGCGCGCCGAAAATTACTTCGGAGCGCTCATCTGGGTTGTAGCCAATTTCTTAGCTTCGTCGACGCCGTTCTTGCAATTGGTCTGCAAACCGCTGGGAATTGCCGCGCACTTGGTAAAGGCGGCTACTGCGTCGTCGAAGTGGGAAGTCTTTTCGTTGCAAACGCCGAGCAGGAAATAATTGACGGGATCGGGATTGGCGTCGAGTTTTGCGGATTGTTGCAGGTTCGGAATGGCTTCCTGGAACTTTCCACGACGAAAATCGACGAGCCCGAGACCGCCGTAAGCCATGGCCGCAATCTGATTTTTGGCGGCGGTGAACTGCTCTTCGGTCATATTGTCTGGTTTGGGATAGGTGGGCAATAGCTCCAAGGATTTCTTGTTATATTGTTCGGCCTTGTCGAGGCGTTTTTGTTTATCGGCATCGGACATGCTGGCGCTCATGGCGCGGGGAAGAGTGGAGCCAACGATGGCGAGGGTTTGCGGATCATTGGGATTCAACTGGAGTTCCTTGTCGCCGGCTGCTTCCATTTTTTCGACTTGTCCAGTGCTGAGATAGCCTTTGACCAGCCAGTTGTAAACTTCGGGGCGATAATGGCTGTCGGGATATTTGGTCAAGAATTCTTCACCGGCTTGATCTTTTTTCGCGGCGTCGGCAGTGGGAAGTTCGCGAAATTGTTTGATGGCGGCTTCTTCTTCGGCGTTAACGGGCGGTGCGGAATCCATCTGGATGGGCGCGGCAGCGGGCGGCTTGTTGGGGTCTTGCGGTTGTCCCGGATTAGGCTGCTGAGGTTGCTGCTGTCCAGGCTGTTGCGGTTGAGGCGAGCCCGGAGCCTGGGCGAAAGCTGCTGGGCTGGCGAGGAACAGCATGGCACTGATCACTGAGCTGATCAGGGAGCCGAGCAGAGTGGTATTGACGTTCACTTGCATAGTCGTTCTCCTTCCTGACTTCATGGGCGCTCGGCTGGTTTTCTAAGGCCCAAATCCCCTAAACCTTTTTGAGCGGCTTGCTGGGCTTGCGATGGCGCGCCCTGAACGACGAGAGCGGCCTGATATTCCGATTTGGCGCGATCGAGTTCGCCTTCGTCTTCAAGAATTCTGCCGAGATAGACATGCGACCAGGCCATGACCATGGGGTCGCTGGTGGCGGCATGCTCGCCGGTGGTAAGACGGCCAAAGACTTCTTTGGCGCGGGGGCCGTCGTGATCGAGGAGGGCGACGAGGCCGAGGCCGTACCAGGCGCGAATCTGATCGGGATATTTCTCGAGTACGCTTTTGAAGGAGGACTCAGCGGCGCGTGGATTTCGTTCGGCGATGCGGCGTTCGCCTTCGGTCAGTTCGTCGACGGCGGCTTGATCGCTAGGAACGGTGGTGACGGCAGCTTTGCGTTTACGGGCCAAATCTTCGCTGGTGAATTGCGTGGCGACTTCACTTTCGGTCTGCTTAGGCAAAAACCTGATGGCGGCCACGCGCTCGGATTCCGCTTTGAGGTCTATGGCGCGGACAAGATCCGGGAAATAATTCTTCATGGAGGGTTCGGATTTTTCGAAGGCGGGGAGGAGCTTAAAAATGGAGCGGACGAAGACATAGCCGTCGACATCATCGGATTCGAGAGTGGCTTCAATTTCGCTGGGGGATCTGCGTTTTAGTTTGAGTTCGACGGCGCGAACCATGCATTCGGAAAACCATGAGAAATAGTCGTCTTTCAGATCGGGAGCGAGGCGGGGGGCTTTTGCGGCCATTTCGTAGATGGGGCGCTTAACGACTACAACGTGCGGATAGCGGAGGGGCAGCGTGTCGAGCAAAAAGTGGAGGAATGCGTGACGCACAACATCGACGGGGATTTCATCGCCACCGCTGAGGATGATGGAGTAGCGGTCGCCAAAGTTGCGAACGTTGGTGATGCGGCCGACGAGCGGCTCGACGATGATGGTGAAGGAGCGATCCTCGGCGGGATTGAGAACTTCGCGGAGATAGGAACTGGCGACCAAGACGACCTGAGCTACCTGATCGTGGAGGCGCTCGATTTCGCGATTGTAGACGGGCTGCACATCGCGCCAGAGCTGACCGATCTTTTGTTCTTTGTAATAGGCGGAAAGCAGCTCGTTGAAACCCTCAAGCGCGAGAACTTCCGGGGGCAATTCCTCGCGACGGAGCAAGGGCTGAAACTTGGGGGCGGGTCCGGAGACGAGTCCAAACCAGACGTAGCGGGAAAGCATTTCGCCGGGATCGCGCAACTGATGCTGCTGGTAGAAACCGCGAATGGCGTCGACAGCGGGGCCTTGCTGGTGGCGGGTGCGTTCGCGGATTTGGGAGCGGAAAGTGCTCCAGTTGTCGGAGTTGACGTCGCCTTCAAAGCCGGAGGCGTACAACGCACACATGGTGGCGAACATGGTTTCGTTGCCGTCGACGGTGGCGCTTGTGACGGGAGCGGCTTGCATCCGGGGACGCTGGGGAACAGTTTGTGGAAAGGCGGCTGCGGACAGGGACACGACGAGGGCGAGCAGGAAAACACAACGCTTGGCGACGATCTTAGAGATCATTCAGTTATGCGCGGAGCGGCGGTAGAACGTTATTGGAGATGATGACCAGCAACGCGCGCACTTTCCGGGCGGCTTGTGAGGCTTGGATGGCGGTATCGGGTGGATACGGACATACAGGAATCACTAAGGCAGCCCAATAGCCAATGTACAGGTGGGAAAAGGATGAGTCAAGGAAAGGTGAGGGAATACAATGGGTTGGGGGAGGTGGAGGCTTGGGCGGGTATTGGTAATCGGAGCGACTTGCCTCGGCGGTCGTGTTTTGTTGGAATAGGCTTTCCGCCCGGATAAGGTTAGGCACGACCATGACAACTTCTAGTGAGAAGCCTTCCACTAAAAGGTTTATGAGTTTTCGGGTTGCAGCGTTTTGGATCATTTCAGCGCTCAGTGCTTCGGTGGCTTGGTTGGCATTAGCGCCGGGACGGGCGTTTGCGCAGATTACTGGTGATACAGCGAGTAAACCGGCTACGCCGGCGACGGCGGATGGGAAGAAGGTGTCGAGCAAGAACATGACGTTGAAGGGCGACACGGTGTGGACGGACACGGGAGTGACGGTGGAGCCGGGACAGCACATCGTGGTTACCGCGGAAGGGAAGCTGCGCTATTCGGATGCGAAGGAAGATAACGGGCCGGAAGGATTGGCGCGGAACTTCAAGGACCTGATTCGAATTTTGCCAGACAATGCGGCGGGGCGCGGGGCGCTGCTGGCGCGGATTGGGGATCCGGATACGGCGCAGCCTTTTGTGGTGGGAGCGCACAAGAACGCGGTGGCGCCGGTGGGCGGGAAGTTGTTTTTGGGAATCAATCAGGCGAGTGTGGACACGGGAGACGGATCGTACACGGTGAAGTTGGAGATTTTCGCGGGCGACGGAAATGCGGTGAGGGAAGTGGCAAAGGAAGTGACGTCGATGCCGGGAATCGACAACACGCTATTCGCGAAGATTCCGAGGCGCATCGCGGACCAACAGGGAAATCCTGGGGACATGGTGAATTTTCTGGTGCTCGGGGATGAAGCGCAGATGAAGCAAGTGTTTACCAGTGCGGGCTGGGTGACGGTGGATGCGAGTGTGGAGAGCACGATTTTAGCCGGGGCGATCGCGAGCTTTTCGAAGGAATCGTACTTGACGATGCCGATGAGCCCACTGTATCTCTTCGGGCGGCATCAAGATTACGGGTGGGCGCACGCTGAGCCAATTACCGTGGTGGCTTCGAGGAACCATTTGCGGATCTGGAGGGCACCATTCACGGTGAATGGAAGGATGGCGTGGATTGGAGCGGCAACGCACGACATTGGTTTCGAACGCGACCAGCGCAACAACGGGATTACGCACAAGATTGATCCCGACATCGACCTGGAACGGGAGTATGTGGACAAGACGCTGTCAAGCACCGGCTACGTGGCGGAGGTGATGCATTTCACTCCGACGAATGCGATGACGGAAGCGCACACGGCGACGGGAGGATCGTTTCACTCGGATGGACGAGTGTTGATATTGAAATTGAGTGAGGTGAGCGCGACGAAGTAAACGCTAAGGCTTCTAGTCGCAAGAGGAAAAGCCCCAAACGCTGGAAGGCGGATGGGGCTTTATGTTTTGCGTGGTCTGTAATGGGGCGAAGCTACTTCTGGAGTACCTGCAGAGAGATGCGGCGATTCTTCTGACGTCCCGCTTCAGTGGTATTTTCCTCTTCGGAGTGAGCGTCGCCATATCCCTTGGCAGAAATTCGGGAAGCGGAGACACCTTGTTTTTCGAGATCGGCGGCAACGGCTTTGGCGCGTTGATCGGAGAGTTTTAAGTTGGACTTTTTGTCGCCAGCATCGTCAGTGTAGCCATCGATGCGAGCCGTCAGGTTGGGGTAAGCCTTCATGATGGCGGCTATGTTGCTGAGTTGTTCCTCGGAGGCAGGCTGGATAGTGGCATTGTCGGGATCAAACATGACGTGATCGAGATCGACAGCGGTGGTGTTGTTCGGGGCGCGATTTTTGTCGTTGAGCAAATCGATCAACTGGGCTTCTGGGCCGAGTTTGGGGATGCTGAGTTCGGTGCCATCTGGCAATTTCGTCTTCAGCAAGACGCCCGCAGTGGCGGAGGCGGAATTCGTGGCGTCCACTACAACATTGGCGGAGTCTACGGCGGCAGTGGTTGCGGCGGTGGTGACGGGCTGGGCGCGCAGGTTGGCGGTGTTGGTGGCGCGATAGACGGTCCAAGCCATAAGGATGGCGCAAACAATGCCGATGCTGACGAGCCACATGGCGCCTTTGCCCGGGCCAGGACCATCGCCTAGTTCGGCAGTGGCCAAGCTGGGGTGAGGGTGAATTTGCTTTGCGGGGAGATTCAGATAATTGGCGGGAACCCAACGCTCGAGGCCGGCGCGCTCTCCTTGTAGCTGCTTACTGAGAGTAAGAATGTTGGGCGAGGCGACAGTGTGCTGCTTGCTGAAGTAGGCCAAGACGAGAGCTACGGCCATGCTGAAGATTGAGTTGGCGGAAGTCTGTCCGATGCCGGCGCGGCGGGCGACGTAGTTGGCAGCTTGTTCTTTCTGTTCGCCGAAGATGAGGCTCTGGAAGCGGTCGATGAGTTCGCCTGCGGCACCGTTGAGACCGGTGGAGGCGAGCGAGGGAATGCTGCCAAGAATATTCTGATTGCCCGCGTTGCCGACGAAATTTGAAAATTGATTGAGGAAGGTGGTGTCGCCGGCGCGTGTGGCGATGGAGCTTAAAACAGCGGCGATGGCGGTGTTCGAGGCGGTGTCCACGGTCTGCGGGGATTCTGCGAGACGCGTCGCGAGGGTTTGCTTCATCTCGGGCGTAACCATTTCTTTTACGGAATCAAATAAGGAATTCGCCATGACGCTTCTCCTTGAGCGAGAGTTCGGAACGGGACTGGTGAAGCTGCTGGGCGGGGGAGCGACGGAACTGGATTTTTGTGGTGCGGCGGTGAATCGCGACTGACGGCAAAACCTCCTATCTCTAAGGTGCTTAAACTTGTTCCTGTTCCGGGGCGGACTTCAGTTGTCTGCGCGGCAGAAGGGCTTTGAGGCCGAAATGTTCACCATCCAGAATTCTGGTTTCCCACCAACCGGTCGAGCCAGCCTTGGCGAGAACACGAACGCTGATGCCGGATTGAAGCAGCAACAGCCGTTTATTGGTGATCATCATGGCGATACCTACGTCGTCTGAGAGTGCGCGCAACTTTTGCCACTCTTCGAAACTTTGTTCGTCGGCCGGAGCGGCGACGCAGCCCATAGTGTCTTCGCTCTGCACGGCGAACAAGCAGCCGACTTCGCGCCCCGCCTGACGATGACGAGAGGCGATTGCTTCGTCGGTGGCTTCGACGTCTTTCAGGAAACGATAGCCACGACGCGGCAAAGTCTCGATGAAACGCGGGCGGCTGGCGTTATCGCCTAAAGCCTGGCGCACTTTCTTGATGGCCGTGTTCAGACTGTGCTCAAAATCGACGAAGGTGTCTGCCGGCCAAATACGGGTGCGCAAATCCTCTCGAGTGACGACGACGTGGGGCCGTTCCAGCAGGGCCATCAGAACCTGCATCGGTTGTTGCTGAAGCTTGAGGCGTTTCCCCCGCTTGAACAGTTCCTGAGTAGCCAAGTCGGCCAGGAACGGGCCGAAACGAAGCTTGGCTTTGCCACCACTGGGGTCAAACATTGCGCTCTCCACGGAGCAGGGACTATACCGCAGTTGCCCTACGGTGGGGACAATTTTCCCCGACCGTGCGGGCGAGGTAGAGTCGAGTACGCCGTCGTAAGTTGCGGTGCGGTGGTGAGTTAGCGAAGGCGCATAATTCACCTCTGGTTCACCTTACCTTCACCGGTCGTGCATTGAGGTTGAAGTGAGGTTGAGGCAAAGTGGGCAGCGTCGAAGGCAAACATCGATGGCCGGACACCTCGATGCTTCGACAAAATGCAGCAGTAAAGGGGGACCCGTGACAGACAAGGTTGGGGCGGCTGGCATGGGTCCCACTTTCAAGGTGAGGAAGCGCATGACGGAACCACGCTCTTCGAACGTCCGAACCCAAGAGGGAGGGATTCCTCACTCCGTTCGGAATGACGTGGCGGTGGGTGGATTGTTTAAAGAGGCGAAAAGTTTTGAGACGAAGAGAGAACTTGCTGTGCCGGCTGGCAGCCGGCGCTACCAAAGCAGAGCGCAAGACGACAACAGTCTTCTAGTCCCTACCCATCACTAACCCGCAGTGGCAGTAGACCCACCCCGGATGCAGCGTTCCTTCCCTGGCGCTGGCATCCGAACCCTGAACCAGACAAAGCCCGGGCGACCACCCGGGCTTTGCTCTATCTGGACGATGTTTTCTAGCGACGATGCGTTGGAAGCGGTGATGGAGAATTGCCGAAGAGGGAACTTGCTGTGCCGGCTGGCAGCCGGCGCTACCAACTCGGATTTAGGAAGGATGAGGACGCGCAAACATCGCATATGTCGGATGGGGCTGACTAGACTACGCCGCGACGTAGTTCGTCTAGTTTGTAGAAGGTGCCGCGCCAGATGATGCCGCCTTGCTTGAGGGTGATGAAGGTGGAACGCAGAAGCATGTAGGAGAACATGACGGCGCCTAGTGGCAAAGTCACGCAGTAGAACGGGGAAACACCCATTACGAAATCGACGGAGGCCAGGAAGCAGAGCGGAACGAAAACGCAGACGGCGGCCAGGACTCGGACCCAGCCGTGGCCGAGCGAAACGCCAGCGAACGGGACGACGTTAAAGAGCAGCAAGGCGAGGAATTGACCTAATGCCACTAATGGGCTGAATTGAGCGGCGGCGAAGAAATTTTTCTCGACGCCACGAATGAGGTTGGTGAGTCCGGCGTGCCAGCGAACCGAAACGGCGTCTTGGGCGATGGCGACGCCGGAACGGAAAGCACCCATCTTCACAATTTTTCCTAGTTTGACGTCGTCAACAACTTCCAAGGCAAGGCGGCGATGCGTGCCGCAGGCTTCATAGACGGAGCGTTTCAACATTTGAAATGCGCCAACGCCGACGTAGGCGGTGGAACGGGGATTGCTGACTTTGTGTGGCTGGATGGCAAATTGAAAAAACATGCCGAAGAAGGGAATGAGGGCGCGTTCCCAGAAGCCAATCATTTCAACGTCGCCGAAAAGAGTGAGGTGATCGAAGTTGAAGCGGCGGAGTAACGTGATGGTGCGGCGCAAAGTGTCTGGTTTGAATTTAACGTCAGCGTCGGTGAAGAGCAGCCAATCGCCGGTGGAGGCTTCGTAACCTTTTTGGAGAGCATGTGGCTTGCCTAGCCAGCCTGCGGGCAATTCTGGGATGTGAACGACGTGCAGGCGTGGGTGGGTGCTGGCGAAATTGTCGAGGATGCGTGGGGTGGCGTCGGTGGAGCGATCGTCGACGGCGATAATTTCGAGTTGCGGGTAGTCAATTTCGAGGAGTGTGGCTAAGGCCTGGGGAAGTTTTTCCTGTTCATCACGCGCGGCGAAGATCAGAGAGATTTTTGGGCACTCGGAATCGGCGGCAGAGGGAAAATCCTTGAACCAAGGCAAACGCACGGCGCCAATCGCAGTTTCCAATCCGTAGACAATCCAGAGAAGGGCGAGGAGCGCGAAGAAAAGAATTCCAAAGAGATGCATGTAGATTGGAGTCGGCAGCCAGCCTCAGGGTATCCTAGCATGGATGGCAAAGAGCCTAGCGATTTTGGGGGCCGGCCGTGTGGGACGCGCACTGGGAAGACGGCTGCGCGAATTGGGATGGGAGGTTCACGGAGTAGCAGCGCGGTCGGAAGCGAATGCCTTGAAGGCGGTGCGATTTATCGGCGGTGGCAAAGCGCTGGTAGGCGTGTCGCGGATGTTACTGAATGCCGGAACGATCCTAGTGACAGTGCCGGATGACGGGATTGCGGAAGCGGCGCGAGAGTTAGCGCGTGTGGGTGGAGAAGAGTTGGCGGGGAAAGTGGTGCTGCATACCAGCGGAGCGCTTGATGCGCGAGTGTTGGAGCCATTGCGACATTGCGGGGCGTGGGTGGCATCGATTCACCCGTTGCAGACTTTTAGTGGAGTGAAAGTGCCACCGCTAGAAGGAAAAGTATTCGCGATTGAAGGCGATGTGGTGGCGGTGCGGGCGGCGCGACGAATGGCGCGGGCGCTGGGAGGAGTGGCGGTGAGCATACCTTCGGCGAAAAAACCGTTGTATCACGCGGCGGGAGCGTTTGCGGCGGGGCTGGTATTGGGGATGGAAGAAACGGGCGTGCAGATGCTGATGACGTCTGGAATGAAGAGGCGAGAATCGGTGCGAGCGTTGCTGTCGCTGACGAGGCAAGTGTTGGATCACTACGAGGAGTTGGGACCGCAAAAGGCGTGGGCCGGGCCATTGTCGCGCGGAGATTACGGAGTGGTGGCGTCGCACGAGGCGGCGTTGCAACAATTTCAACCAGAATTTCTGGAGGCGTATCAGGCAGTGAGCCGGCTGGCGGCGCGAGTATTGTCGCGTGATCCGGCAACGATGTTGAAGGAACTGGAGAAGATTTCTATTTCCAGCGGCGGGCGAGTGACGAGCAATGCCAAAGGGGGAGCAGCGTGAGTCAACTTCAAATTCCCATTCATACCAAGACGCTCAAGAACGGATTACGGGTGGTGGTAGTGCCAGACACGACGGCGCCGGTGGTGACGCTGGGCGTGTATTACAAAATTGGATTCCGGCTAGAGCCGCAGGGGCGAAGCGGCTTCGCGCACCTGTTCGAACACATGATGTTCCAGGGCTCGGAACATGCGCCGAAGATGCAGCACATCAAGCTGATCAACTCGAGCGGCGGTGTGCTGAACGGATCGACGATGTACGACGTGACGAATTATTACGAAGCGGTGCCGTCGAATGCGCTGGAGCGAGTGTTGTGGCTGGAAGCGGACCGGATGCACGCGCTGAAAGTGGACGATGAGAATCTGCGGAACCAGCGGGATGTAGTGAAGGAAGAAGTGCGGGTAAATGTCATGAACCAGCCATACGGCGGATTTCCCTGGCTGGATATGCCGCCGGTGGCGTTTCGCAATTGGGCGAATGCGCATAACTTTTACGGCGACTTTGCGGACCTGGATGCCGCGAACCTGGTGGACGTGCAGAAATTTTTCCGGACATATTATGTGCCGAATAATGCGGTGCTGCTGTTGCTGGGCGATGTGAAGCCGGAGGAAGGTCTGACGCTGGGAGAGAAATATTTTGGATCGATACCGGCGGGAGCGGCACCACCGTTTGCCGATCCTACGGAGCCTCCGCAGAAAGAAGAGCGGCGGGGACAGATAGAAGAAAAGTTTGGGACGCTGCCGGCGATGGCGATTGGGTATGTGATGCCGCAGCGGCGGACTAAGGATTGGTACGCGATGGCGCTGCTGGATCAGGCGTTGCATGGCGGGCGCGCGGGGCGGATGCATCGCGAACTGGTGCTGGAGAAGCAGATTGCGGTGGAAGCGGATGGCGGAATCGACGACATTTTTGGTTACAACGGGCCGACGCAGATGACGACGCGGATTCTGCACAAGCCGGAATTTACGGCAGAGGCGACGTTGGCGGCGTTTGATGCGGTGATTCAGGAAGTGCAGCAACACGGGATCAGCGAAGAGGAATTGCAGCAACTGAAGGTGAAGTGGCGGTCGGATTATTATTCGACTCTGGAAGGCGGACGAGGCGGGTACATGCCGCGGTACGGATTGATGCACCTGCTGGCATGCTTCACGCTGTTTGATAACGAGCCACAACTGGTGAATACGATTCTGGATGGATTTCTGGCGGTGAAGCGGGAAGAGGTTCAAGCGGCCGCGAAGAAGTACCTGCTGCCGGAGAATCGGGCGATCGTGTTTCGCACGCCGGTGAATAAAGATGTGAAGGAGGCTGCGTAATGGCGACGCAAGCAACGGAAGTGTCGACGCTGGTTCCGGCATTGACCGCGGAACGGCAAGTGAATTGGCCGAAGCGGACACGCGCGACGCTATCGAATGGATTGCAAGTGGTGCTGGCGGAAGCGCATTCGATACCAAAATTTCACGGAGAACTGTTCTTTCGGGCGGGGAATGCGCTGGTGGTGGATCGCGCGCCAGGATTGGCAGAGATGGCGGCGACGGTGGTGCGCACTGGGACGGCGAAGCGTACCAGCCGGAAGATTGAAGAGGATTTGCGGAGTCTGGGAGCGGACCTGGGAGCGAGCGCGGGACAAGACACGAGCGCGATTTCGTTTGCGGGACTGAGTGAGTTTGCGGGACCGCTGTTGGAGTTGGTAAATGAATTGTCGCGGGAGGCTTCGTTCCCGCAGGCGGAATTCGAACGGGAGTGCCGGCAGAAGCTGGAAGAAGTGAAGCTGGAGCGGACGTCTCCGGGATTTCTGGCGAGTGAACGGCTGAGGAAGGTTTTGTTTGGAGCGCATCCGTATGCACAGATTTCTCCGAGCGAGGAGCAAGTGGCGGCGTACAAGCGTGAGGATCTGGTCTCGGTGTACGAAGAGATTTACACCCCAGAGAATGGATTGCTGATGCTGGTTGGCGATTTTGAACCGCAAGCGATGTTGAAAACGATCGAGGCGACGTTTGGCAACTGGACAGGGAAGAAGCCGGCAGCGAAGGAATCGGCGGCGCCGCCAAAGCCGCATGGACGAAGAGTGTACCTGGTGCACAATCCGGGGTCGGTGCAGACGCAGATTTTGATGGGGTGCCCGGGGATTACGAAGCGGCACCCGGATTGGATCAAGCTGGGGCTGACGAACAGTTTGTATGGTGGAGCCTTTAATTCGCGACTGGTGATGAATATTCGCGAAGATAAGGGCTACACGTACAGCCCGCGGAGCGCGGCTCACCCGTTGAGGGAGCATGGATATTTTTCGGTGTCGGCGGCGGTGCGAAATGATGTGGTGGCGGCATCGCTGACGGAAATGTTTTACGAGATTGATAAGCTGCGGTCGGTGCCGGTGCCGGAAGCGGAGCTTGCGGATGCGCAGAATTATTTGACGGGCGTGTTTTCGATGGGGCTGGCGACGCAGGAAGGATTGCTGTCGCAATTCTCGTCGGTGGAATTGAGTGAGTTGCCGCTGGATTATCTGGAAACGTATCGCGACAAGATTCGGGCGTTG
>Ga0210396_10005384_pt1 | contig 12406 bp, 8 predicted proteins | sample IncBWH17OmetaG_FD_155466 | JGI IMG/M metagenome (GOLD analysis project Ga0210396, IMG submission 155466) | Forest soil microbial communities from Barre Woods Harvard Forest LTER site, Petersham, Massachusetts, United States - Inc-BW-H-17-O ...
ACGGCAACCGCAACTTCACGAACGGCTCGGCCCACTGCCTCATTGTATCAGCGCGTTGCACCGCCAGATTAAATTTCCAGTCGCCAACCCGCACCGCGATGAGCTCGCCGTCATCGCTGAAATATACGATGGCGTTCCTCGGGCTCTCCGCCACCTCTCCGGTGAGGTATGGGACCTGGTTGTAGCCGTCGAGATGGACGTGGAAATGCTTGCCGTCGACCGTGCAGCCGTTGAGGAGCTGCTCGGTGACGTTGGGGTTGCCCGCGATGGCGAGCAAGGTCGGAAACATGTCGATGTGCGAGACGATACCGTTCAGCACCGAGCCGGCCTCGATCTTGCCTGGCCAGCGCATGAAGCAGGGTACACGCCAGCCGCCTTCCCAGCCGGAGTTCTTCTGGCCGCGGAACGGGGTATTGGCGCCGTCCGGCCAGGTGTCATTCTCCGGCCCGTTGTCGGTCGAGTACATGACGATGGTATTGTCGGCGATGCCCAGCTCATCCAGCTTGGCGAGCATCTGGCCGATCTGCTCGTCGTGGACGACCATCCGATCGCTGTAGGGATCCTGCCCGCTCTTGCCAAGGTTCTTTTCGGCGACATGGGTCCGGAAGTGCATCGCCGTGGAATTGTACCAAAGGAAGAACGGCTTCTCCGCTTTGGCCTGTGTCTCCATCCACGCCATGGCGCGATCGGTGATCTCCTCGTCAATGGTTTCCATGCGCTTCTTGGTGAGCGGGCCGGTGTCCTCGATCGTCTGACCGCCCTTGCCGTCGGACTTGCAGTGGAGCACGCCGCGGGGCCCGAACTGCTTCTTGAATGCCGGATTTTTGGGATAGTCGGGCAGTTCAGGCTCTTCCTCGGCGTTCAGGTGATAGAGATTGCCGAAGAATTCGTCGAATCCGTGCACGGTCGGCAGGAACTCGTCGCGGTCGCCCAGATGGTTCTTGCCGAACTGGCCGGTGGCGTAGCCCAGTGGCTTCAGCAGCTCGGCGATGGTCGGGTCTTCCTTCTGCAAGCCGACGGTGGCGCCCGGCATGCCGACCTTGGTAAGTCCTGTGCGGATCGGGTTCTGGCCGGTGATGAAGCACGCGCGCCCGGCGGTGCAACTCTGCTGGGAATAGTAGTCGGTGAAGGTGACCCCTTCCTTCGCGATGCGGTCGATGTTGGGTGTGCGGTAGCCCATCATGCCGCGGCTGAAGTGGCTGATGTTCCATATCCCGATGTCGTCGCCCCACAGTATGACGATGTTCGGCTTGTCTGTTTTAGCCATGTCGACCTCCATTGATGTGATTGGTAACTTCAGAACGACGCCGCGGTTGGCACGCTCGCCACGCGGGCAGCTACACGAAACGCAGCAGCACGGCGCCGAAGGCGAACACGCCGATCAGGATGAGGGCGAACGTGATTGTGTAAAGCGGTGTTTGCAGTCCTTCGCTTGTCATTCCGGCGATCGCCGCGAAGCTTCCGCTCCACAGGTAACGAATCGTCCAATGGTACTGCCACACGGAGATAACCAGGGCCCCGACGCCACAACCAATCAACGCAAGCCCCAGGTACCGCGGCGCGGCAGGATGAAGGGCAAGTTTGGCCCCGGGGATATCTTGCAGACGTTGGAAGAACTGGACGATCGTGAAACCGAAGCCGATCAACGAGACCGCCGTGCGAATCCATGACATCATCGTACGTTCGAGGGCAGCTCGCGTGCGCAGCCAGGCGAAATGATCTGACGCGGTTGCCCTTACTTCGAACCTGCTCGCGATTGGGGCGGCCAGCGGCGATCCACTCTCCGACGGCTTGGCGTCACTGTGCGCCGGATCGCTCACGCTGAACCCTCCCGCGCCGCGGCATCGCGACAAACCCGGACCAGCTCGGCCGCGATGTTTGTCGGCACCCTCACCGGATAACGCCCGACGCACCGCTGCGCCACCAGCGCACGATGCGCGTGATCGGGCCGCGGATCAGCAGGTAAGGAACGAAGGCAAGCAGCAAGGCGATGAGCAGCGCCTCTACCGGATAGAACGTCGTGTACTCCAGGAACTGGTAGATCACGTCCATCGCGATGCCGAGGAGGAGGATCCTGGAGGTCGCGATCAGTCCTTCGCGCAGACGTTCGACGCGCTCGCCCCGTGTGTGTGTAACTGTCCAAAAGCGCACGACAGTCCAGAAATATGGCGAGCGATCGGTACGCGCATCCTTGATTCCGTCATGGATCGCGGCGATTGCGGCCATCGCTGGCTGCAGGATGAAGCGGAACGACAGCGGCCCGCTCGCCCGCTCGACCATGTTCCGCCAGGCGCGCGGAAAAGTCTCCCATGTAACGCCGTGCCAGATCAGGCCGGCCGCGATCAGCAATATGGCGAGCACGATGACCAGCTTGGGAAGGAGTCCCAGCGCTTGGGGATTGGCATCGGTCACCGCGACGCTTCAGCTTTACGAACAACGCAGCGGAAACCCACGTGGCTGGTCGACGTGTCCACCGGCTCTGGATGACGCGCAGCCGGACGGTAGCGGCGGCAGTAATTCGGCGCGCACAGGTGCGAACCGCCCTTGAGAACCTTGCGAGGGATCCTGATGTCGGGCGTGCAAGGGTCGTAGCTGGCATCCTCCCCGCCGCCGCGCGGATTCTCGGGGATGCAGCAGGCCTTGGAGGCGTCAGCCGCGTGCTTCGGTGAATACCAATCGGCAGTCCATTCCCAAACGTTTCCGATCATGTCGTAGATGCCGTACCCATTCGGCGGAAATGCGGTCACCGGAGAGGTACGGTCGTAGCCATCGAGCTTGAGGTTCTCGTACGGAAACGCGCCCTGCCAGACGTTGGCCATCTGCTTCCCGCCGGACGTGAGTTCATCGCCCCAGGCAAACTCCTTGCCGTCGAGCCCACCCCGTGCCGCAAACTCCCACTCTGCTTCCGTAGGCAAGTCCTTGCCGATCCATTTCGCGTAGGCCAGGGCGTCCGTGTAGGCAACGTGAACGACGGGATGATCATCGAGGCCCCTGATCGAACTGCGCGGTCCATAAGGCCGCCTCCAGTTGGCGCCGAACTTGAACGTCCACCACTGGCTCCAGTTTTCCGTATCGACCGCATGCTTCGGCGGTTGGAAAACCAGGGAACCTGCCCGGAGCATGTGCGGCAGAGCGCCCGGGTAATCCTTTGCATTCGGTACGATCTCCGCGAAGGTGACATAGCCGGTCGCACGAACGAACTTGCGGAACTCGCGGTTGGTAACCGGAACACGATCGACCCAGAATTCATCAACCGTCACGCGATGGGCTGGTGCCTCGTCCGCATAGTGCCTGTCCGACCCCATGCAGAAGGTGCCCTGGGGAATCCGGACCATCCCGTCCTGACAGTTGAGTTCCGGGGCCGGACCTACCGACGGTGCGATTGCGTGAAGCTCCATCATGATCCGGGCCTTGCAATGGGCGGTCCATGACACTGTCGCTGCGCCACGCAGTGGCCTCCGGTGCTGTTGGAGCCTTCAGGCAGAAAAATCAGATAGAACACGAACAACCGTTGCCCCGAAGCGCTTGTCATCCGGCTGGCTTTGCTCAAGTGGGTTGAGCGCGCCCGAGCGCGGCAGAATGGCGGTTTTTCTCGACGTCATTCGAGCCTCCACAGCGCTTACAAGGGCACGACACGAATACCCCTCGCCGCGTCTCGCTGTTGTCGGCGAAGTGGGCGGGGAGTGTCCTGCTTGTCCGAGGTCACTCGGCCCGCGCAGCGTCGCCTCAGTCACGCGCGGCTGCCTTTGGTGTAGAGGGTGGGTTTAACGCTCGCTATGCAGAATCGGCGAACAAGACTGGCATTCCCGAGACCATCCGAAACCCCCGGGGAGAGCAAATCCGAAAGATCGCAGCGACCCCGAGCATTCCGCTCCGAGGCGGCTAGGATGCCGACCGCCGCTTGCTGAGTTCATCCGTGGTGTCCAAGAAGCGGCCACCTACGCGATTCTGCCGAAACTGCATAGCCAGACAGCCTCGTCGTATGATGTCTTGCAGCGCGGATCCATCGCGAAGCCCCGTGCCGCGAAGAACGGGCCACTCCAAAGCTGCGCACGCAGCCCCAGCATCACAACAATGCTGGGGGCTCAGCAATTGGCGATGCTCTGAGGTTCTCCAATAGCTGATTGGCATTGGCGGCGACATGCCCCTGAGCCCATCGAGGAAGGCGCATGAAACATTCACACAAGCTGATCCTGACGCTCACCGCGACTCTCGGCATGACGATGGGCCCTGCGGTCGTTGCCCAGCAGCCGGCGCAACCCTCTGCGCCGCCGTCGGGGTCTGCGAGCGCACCGGTGCCGATCGAGCCGAAGGCCCTGGAGATACTCAAAGCTACCTGCAAGGTACTCGCCGGCGCGAAGACGATGACCTTCACCGCCGTAAACACGTACGAGAAGGCGGCTTTGAACGGACAGCCCCTGTATTACGCTACTCGCAACGAGGTGGCGTTGCAGCGGCCGGACAAGCTGCGCGTGATGACGCCGGGTGATGGGATTCCCGACGAATTCTATTACGATGGCAAGACCATGATGGCCTATGTGCCGTCCGAAGACCTGGTTGCTGTGGCGGACGCGCCGCCGACGATCGATCAAATGCTCGACGTGGCGTGGGACCAGGCGGCGATCTATTTCCCATTCAGCGATGTAATCGTATCCGATCCCTGCGCGGTGTTCGATAAGCGGATGACGACGGCGTTCTACGTTGGCCAGTCAAAAGTCGTCGGCGATACGACCACTGATATGGTCGCGGTAGCAGGCGAGGATGTGCAGGCGGAATTGTGGATCGGAGCTGCTGACCATCTGCCGCGACTTCTGCGCGTGGTGTACCCGAACGAGCCTGCCCATGCTTTGTACCAAACCGACTACTCGGATTGGCATGTCGGCGACAGCATCGACCCTGGAGTGTTCACGTCCGACAAGGCGGCGAAGGGTAAGCCGATGCCGTTCGCGCCACCTGGCGCCGGCCAACTGCCGCCCAACCGGGCTCAGTCGTCGAAAGCTCCATGAGATTGGGAGATCGTATAATGCGAACCGTTCTGGTTGCGGCAGCAGCCGCGTTCTCGGCCGCCCTGCCGCTATCGCACGCTTCGGCTTGGATGCAAGCACATGCTGGCGGCGGATACACGCATTCCGGTTCGGCAGGCGGCTTTCAGCACTCCACCACCGTCGGGCCTGAAGGCGTGGCACATTCGGGCGATGCCGGGGGATACGAGCACGGCACCGCTGCCAATTCGCAAGGCGTGGCGCATGCCAGCGACGCCGGCGGCGCCTGGCATGGCAGCGCGGCAAATTCCCAGGGCGTCGCGCACGCGAGCGACTACGGCGGGTATTATCACAGCACGGCAGTAGGTTCGTCCGGCGCCGAACACACCAATGCGTATGGCACCACAACGACTGGCGTGAATGGCGCCTACTACCATCAGCCGGCCGTGGTGAATAACTACGGAGCGAACTGCTACAATTGCGGCGCTCCCGGGTGGGGCGGCGTCGCGGCTGGCGCCGCTGTCGGTGCGGCCGCAGGTATCGCGGTTGGGGCTGCCGCTACGGCCCCAGCGGTGGCCTACCCCGCCTACGCGGGAGCCCCGGCTTACGTTGCGCCAGCAGCCTACGCCGCACTGCCGCCGGGCTGCGGCTACCGACCCATCTTGCGACGGTACCAATGCGGCGCGGCGTGGCTCGCTCCCGCCTACGGCGCGAATGGCTTGTACTACCAGGTGGTTCCGCCTCCGTGACGGAGTGGCGATCTGGTTTGCGGACAGCGATAGTCATTTAGCACCAAGGACAGGGCCATGTCGGAGTTGGGTCATGACAACAAGGCCGCTCCGGCATCTGGTATGACCCACAGGGTGGTGCACGAGCTGCGGCAATATGCGGTTATATCCGCGTATCTCTATGTCTGCTTCGGTGCGCTTCTGTTGTACAAGACGGCGATACTCAATGGCCAGGGCATCAGCTACGCACCGTACGGAATTGCGGCTATCAAAGCGTTGATCCTGGGAAAGTTCATTCTTCTTGGGGAGGCGGCCGGAATCGGTGATCGATACGAGAAACGCAGGCCGATCCACACCATCGCTTACAAGGCGTTCCTTTTCGTGGTCATGCTTTTTGTTCTGTCGGCGATCGAGGAGGTGATCACCGGGGTGGTTCACGGCCGGACTGTCGCCGCTTCGCTGGCTGGGTTTCTGGGTGGGTCACTTCTGCAAGTCCTTGCGATATGCGTCATCATGCTGCTGATCCTCATTCCGTATATGGCATTCAAGGAACTCGACGACGCTCTGGGTCAAGACAGGCTTCGGCAGCTTCTGTTTGAAGCGCGCGCCGGGCATCGCGGTGGCAGTGGCCGTGCCCCACCGCAGGATGGATCGATGCCGAGCAGCGGCCCGGCGTCCCAGGCCGGAACGTCAGATCCCGCCGATGCTGGACCAGCGAAGCTCTGACGGAGATGACCGTGCCCACCGCCGTGCCCCAACACAGTTCCGGTCCGGAGCGCCAATTGGGGCTGCAGGGCGCCCCGTCTCATGACATACGCGAATGAGTTCGGCGCTTATCTGTCTATTGCCTGATTTGACCGCAGATGAACCAGTGAGAGGACAGAAAGACCTGGGCTTGTTCGGACGATTTGAACCGTTGCATCTACCGTTCTCGCCGTCGCGTTGGCCGATGCGAGTTCTCAGCCCGATTATTCAAATGTCGGCTCTATCGGTGCCCGACGCCGGGAAGTAGCGGACGTTGAGCGACACCATCGCTCCACGGCCTGTCGGTCACAATTACCCGCAGCACATATTTCAGATCGCAGAACTCAAGATCGAGCAGGAACGTCGGCTGAGCGGGCATGAAACCAGGGTAAGGCGCGCGGAACGAAAATCGAACGTGGCGTTCGTCCTGGTGTCGGGAGGCCAGGGGCAGCCGCACGCTGGGGCACAGATTTCCGGCCGGTATGTGGTGTCAATGTCCTGTCAGGGCCACTCGGGCGCTGCCGATAATTCCTGGAGGCCTGATAATTCTGCTGTTCTTCCAATGGCTTATCTGGTAGCGGCGGGCGGATTTGAACCACCGACCAAGGGATTATGATTCCCCTGCTCTACCGCTGAGCTACGCCGCCATCCGATGGGAGGCGCGGGAAATACCCCTGCCAACGCACAGCGTCAACCGCCGGAACACCGCCCGGCAAGGACCGGCCGGTTCCGCACGCGCGGCCCCCGGCTGGCAAGCTGTCTGAACGGGGCCGCCTCGGCCGTTGCAGTCAGGCACCGCAGCGATCCGACGGACCCCACGCCAAAAGAAGCCCACCGTGCCTGCCGGCAGGATCGCCTGACGTCTCCCCCCATCGCTCCAGCATTCCGGCACCGGCCCGACGCGCCTCACCCAGGTCAGCGCGCGCATTCAACGATCACCGTGCCGGCCTTGCCGCCTTGCTCTACCGTCACATGCGCCGCCGCCGTCTCGCGCAACGGAAACCGCGCGGCGACCGATAGCACGCGCTGGCCGGTGGCAATCCACCCCGCAATGTCCCGCTGGGCGCGCTGGCGGGCCGCATGTGGGGTGCCCGGCAGCGACATCGCATACAGCGTGACATTCCGCTGCATCAGTTCGCCGACCGGCAGGCGCGGCGTGCGGTCGCCGTTCGAGGCATACACCGCCACGCCGCCGTTCGCCCGGACGCTGCCGATGCTCGCGGCCAGATTGCCGCCGAAATCGACGTCCACCACGTGATCGACGCCCGCCCCGTTGGTTAACTCCCGCACCCGCGCAGCCACATCTTCCTGCCGGTAGTTGATCACGTGCGCCGCGCCACCCCGTCGCGCATGCTCTGCCTTGGCGTCCGAGCTGACGGTCGCAATGACCGTCGCCCCGGCCCAGGACGCGAGCTGCACCGCATAATGGCCGACCGCGCCTGCCCCGCCGGTCACCAGCACGGTGCGCCCCTGCACCGGACCAGCGACGAACACGCAGTAATGGGCCGTCATGCAGGGGACGCCCAAGGTGGCGCCCTCGGCGAAGGACACATGGTCCGGCAGCTCCGTCACCAGGTCGACATGCAGCGCGATGTATTCCGCCGCGGTGCCCATCCAGCGGCCGTTACGCTGGCCGTTGTACAGCCAGACGCGCTTGCCGACCCAACTCTGCGACACCATCGGGCCAACGCAATCGACCACGCCGGCACCGTCGCTGGCGGTGATGACGCGCGGATACTCCATCGCCGGGACGGGCCCACGGCGGCGATAGGTGTCGGATGGGTTCACGCCGGCCGCCTCCAGCCGGACCCGAACCTCATAGTTCCCCGGTTCCGGCGTCGGCAGTTCGCCGTACGTCAGTACCTCGTTCGCCGGCCCTTGCCGGTCGTACCAGACGGCATGCATGGGCGCAGCCTACACCTCTCCCGCCTGAAACGGGAGAGGTGTGGATGCCGTTGCGCCCCTGCCATGACGCCGACGCCTTTGCGCCGACACCTTTGCGGCAATCGCGCGGCCCCCTACAGTCCGACGGCCTCACCAGGTGCGTGTCATGTCCCTGTCCCGTCGTTCGCTCATCCACCTCGCTGGCAAGGCCGGCGGCGTGGCCGCCGCCTATCACACCATGGCCGCGATGGGGCTGCTGGCAGTGCCCGGTGCCTATGCCGGGCCGCCGAAGCTGCCTCCCGGACGCAGCCGGCGCGTGGTCATCATCGGCGCCGGGATTGCCGGCATGGTGCTGGCTTACGAACTGCGCAACGCAGGCTACCATCCGCTGATCCTGGAGGCGCGAACGCGTCCCGGCGGCCGCAACTGGTCGCTTCGCGCCGGCGACACGGTAACGGAGATCGGCAGCACGCAGCACGTCGCCTGGGATCGCGACGAGCACCTCTATTTCAATCCGGGCCCCGCGCGGCTTCCACATCACCACGAAGGCATCCTGTCGTACTGCCGCATACTCGGCGTGCCGTTGGAGGTCCTGTGCAACGACAATCGCGCGACGCTGATGCAGGACGAGCATGCCTTCAACGGCGCGCCCCAACTGAACAGCCGGGTGGTGGACGACGCACGCGGCTATGTTGCGGAGCTGGCGGCAAAGGCCGTGGACAAGGACCTGCTGACCCAGCCGGTCAGTACCGAGGACAAGGACCGCATACGAGCGTTCCTGCGCAGCTTCGGCGCGCTGGACAAGGATCTTGCGTATCACGGCTCGGCCCGCGCCGGCTGGGCGGAGCCTCCGGACGCGACGCAGCCCGGCACGCCGTATCAGCCGTTGGATCTACGGCAGATTTTGACGTCGGATTTCTGGCAAGGGCCGATGCAGTTCGGTGAGTTTCCCACCATGGCGGCGACCATGCTGCAACCGGTGGGCGGCATGGGTCGTATCGGACAGGCGTTCGGACATGCGCTGGGGGGCGTAATTACCTACCAGGCAGTGGTGACGCGGCTCCGGCGAACCGACGCGGGCGTCCGCATCACCTGGAAGCATGCCGGAACCCGCGCCGAGCAATCGATCGATGCGCCATGCGTTGTGGTAACGATTCCATTTCCGGCGTTAGGCGGTGTCGAGGCGGATTTTGCGCCCGCAACGCGCACGGCGATGGCGTCGGTCGATTACGTGCCGGCTGGCAAGGTCGCGTTCCAGGCCTCGCGACGCTTCTGGGAGTTGGATCAGCAGATCTATGGCGGGATTTCGTGGACCAGCCGCGCTGCGACCCAGGTATGGTATCCGTCCGGCGGGTTGCAGCGCACCAAGGGCATTCTGGTGGGCGCCTATATCTGGTCCGACGACCTCGGCAATGCCTTCGCGGCCAAGCCGCCTGCGCAACGATTGAGCGACACGCTGGACGACGTCGCCCACCTGCATCCCCAGGCTCCGCGCGATCTGGGCGATGGCGTGTCGGTGGCGTGGAAGAACATTCCTCACACGCGTGCCGGCTGGGCGGAATGGAGCAGTACGGCGCGCGCCACGCAGTTCCCGGTGCTGCTCAAAGGCGACGGGCCGTATCTGTTCGCGGGTGAGCATATGTCGTTCATCACCGGCTGGCAGGAGGGCGCAGTCCGCTCGGCACACAAGGTTCTGACGGACATCGCCGGGCGGATGGCGGGTTGAATTGCGTAACCCTTGACGCTGACGGTCCGGATGGCGGCATTCTGCCTGATACAAGTCGGGCTGATACAAGTCGGGCTGATACAAGTCGGGGAGGTTTCCGGATGTGCCCAGCCATCGTTCGGTTCAGCTACCGCCCTGGGCTGCTGCGCAACCCGTTCTCCAATGTGCGCTTGCAAGGGAATTGGGATGCCGGCGGCCACCTCGCCACGCAATGGTCGACCACGCCGATGCAGCCCGACGTGGACCCTGAGGGATGCCCCTCCTTCGCAGCCGAAATCCGCTTCGACGACAGCCAGGTCGGCACGGTTTTCCGCTGGGGCATCATGCTGGATGGCCCGGCCGGATCGGATCTGTGGGGCATTGCCGCCGAAATCGATGACGAGAACTCATCGGCGCGGGAACGATCGTTCACGCTGCAATCAGGGTCCGGTGAACAAACCTACTATCTGACGACATGCAGCTTGTTGGGAGCAATACGGCAGCCCCGGCCGGGCGCACCTCCGGGCATCCGGTTCTCGGTCTGGGCACCGAACGCAAAAGCGGTCGATCTCGTCATTGCCGACCCGGCCCGTGGCTACGTCGCCGACGACGGTACCGGCGTGCTGACACTGAAGCCAATGCGGCGTGGGGATGCGGGCATCTGGTCCATCGGTGCCGCCGACGATCCTGCGCTGGGCGATTTTCCGAAGTTGGCCGGCACCCTCTACATGTTCCGGGTTACCAAGGATGACGGCACCCAGGCGTTCCGCACCGACATGTACTCCCGCCGGCAGATCGGGCGCGGCAACTTCGATCCTGGAGGCAAGCCCTATCCCGGTCCGCCCGAAGGCCTGGACGGTCCGCCAAGTTGCTCCGTCGTCGTCGATCCGGGCAAAGTAATCGGACCGGACGGCGAGACGCCGGTGGAGATGTTCTGGCGCGGCGAGTTTAACCCGAATCATCCCTTGCCGACTGCGCTTAACGACCTGGTGATCTACGAATTGCACGTTGGGGCGCTTGGCTACGGCAAGCCCGATCCCGGCACGCTGGACGATGCCATCGCTTTGCTCGATCACCTGGCGACCCTCGGCGTCAACGCGGTCGAGTTGATGCCCGTCGCCGAATTCGAAACCACGGAGAACTGGGGCTACGGCACAGCGCAGTTCTTTGCGATCGACGAGGCCGCGGGCGGCGCCGATCGTCTGAAATTGTTCGTCAAGGCATGCCACCAGCGAGGCATCGCCGTCATCCTCGACGTCTGCTACAATCATTTCGATCCGAACGCCGAGCGCATCGAATGGGCCTACGACTCCGATAACCCGGTTCACAATATCTATTTCTGGTATGAAGGTGTTCCCGCCGACTACGCGGATCCGACCGGCGGCTACATCGACAACATCTCCTCCGGCTGGGCGCCCGACTTCAGTGCGGAGATGGTCCGGCAGATCTTCATCAGCAGCGCCGCCTGGCTGATGACGACGTGCCATGTTGACGGTTTCCGGCTCGACCAGACCAGCTCGATCCATCAATACCCGACCGTGCACGGCACTGGTCAGCCGGCTGGCCGCGCCGCCGCGTTCGGCACCAAGTTCCTGAAGCAATGGACCAGGACGATGCGGCTGCTGAAGCCAGGCCTGTTCCTGACCGCGGAGGATTATTCCGAATGGCCGGCGCTGACCGAGCCGAGCCTGAACGGCGACGGCCTCGGGTTCGACGCAACCTGGTACGCCGACTTTCATCACAACCTGGTGGAATTTCAGGGAGGCTCGTACGCCGAGCTGGTGCGACAGTCAGGCTTCGGCGACGCACGGCCCCTGGCGATGTCGTCCTTTGCCGGCGCGTTGACCACCAGCGGCGCCGAGCGCGTGGTTTACAACGAATCGCATGATGACTGCGGCAATCGTCCGGGCTCGGCGCGGACCATCTGGCTGGCCGTCGATGGCGCGCCGCTGATCGATGACACGCGGCGCTGGGCCGAAGCCCGCGTGCGTTTCGCCGCCGGCATGACGCTGCTGTCCGCCGGCACGCCGATGTTCTTCATGGGCGAGGAGATCGGCGCGCAGAAGTTCTACCGCTACAACGATTTCATGCAGAACCGGGAGGACATCATCGGCGATTCCACCGGCACCGGCGCCGCGCTGTTCCGCTACTATCAGGATCTGATCCACCTGAGCGAAACCAGTGCCGCGATCAGGTCTCGCAACATCGACGTCAGCATTGCCGACGACGCCAACCGCGTGATCGCATTCCATCGGTGGGATGACATCGGCGAATTCCTCGTGGTCGGATGCCTTGCCAACGCCGGTTTCACCAACGGCTATTGGATTCACGGCGACCGCCTCGGCGCAGCCTCGTGGACCGAG
>Ga0210396_10005385_pt1 | contig 12406 bp, 9 predicted proteins | sample IncBWH17OmetaG_FD_155466 | JGI IMG/M metagenome (GOLD analysis project Ga0210396, IMG submission 155466) | Forest soil microbial communities from Barre Woods Harvard Forest LTER site, Petersham, Massachusetts, United States - Inc-BW-H-17-O ...
GAGGCCGGCGAGCAATTCGAAGCCGAGCACGCCGAGCGCACCCAGCGCGGCTATTCCATCGAAGCCGAGCAGCGCGAGAACCGCGAGCGCATCAGCCAGATCGCGCTTGAAATCGACCGCGCCCACGCCCGCCGCCGCCACAACGAAGAACGTTGTGCTGAATTGCTGGTGCGGTCGGCGTCGTCGGAAGCTGAGTTGGCGCAAGCCCGCCATCGCCTCACCGCTCTCGAGTCCGAGCGCGAATCCAATCGCCAGATTCTCGAATCCGCCGCGGGCGCCCTCGCGGCCGCCGAGAATGACCTCACTCTCTGCCAGCAGGACGCCGCAGCCGCAGCCGCAAGTCTCGCCGAAATCGAGCGTCAGCAGGAAGAATCGCGCGTCGCCATTTTCGACACTGTTTCCTCCGCCTCGCGTCTACGCAATCAACTCGCGCAAGCCGAAGAACGTCTCGCCGGCGCCGACCGCGAAGCCCGCCGCCTCGAAGCCGAAATCACCAACGCCAACACCCAGGTCGAAGCCTTCGGCGGACAGCGCGGCCAACTCGCTCTCGAATTTGAAAGCGTCACCCAGCGCGTCAGCGGCATCACCGAAGAGATCAGCCAGCTGCGTCGCCTGATCGAACAGAAAAAACTGGAAGAAACCCGATCCAAAACCAATCTCGACGTCCTGCGCGCCGAATACGCAACCGCGCTCGGCAAGAAAGGTTCGCTCGAAGCCGTCATCGCCGAGCACGGCTACTCCACCGAATCCGTTCGTCGCCTCTTCCAATCCGGCGTCATGCAATCCGGTCTCGCGCCCGTAGGCGTGCTCGCCGACTTCCTCGAAGTCGAGCCCCGCTACGAGCACGTAGTCGAAGATTTCCTGCGCGACGAACTGAACTACGTCGTAGTGAAATCCTGGGACGCAGCCGACGAAGGCCTGCGCATGCTGCGCACCGGAGTCGACGGCCGCGCCACGTTCCTGGTTCACCCGGAAGACGCGCAAGCGAAATTTTCTTTCGTCCTCGATGAAGCCGCGCACTGCGCCCCGCCCGCAGCTCAGATCACTCCGCTCAAGTACACCATTCGCGTGCTGAACGGCTTCGGCAAATCGCTGGAAGTGATCCTGCCCAAGCTCCGTGACGGCTACATCGTTCCCGAGTCCGGCGTAGCTCGCGGTCTCGCTCTCGAAAATCCCGACGCATTTTTCCTTTCCCAGGCCGGCGAGTGCTTCCACAACGTCACCGTCACCGGAGGCAAGCAGCGCGCCGAAGGCCCGCTCTCGATGAAGCGTGAACTGCGCGAAGTGCTCCGCCAGCTCGATGACCTCGAACGCGCTCTGCGCGATGAAGAGATGCGCGTGCTCACTCTCGGCCGCGAAATCAAAGACCTCACTTCCCTGCTCGATCGCCTCGACGGCGAAAAGCGCGAAGCTGAACATCAGGCCATGACTTCCGGCCACATGCTGCAGCAACTCGCGTCCGAGATGACTCGCGTCAGCGAACGCCTCTCCATCTCTGAAAAAGACTTGCGCCGTCTCGCAGAAGAGCGCGCCGAACAGGAAAGCATCGTCTGCGCCCGCCAGTCCGAAATCGCAACGGTAGACGAGCATCGCGCCCAACTCGAACAGCAGATCGCCGCCGCTCAGGAGTCGCTCACCGCGCTTCGCCAGCGCCGCGAAGAATCGGCCCAGACAACTTCTCAGCACGCCGCCCGTGTAGCCACGCTCGAAGAACGCCACCGTTCCGCTGCCTCTGTGCTCGATCGGATCGAATCTCTCTTCTCCGAAATGGGCGAACGCGTCCACGCCCTCGCCTCGCAAATCGAATCCGCAGCCGCAGAAAAGCTCCAGCGCGAATCTGAAAACGAACAACTCACCCAGCACGGCGCCGACCTCGAAGCCGAACGCAACGCCGCGCAAGCCCGCGAAGGCCTGCTGCAATTTGAAACCGAACAACTCCGCGCCCGCCTCGCCGAAATCGACGAACTCCTGCGCGAGAGCCGCCTGCTGCTCGATCAAGCCCGCGACCGCCGCGGTGAACTATCCGCCACTGCCGCCAAGCTCCAATCCGACGCCCAATACATGTCCGAGACTTGCCTGAACGAACTCGGCATCGAGCGCGCGGCTCTGATGACCGATGCGACCTTGGTCGCGGTCACCGGCGACGAACTGGCCGCGGAAGACCAACTCTACCGCGACATGCGCGCCAAGCTCGAAGCCATGGGCCCGGTCAACATGATGGCCCTCGAAGAATACAAAGAAACCGCCGAGCGCCACTCGTTCCTGGAGACTCAGCGCAAAGACTTGATCTCCTCCATCGAGAATACGACGGCAACGATCAAAGAGATCGATCAAATCTCGCGCCAAAAATTCGAAGAAGCGTTCGGCAAGATCAACGAAAATTTCCAGGCCACGTTCAAGAAACTATTCGGCGGCGGCCACGCCTTCATGAAATTAACCGACGAAGAAAACAGCGCCGAGAGCGGCATCGACGTCGTGGCTTCGCCCCCCGGCAAGCGTCTGCAAAGCGTGCTCCTGCTCTCCGGCGGCGAAAAAGCGCTCACCGCGCTCGCCCTGCTGGTCGGAATTTTCCAGTACGCCCCCAGCCCGTTCTGCATCCTCGACGAAGTCGATGCCCCGCTCGACGAGGCCAACATCGGCCGCTTCACCGAACTCGTTAAAGAAATGAGCGTCCAGACCCAGTTCGTGCTCATCACTCACAGCAAGAGAACCATGAGCATCGCCCCGGTCCTCTACGGCGTGACCATGCAGGAACCGGGTGTTTCGAAACTGGTCTCCGTGCGCTTCGGAGCATCCGCGTAGTTCTTCCTCTCTATCCGATGTCATCCTGAACGCCGGCGCAAGCCGGCGTGAAGGACCCTATGTCAGCCCGCCGTCACGGTGCAGCAGGTGGGATCAAATACAAAGTGCGCGCGTCTCCCAGACCCCGGCTGCCGCCCCGCCGCCGAACGCGCATCGTAAGGTCCCTCACCGTGGCTTCGCCGCGGTTCAGGATGACATCGTGCGAAAGCACGGAAAAGAAATGCCCCCACTTATCCACTCCCATCCTCAGCTTTTCCACAACCCCACCGCTCTGAATCCCCTGCCCCGCACGCCTTCCCGCCCATTCGCTCCCTGTCAACTTCTTTCCCCTCAACGGACTTCCCATCGTGCGCCGCCGCGCGATCAGAATCGTTGACATTTTTTTCTGACCAGCTAGAATACGCCTCGCTCCCTTGTAAAATTTCATCATGAGCCCCGAACTCCTCGACTCCGTTCTCTTACAAACTGATTTCCCCGATCTCCACCTTCACGCCAGCGGCAAAGTCCGCGACGTCTACTCCGTCGGCGACCAGCAGCTGCTTTTCATCGCCACTGACCGCATCTCCGCCTTCGACTACATCCTGGCCTCCGGCATCCCCCACAAGGGACACGTCCTCAGCCAAATTTCGCTCTTCTGGTTCGATTACCTCGCCGAGGTCGTTCCCAACCACCTCATCACCGCCGACGTCGCCCAATACCCGCCAGCCGTCCGCAAATACGCCGACCAGCTGCGCGGACGCTCCATGCTGGTGCAGCGCGCCGAAATGTTCCCAGTCGAATGCGTGGTCCGCGGATACATCTCCGGCTCAGCCTGGAAAGAATACAAAGCCACCGGCAAAGTTTCCGGCATCACGCTGCCCGCGGGCCTGAAGGAATCCGACGCCTTTCCCGAGCCCATCTTCACGCCTTCGACCAAAGCCACAACCGGACACGACGAGAATATTTCCTTCGACCAGATGTGCGCGATCGTCGGCGTCGAGACCGCCAGCCATCTGCGCGATCTCACGCTGCGGGTTTACAAAAAGGCGGCAGCCTACGCCCTGCAGCGCGGCATCATAATCGCCGACACCAAGTTTGAATTTGGACGCACCGCCAAGGGCATCACTCTTGCCGATGAAGTCCTTACCCCCGATTCTTCCCGCTTCTGGCCCGCCGACAAGTACGCTCCGGGCCGGCCGCAGGATTCGTATGACAAGCAGTACGTTCGCGATTACCTCGAGCAGATTCACTGGAACAAGCAACCGCCCGCTCCGGCCCTGCCGCCAGACGTGGCTCGCCGCACCAGCGACAAATATCTCGAGGCGTATTTCCAACTCACGGGACGCAAGCTGGATGTGTAACCGGGGATGTGTAGCTGAGGATGTATAGCTGGTGGATGTCTGGCTGGGGATGTGGGGCTGCTGGATGTTTAGCGGTTGGATGTGGAACTAGGTTTCTGGTACGATCTCTGGCCGCGGGAGCTGCGGTTTGACCCTTGTATGACCCTTGCGGACTGGATCATTTGTCTTTTAGTGCTCGTGAATGTCGTAACAGCCGCCATGCAGGGCTTCTTTTCCGAAGCCCTTACCCTGGCCGGTCTGGTCGTAGGCTACATCGTGGCTGCGTGGAAGTACCGCGGCCTCGCGGAGTGGCTGGAATCGTTTTTGAAGAACGTGTGGTTAGCTGAGGTTCTCGGCTTTCTCATCATCTTTTTCGCCATCGTGCTCCTGTTCGGCCTGGCCGCCAAGATCGCACGCTGGGTGATGAAAGAATCCGGACTCAGCGGTCTTGACCGTTTCCTCGGCGCAGTTTTGGGGCTGCTGAAGGGCGGGTTGATGGTAGCAGTGATCTTGATGGGTATGACGGCATTCGAACCGACGTCGAAGCTGTTGCAGAATTCGCAACTCGCGCCCTATTTCCTGGTCGTGGGAAATGGAATGATGTGGCTTGCTCCCGCCGAGTTACGTATTCGTTTCAATCAGGGTCTCACTCTGCTCCATCAGGCTCCGCACAAGTTACCCGGCATCCCTGCTTCCCCGCCGAAATAGGCCGTGGTGCCTTAAGAAAATTCATAGCAAAGAGAGAACTGCACAGTGAAAGATCAACTGGAAGCACTTGTCCTGCAGATGTACCGCAGCAATATTCTTTATTCCGAAGGCGTGCGTGAGTTCAAGAAGCGTTTTATCCTGACCGTGCTGGAAGAAAATAAAGGCAACCAGTGCCGCGCCGCCCGCGAGCTGGGGATGCACCGCAACACGCTCAGCCGTACCATCAGCGAGCTGAAGATTGACGTACGCCAGCTCCGCGACGGCGTGAAGCGCCCACCCCGCAGCGCCCGTCCTGTACCTTGGAAAAGAAAATCGTCCGCTAACCGCACCGATTCCTCATGTCATCCTGAACCGTGGCGAAGCCGTGGTGAAGGACCCTACGATGCGAATGCGGCGGCAGTGTCGCAAGGAAGTCGGAGCAGCCGCAAGCCTCTTGATTATTCCCACCGCAATGGCAGCTGCATGACGACGTAAGGTCCCTCACGCTGGCTTCCCCAGCGTTCAGGATGACATTGGGTGTGTGTAGAATGCTCCGGAACAAAAAACAAAGGCAGCCCTCGCGGGCTGCCTTTCCTTACCATCAAGAGTAAATCTACTGCCCAGGCGCCGCCGCCGGCTTATGATGCACCGGTGGTTTGGGTGCGGGCTTGGCCAGCAGCAACACGCCCTTCTCCATCACCATCATGAATGGATTCGGCGTGTACGACGCCGGCACGCCCTGGAAGTCGAAGCTGGCTCCGTCTTTCGGAATCATTGTTTTTGGAACCTTGTCTTCGAACTTCAGCGTGATGTCCGCCTTCTTCGCGTCGATATCATCCGAACTCCCCGCAATCAGGAACTCGTTCGGAGTTGTGCTGATGACGGTGCCATTCATCTTCACCCCTTTGCCCTTGATCGCATTCCAGACCGTATCCTGATCTTCCTGCGCTCCGTTGGTGAACACGAACTGCCACTCCGCGAAGCTCAGATCTTCCAGCTTCTTCGAAGCCAGCATGGCATGAACCTGCTCAGCTGGCGTCGGTGCCGGTTTGATCGGAACCTGCGCGCCATTGGCCTTCGCCGCCGCCAGCACATCCGCCCAGCCGTCGTCGGCCGAGTGAAATTTTATATACTGCGATCGCGCATATTTCTCCAGCTGCGGCTGCGACCCCGCTGGCGCCACCGCCGCCGCCCGCGCCGCGAACCAGATGCCATTCTGATAGTCAGGCGGCGTCTGCCCCAGATACGCCAGCGCGAGTGGATACACCACGCTGAAGTCCGTGGGATTCCCATCCACTGCGATCTTCAGATCTTTCGCCGAGTTGGCGTAGTCTTTATCCTGCAGCTCCGCAATACCCAGATCCGCATGAAAAATCGAGTTCATCTGATCCTTCTGCTTCGCAAAATCCGCGTCAGAAGTTCCATCGGGTTTGGTGAACTTCGGCAGGCAATCCAGTCCCTGCTGCCCATATTTCTTGCCATCAACCAGCAGTTGCTTCGCGTTTGGATCTCCGCCCTGCGCCATCACCCGATCAAAGTAACCTAGCAGCGCGAGCGCGCGCACGTTGCATGCATCGGCCGTCACCAGTTTTGTGGCCGTTTCCATGGTCTTCTTCGCATTTCCTGCCTGCTGGTAGGTCCCCATCAGAATTTCCAGCGCCTGGTTCTTCATCACGCTGTTGGGATACTGCGCGATGAATGCTTCCAGCCCGCTGATCCTCGCGTTGGCGTCTTTCGAGCTGTCGACCGCAGCCACATACGCGTTGTACTCGGCGGGATCTTTAATCACCGGCGCGGCCTGAGGCGCAGCTGCAGGCGCACTCTGCGCAGCCTGCCCCGTTGGCGGATTCACACTCCCGGTCGGCGGGTTCACGCTCGCGGTTTGCGGGTTCACGCTCCCCGTCGGCGGCGCTGCCGATTGTCCCTGCTGCGCTGGCGGCGCGGCCGATTGTCCTTGAGCGGGCGCAGCATTCGCTGCCATCGCCATCACTGCAACCCCAAGCACAACCGTAAGCTGGATCTTTTTCATCAGTATGGCTCCTTGGTTCTTCGGGAAATAAGATCTTCGGGAAATAGCTTTTCCCAGAAACGCTTCTTCTTCAAAACTTAGCAGCAACTGCATTCCGTCGAGACCGCTTCGCGTTCGGATCCTGCTTTGGAATGCCGGGCTTCCTGGCAGGGCCCCGGGGACTGAGGGCAACCTGCTTGAACACAATAGCACCTGACCATGGTTCCCGGTTGGCCGGATTATAAGTACCTCTTCTCCCGAAGGCAAGCGCGTTCCCACTCGACCTCCAATTTGATGTTCGCCTTTATGGTTCATCGTTATTGTTCAGCCCGACTTCGTTCAACCGAATATTGTTCGGCCCGAATATGGCTCAAACGAATCCTCGGCTTTATTGTTCACCCTTCGATTGTTAAGATGCGCATAGCCGACAGAGCGGATGTTTCCTTCTCTGCCGCGCCTTAGAACCAACGAACCAACGCGCAGGAGAAGCTTCTGATATGGACACCGCACGCCCGCTAGACGGGCAAGTCGCAGTTGTCACCGGAGCCGGCCGGGGCATCGGAGCAGGCATCGCCCGCATGCTCGCGCATCTCGGCGCCACCACCGTCCTCTGCGGACGCACCCAGTCCACGCTCGACGCCACCGCCCGCACTATCCTCGACGCCGGTGGCAAAGCCGAAGTCATCCCCTGCGACGTCACGCTCCTGCATCAACTCGAATATGCTGCTACTCGCGTCGATAGCACGTTCGGTCGCGTCGATATTCTGGTAAACAATGCCGGAGTCGCCAGCCTCAACGAACCCCTGCACATGCTTCTCCCCGAAGATTGGGATCGAATTCTCAACACCAACTTGCGCGGAGTTTTTTTCACCATCCGGGCCTTCGCCCCCATCATGATTCGCGCCTACTCCGGCCACATCATCAACATCTCTTCGCTAGCCGGAAAAAATCCTCTGCCCAACGGCGCCGCCTACGCCGCCTCCAAGTGGGGACTCAACGGCCTGACTTATTCCATCGCCGAAGAACTGCGCCCGCACAACATCCGCGCCTCGGTAATTTGCCCCGGTTCCACCGAAACCGAACTCACTCCCCACGCCGGCAAGGACCCCGCAAAAATGCTTCAGCCCAACGACATCGCCCACGCCGTGGCCATGCTAGTGACCCAAGCCCCGCAATCATTTATCAGTGAGGTCCTGCTGAGACCAACCCGAAAACCGTAGGAGTGCGAGATTTTATGAGGGTGTCATCCTGAACGGAGCCGCCTTTCAGGCGAAGTGAAGGATCTCCCGCATACCGGATCTCGCGCACACCGGAACACCGCCGAATAAGCGCGCGCGATTTCTATTTTTTAAACAAATTATCAAACGCCGCCCGCGCGCTCGTCGGCCGCAAACTCGCCGGAGTCGAAGTCTCTTTCTCCCGCGTCACCCGAATCTCAAACAGCTCACACGAATTCCGTTCATCCTTCTTCGCGATCCGCTCCTTCACCGGCTGCATGCACTCAAACCGGCTCCCCGGATCGAAATAGGTGCACTGCTTGCACGAATGCAGCTCAAACCCACACTTCGGACACTTCTGATCCGCCGCCATGCCCGCCGGCATATCCACCAACAGTGTCCCGCACTGTGCGCAGCGAGACACATCGCGCGTCCCCGGCAGATTCAACGGTCGCGGACCCATGGCATGGTCCCACTTCGGTGGACCGCTCTTGCGTTCCTCGGGCGGCTTTCGCGGCTCCTGCCTGCGCGGCTCGCGATCCCTGTCCTGATAACCATGCTGCCGGTATTTAGCCACCAGATTTCCTCCCCATCTCGGCCCGTATTGTCTCCCCACGACATCCCACTCGGCAAGTCCGCCGTTCCGGATTACAGATGGCACAACCGTGGAAGAGCAGCCCTTCAGAGCCTGCCCTGAGCGAAGTCGAAGGGGCCGCGTAAAAGGGATTAAAGACTAACGGGCTTCAGCCCCGTGGTTGCACCCCGTACTCAATCGTTCCCGAGGCGGGTGCCCCATTTCTCGCGCGCCCTTTGCGCGAGAAGTGGGGATTTTCCGTTTTTCCCTCACGACTCACAACTCGCCGCTATTTACAATAAAACCATGATCCACGAAATCCTCCCCGTCGGCCCGCTCCGATGCAACTGCTCCATTATCGGCGACGAAACCACGCACGAAGCCATGGTCATCGACCCCGGCGACAACATCGACCAAGTCCTCGCCCTAATCCGCAAACACAACCTGCAAGTCAAACAGATCGTCGTCACCCACGCCCACATCGACCACGTCGGCGGAGCCATGAAACTCCGCGCCGCGACCGGAGCCCCCATCCTGCTCAACCAGAACGACTATGCCCTTCTGAAAATGTTGGACGTACAAGCCACCTGGATCGGCGTGCCCACTCCCGGCAAAGTAGAAATCGACCGCAGCATCTCCACCGGAGAAACCGTCACCGCCGGCCAACACACCGCCCAAGTCCTCCACACCCCCGGCCACACCGAAGGCAGCATCTGCCTCTACTTCCAAGCCGAAAAAAAGCTGATCGCCGGCGACACCCTCTTCGCCGGCTCCATCGGTCGCACCGACCTCCCCGGCGGATCAACACAAAAAATCATGCGCTCCCTCCACGACACAGTCCTGGCCCTCCCAGACGAAACAGTAGTAATCCCCGGTCACGGCGAGCTAACAACCATCGGCAAAGAACGCGAAGATAATCCGTTCCTAGTGAAGCGCTAAAAACTCCCGGGTGCCCCCATCCTTCTCGCGTACTTTGCGAGAGGGTGGGGATTTTGAACTTGAACTTGAACTTGAACTTGAGCTTGATCTTGGTTTTGGCGTCGCTGCGCTCCAGGTGTATTGTTTTTGGCACATGCCAGGCTATAACCCAACGCGCCGAAACCGCAATATCGGAACCGCAAAGAGCGGCCACGGACAGAACAATCGTCTGAACATCCCGGCGGTCGCTCATGGAAAACATCTGTTTTGGGAGCGGATTGAGGGCGCGCAGGAAGTCTGCCGCGCCATTTCGAATAGGCCATTGAAGTTCTTTGTTCAGCCAACACGCTCCGACAGTGTGTATGCCTGCACGGTGGACGACGTTGCGCGTCTCATGCTCCATGTACCGGTCGGTGATTGGGAAGGATTGGATGCGATCGTTTTCCGGCAGCCACGTCGAAAAGAACAAACTCTGGAGCCAGTATGGGGCAGGCTGGCCTACGCGGCGGACCTTGTGAATCAGCGCGGACACGTGCTTCACAGTGGCCCAGCGATCATACTCGAAGCCGTGAATCCAACTGCACTGGTTAAGTTTGGAAAAACTTTATCGGCCGAGGGAATGGCTGAACTGGAGCGGCTCAAGTCTGATGGACACCGAATCCGACCGGGCGACAGGCGTCACATCATCGAGCCGACCCTGCAAAGTTGCCGAGCAACGCAGCTGTACCGGACCTTACTTCATGAACTTGGGCATTGGGTGGACTTCCTCCAAAAGGTTGAGCGTCCTGCTGCCGCTCTGCCGAACCCTGATGTCTACGAAGAGTTGCTCGAGCGGTTTCACAGCCGGCCTTACCGCGAAAAAGAGCAGTTTGCACACTCTTACGCAGAGAGCCTGTCGAAGCGCCTCCGTGCGATCGATGCCGTCCCTTTTGACCGACAGCTAGATCCTGAAATGCTCTTGAACGATCATTTACGTTTGAGCGACTTCGATCCTGCTAGAAAATTGTTGGAGTAGTCGGACCAATTCGCTAAGTGGTCGGCGTTCACTTTACTTCTTCCCCCTAAACAACGGAAACCCCCACGCCCCGATCGCCAGCAGCGCCCCAAACAAAATCACAGCATCAATACTGGCGCGTCCCTGCGGAGCCCAGTAAACATCTTCCAGGTTCAGCCACAGCGCAAATTCGTCCAGCGTAAGCGCCGCGCCCACGCCATACAGAATCGCCATCAGCCGGCCGAGCAGCACCGACGAGTCATCCGTCCCAACCCCGACCTCGCACAACCATCCATAGCCCACAATCAGCAAAATAATGATGCCGAACACCAGATGATGAATATGCCGCCCATCATGTTGAATAAAGTGAAACGGCGGAATCTTATGCAGCACCGCATAAACCACCGCCCGCACCGCGGCAAACGTAAAAAAGAAACTGACCGCAGCCGCAAACAGCCGCCGCCGCGGACGATCTGGAATGCGCTCCTTTACAAGTTGGCCCACAGGTGTTCCCTGCAGCACCAACAGCCCCAGCGCTGCCAGCGACAGCGCCACCAGCAAGATGAACCATGCATAAGCCATAAATGTTCAGGAACTCACGTTCACAAATCATGTTCACAAATCATGTTTACGAATCATGTTTACGAATCAATGTTCACAAATTAACGTTCACATCAGGAATTCAAGAACGCCAAAACTCTGCCCATGCCTTCCGAAAACTCCGCCTCGCACGTAATCAAACTCAACACCAAATACCCATCCTCCGGAAAATCATAAAAATGTCCCGGATGCACCACCACCGCCTTCTCCCGCACCAACTCAATCGCCAACTCCTCATCCGACCGCGTTACCGGAACCCGCAACACCGCATACCATCCACCCTCCACCGCCAGTCGCGAACAAGCCTCCTGCCCCGCCAGCTGCCGATCCAACTCAGCGAGATTCGCACGAATCCGCTCCAGCAGCTGCCGCTGAACCCCGACCCTCTGCTCCAGCAGCGCCGGCACCGCCCACTGCACCGGAGCATTCATCGACAAATAAGTATCGGCAATCACCTCGAGCCGCCCCATCGCCTGCGCCGCCAACTCCCTCGGTCCGCTCGTCACCACCCACGCCACTTTCATCTGCGGCAGCGCCGCAATCTTCGACAACCCACTCAACGTAAACGTCAGCACCTCCGCATCCCCTGTAAAACTTCTATGGGGCTCGCGTTTGGGTGGCGCGGGCTCGCCTTTGGGTGGCGCAGCGCTTTCAGCGCTGCGATAGAGCTCCGCCTGAGTCGGGGCTTTAGCCCCCGAGGTCTCTAGCCCATAATCCAGAAACACTTCATCCGCAATCACAGCCAGCCCACGCTCCCGGCAAAACGAATTCAGTAACTCCACTTCCCCCGCCGACACAAACGACCCAGTCGGATTATTGGGATGCACCACCACCACCCCCCGAGTCCTCGCCGTCACCGCCTTCTGCAGCGAAGGAAAATCCATCTGCCATCCATGGTCATAAATCAGCGGATACGGCACCAGCCGCACATCCTGCAAATCCGCCAAAAACTCAAACAGCGGATAGCTCGGCTTCGGCACCAGCAACTCATCCCCCGCATTGCACAGCAACCGAAACACAAACGAATACCCTTCACTGGTGCAGGTAGTCAGAACAATCCGCTCCGGATCCACGTCAATCCCATCCGAAGCAACGTTGCTAGCAACGTCGCTCCCGCCCCAACCACTCCTGTCGCGGTAATACCCAGCCACAGCCTCCCGCGCCGCCAGCAACCCTTTCGATTGCGGATCGTAATCAAGCGCCCGCGGCGAAGCCAGCGCGCGCAAGATAGCCGCCTCGTCATAACGCAACCCCGCCCGCGTAGGATTCGAAACCGTCAAATCAAGA
>Ga0210396_10005387_pt1 | contig 12403 bp, 11 predicted proteins | sample IncBWH17OmetaG_FD_155466 | JGI IMG/M metagenome (GOLD analysis project Ga0210396, IMG submission 155466) | Forest soil microbial communities from Barre Woods Harvard Forest LTER site, Petersham, Massachusetts, United States - Inc-BW-H-17-O ...
TGACAATTCAACTAAATCTGATGCTACGCGTTCAACCTCATCTGGGTCACGCTCAAGGTTGCCGACGAGCGCAGCGAGATATAGCGCCATTGCTTGTGTGTTTGAGTCGTTCAGGTCTCTTGTAAGAGAGGCGACTTCCGCCATGCTCGCTTTGCAGGAGGTAATATCTCCGAAATGCCACTCGGATAACGCTGTTAGACATAGACAATTGACGACGTGAGATTCGAGTTCTCCAGCGTCAGACTGCACACTTCCGGAACGCCAAATTCGAACATTACACGTCGCGTGTTGGCGTGCGGACTCGAAATCGCCCAAATATAGGTGCGTGCATGTCAGGACGTTGTGGGCTCCCATGATTAGCTCTGCATCGTTCTGCTCCTGCGCCAATGAGTAGACTCGTTTGGCAATCCGCATCGTGGTGCTCAAGTTTCCAATGAATAAGGAACAGCGCCATTGCCCTATCAGAGCCATATACAAGGCTACCGGACGATTAGCGGGACTACACAGCAATTCCAAACGCTCGTAACAACTGTATGCCTCCGATGACGCATGGCCACGCGTCGCTGTTAGATATAAGGCGGTCTCCGTCACGATGAAAAGCTGATCTTCCGCCGTGAGACGCTGCGGCCCTACACCCTCTTTCATCGGTGATCCCCAACGGTCGTTTTCGAAAAAATGAACTAAAACCGAGAGCAATGCCTCGCGTGCTCCAAGGACCCTGGCGGCGAAGCACGCACTCCCTCTCTGAATCCTGGCAACGTAAATCTCGTGTAGGCATTCACGAAATAAACCGGCGTTGCATGCGCAGATGGCGGCCAAGAACAACGGCTCCATCTCGCGTAGAGTCTCCGGCAGCTCCAGCACGAGCATTCCATAGTGATGGTAGAGCCGCCGATTGCCTTCCTGCCAAGCTTCCGTCCTTCGATCCCGAAGCTGCTCGCCGAAGTATTCACGTATCAGCGGGTGCGCATCTATCTGCCCTGGCTGGTGCGGATCTTCGCCCGCGAGCAGTCTAGCCCGTCTGAGCCTGGCCAAAAGCGCACGCCACTCTGCCGAACTCAAATCGGCCAAGGATTCGGTCAGGCCGGGGATGGCCGGCGGTTTGAGCAACGCCTCGAGCGCCTTTTCGTCCGCCGGCCGGTCAAAAAAGCCTAACAAACGCAGCGTCGCCAGCTCCGGGCCCTCACCCCACCAGCTTTGGTAGGAGGCCATCACTCTTCGGGCGTGAGCGCCCTGTCGTACGTCGTGGACGAGGTGGTGAGAAACTTGTTTCGAGCAACGAATGTCTCCACCATAAGCGTCCGTCAGAAAGCTTCCGAGCAACGTGAGGGCAAGACAATGGCCGTCAAACTCGTCGCTTGCCGCTCGCAATTTCTTTTCGTCCCCTTTGACCCTGAGTGCTAGGAGGAGCTTCGCACCCGCGTCGTTGGATAGCTGCTCCAGATCACGACGAAGGACCGAGGAGTGGACATGTTCAGCAATATCAGCAACCGACAACCGAGTGGTAATCACACAAAGCCCGTTATTGAAGACAGCAAGCTCGCGCAGAAGCGCCTGGAGGGAAGGATCACGCACTCGTCCTTCTTGTGAACCAGGCGGATTTTGCAGCGGCTCCAGCCCGTCCAGAACCAATAAAGTTCGACGATGTGCGACGAGCTTCGCCAATCTTTCGCCTTTCTCCCAGGCGGTTCCGAGCCCAGGGTGTGGATCGCCAAACCAAATGAGAGCCGCGTCCAAGAATTCATCTGCGGACGAAGCGTCTCTGCTAGTACCCTGTCGATAGAAGGACCAGCCAAAAATAAGCTCTGCAGAACGATAATGGTCAGCAGCCATCCGTCGGAGCCAATGGTTGACGAGCGTCGACTTTCCGACCCCAGCCCAGGCAACGATCGTAACGACATTCACTTGTTGGTTTTTCCATGCATCGTCCAGGAAAGCGATATCCTCCTCTCGACCAAAAACATCGCCTCCGGTAACCGGCAATCTGGCTACGGAAATCTGCTTCGGTGTAAGTTTTCCCGGCGGCTTGCGAGTTCCGACACGCGAAGCCGTAGGGGGCGTCTTAAGCAGTCTCTGACGAGTGATTCTACGTCGTGCGTCGATTGCGCCTGTTATTGCCGGCATCGCCTTCAGCAGTTCGTCCGGAGTCTGGAAACGCTGTGACGGATCTTTCTCAAGGAGTTTCTCAAGGAGAACTACGACCGGCTGTGGAACATCTTTGAGTCGTTCACGCGGTAGGGGCGCTTGCTGATGCTGATACATCACCTCTGCGGAAGGACCTCGGAACGGTGTTTGGCCGGTCACCATTACCCAGAGCGTTACGCCAAGCGAGTACAGATCCGAACGGATGTCCACACTAACACCAGCAAATTGCTCTGGACTCGCAAACTCGGGTGTCCCGACAAATGCCCCGGGCAATGAAATCCCAGCTTCAGAGGCCGATTCGTCTAGTGTCTTCGCCAGGCCGAGGTCGATAATTTTCGCCGTTACACCTCGTTCCTCCTTCAACCTCACCATGATGTTTGTTGGCTTGATATCTCGGTGGACAAGGTTCTGTTCATGAACTGCGGCCAATCCGGCAGCCACCTGCGTTGCAATTTCCAGCGCCAGTTTTACGTCCAGCCGACCTGAGCGTTTGATGATTTTTTCGAGCGTTTCCCCCTCTACGAACTCCATCGCGTAGAAGTAACTGCTCCCGGTTCTGCCTAGGTGGAGCACCGAGGCAACGTTTGAATGCCGCAGCTTCGCCGCTGCGCGGGCTTCGCGCAAAAAACGTAGCCGCGCCGATTCATCACCGAGATATCGTTCGCTGATGACTTTCAGCGTCACGGGACAGTGCAGATCGACGTCGAATGCCTTGTAAGTGACACCCATCGCACCGCGACCCAACTCGACTGGTTTCCCGTCTTCGCCCGTCACCAGCTCATAGTGCTCAAACCGTTGCACCGCCCGTTCCGGTGTTTTCGGCTCGACTGGATCCTCGGAAGCAGACGACCCGCCGGATTCAACCCCGCCAGCAAGAGCCTTGCGAAGCACGCAGACTGGACAGAATTCCATTGCTCCAGAAAACTCGTTACCACAACTCGGACAGGTGCGTTGGGGCTCCGTCATCATGGCTCTAGCCGCCCTTAAGCCCCAGCCTGAGCCGAAAACAACACCACGCTCCATCGAGTGGTGCGAAATCGTCCAGTGGCATCCGCTGGCGAATGTTGGTCCGGCTTCAATTGCGAGCCTCTTATTGAGTCAAGGCTATCAGACTCGAGCGCGTATTAAAATTAGAGATTTCGAAGTGCAGGAATTCACTTCGCTCGCGGCAAGTCCGGGGTCCGGACCTGAGCCAAACGCGAAAAGGGCTTGGCCCGATAACATCAGCCAACGCGTTCTAATCTAAAATAGCGGCTCTTCAGCGGCTCGCAGTCTTCTATAATAGACTGAAAACTCGACTTGATGCCTCTCTTCGACCTTCTTTAACTTGCATGTATAACTATTTTATGTACACCAACCTAACGGATATCACTACACAGGGGCGAACGGCTGAGAGAGCTTTTCCGCGATGATAGCTTGCTGCCGTTGATTCGAAGGGCCTGTTCGGCAAAACCGCAGGCATCATCCCCACCCTACAAGGGGTTCTCCCAACAGTCGTGTCACCAGGAGCCATTTCACAATCGCCGCGATTTGGAACCAATCGATTCCAAAGAACCAGATCCGCACGCGGCCTTTGCTAAAATTTGTGTTCGAGGTATATTACCCTCGAATTTCGTACGAACATTCTTTGTCTGATTTCCTCTTCCCCCAGACGCCGTTAGTCTTAAGCGTTACGCGGTTCAGGGTTTCGCTCGATTGTCAGTGACAGCGGATATCAGCAGGCGGTTTAGCGCTAGTTATGGCGATGCGCATATCCGGTTCGCACGGAGTTAAGAAAATCTAAAAGGAAATGGAACCTATGAGCAAGTGGTGGTGGAAAGCTGATTATATTGAAACTTGTAATTGCGCCCACGGATGTTCGTGCAATCTAACGATGATTCCCACGGACGGAACCTGCCAGGCGATTGACGCCTGGAAAATTCGGGAAGGCGCATTCGATACTACGCGACTCGATGGGCTAGGCATCGCAATCATTGTTCGGTGGCCTAACCCGATTCATCGTGGCAACGGCCGTTGTGTCGTTTTTATCGACGAACGCGCGGACGACGCACAGCGGAAAAGCCTGTCTGAAATTGGCATCGGAAAGGCAGGCCAAGGTGGCCCGTTCGAGATATTCGCAACCACTTACACGGAGCCTGCGACCGTGCGCTTCGGGCATTTTCACTTCGAGCGTGAGGGGCGCCGTGGCGCACTGGAACTCGGCGATGCTGCTCGCGTTCGGCTTGGTCCCGTCGTGAGTGATATGGATAAAGGCGAAGCAGACGCGCATATGCTTCTACCCGGAGGATTCATTTGGCGCGATGGAAGAATCTTGAACACCGACCAATGCGAGGTGACGCTTCCCGGTCTGCAGTTTAAGCACGCTGATTCGAGCGCATTCTTTTCGGAGGTCGAATACAACGTCGTTGAGCCGGATCGGGTTCAATCTCTTGTCCGATCACCCGGAGCTAGTCGAAAGTAACGCGGCCACTCTTGAGGATCTTCGGATTGGCCGGATTTTGTTGATGTGAAGGCAGAAAATCCGTCGGTCTGTGTTAAGCTTTTGCTTCGTGAAGCGGCTCCGGCCTGGACCGCGATTGTGGCATTGACGGTGCTAGCCTGGATCGTCACGCTCGACCAAGTGCGAGCGATGGGCAACGGCGCAGGCACGATGGGTATGTCGTTTGTAGCGTTCGTTGCCATGTGGACCGCGATGATGGCCGCGATGATGTTTCCGTCCATGGCTCCGGTCGCGATTCTCTGGACCCGTTCCATCGTGCATCGAAGCTCCAGCGCGGTGGCAACTTACAGGATTGCCCTGTTTGTCACTGGTTATCTTCTGGCATGGGCGTTCGCCGGGGTACTCGCCTTCTTTGGACTCGCGCTATTTGAGCAAGTGCTCGTTTTAGCAGGCAACCACGCCGGTTGGCTTGGTGCGGCTATCTTTGTCACTGCGGGCGTTTACCAACTCACGTCGTTCAAGGATGTCTGTCTGCGGCATTGTCGCTCGCCGATGAGTTTGCTTGTGCACTACACAAGCTTTCGCGGACCGGGGATTGACCTGCGCGTTGGTTTTCATCACGGACTTTACTGCGTCGCCTGCTGCTGGGGTTTGATGCTGATCCTTGTCGCGGTCGGTGTAATGAATATCCCGGCAATGGCAGCGCTAACCATCGTCATTTTTGCCGAAAAACTATTGCGCCACGGCATTCTCATTGCGCGGCTCGTCGGTATTTCTTTCTTCGGTGCAGCAATCACGGCGGTGATTTTTCCCAACCTCTTTCCAGGTCTGAAGCCGTGTTGTACTCCTCTACCCTGAGCACGGTGGAGAAGCGCCGGCGCTCGGCGTGCCCGGGGAGTAATCAGGCGGCGACATGCCTGATTCCGGCTGACGATTTCTAACGAATTGACGGAATTGTAACTTTTGATTAGCCAGCGGGAAGAAGAAATCCTGCCTCTGCTCGAGGAGCTGGGCATCGGCTTCGTGCCCTTCAGCCCGCTCGGCAAGGGCTTTCTTACGGGAGCCATCACCGACAACACGAGCTTCGACAAGAGCGACTTCCGCAACATCGTGCCGCGCTTCTCGGAGGAGAACCGCAAGGCCAATCAGGGCTTGGTCCACGCCGTGGGGCACATCGCAGCGAGCAAAAACGCGACGCCGGCGCAGATCGCGATTGCGTGGCTTCTGGCGCAAAAGCCCTGGATCGCCCCGATCCCCGGCACGACCAAGCTGCACCGGCTGGAGGAGAATGTTGGCGGGGCATCGGTCGAGCTGAGTGCGGACGATTTGCATGAGATTGAGGCCGCCCTATCCAAGATCACGGTGCAGGGCGACCGCTATCCGGCTCATATCCAGGCACGCGTCGGGCGCTGATGATGGCGCGCGTCCTGATCCTCGGTGCCAACGGGCAGCTTGCGCGCAACACGACGCGGGTGCTGCTCGGCGATCCCGCCCTGACCCTCTATTTGCGGCGCGCGAACCGGCTGAAGAATCCGGCTCCTGAGAGGGTGGCGATTGTCGAGGGCGACGTGCTCGATGCGGCTGCACTGCGCCGCGCAATGCAGGATCAGGATGTCGTCTATGCCAATCTAGCGGGCGATATGGCGCGCCAAGCCCGCGTCATCATTGACGCCATGCACGCGACCGGCCTGGAACGGCTGATCTTCATCAGCTCCGTGGGCATCTATGGCGAGGTGCCGGGCGAGAAATACCGCAGCGTCGTAGATCCCTACCGGGATTCCGCAGCGCTGATTGAGGCATCCGATCTCGACTACACGATCCTACGGCCGGGCTGGTTTACGCGCGAGCCGGAAGGCTCCTTTCAGATCACGCAGAAGGGCGAGTCCTTTCAAGGACACGACATCTCGCTCGACAGCCTGTCCACGCTGATTGCGAGGATCGCGAAGACGCCCCGGCTTTACGTGCGCAGAAGCATTGGAGTCAGCGACAACTGAACATTCACAAAGCGGAAGGAACGTCATGACAAAGATTATCGTAGTTATCGGCCCCGGATCGATCGGTCAGGCTATTGCGCGACGGGTCGGCGCAGGCAAACACGTTCTGCTTGCCGATCTGCGCCAGGAAAACGCCGATGCGGCGGCAAAGACATTAAGCGAAGCCGGCTTCGAGGTGACGACCACGACTGTCGATGTGTCGTCGCGTGCCTCGGTCGAGACCCTTGTCGCAAAGGCCAGGTCGCTCGGTGATGTTCATGGCGTCATTCATGCCGCCGGTGTTTCGCCGTCGCAGGCTGCGCCCGAAACCATCCTCAAAGTCGATCTCTACGGCACCGCGCTCGTTCTGGAAGAATTTAGCAAGGTGATCGCGGAAGGGGGCGCGGGCATCGTCATTGCATCACAGTCCGGCCATCGGCTGCCGCCGCTTTCGACGGAACAGAACCACGCCCTTGCCACAACGCCGGTCGAGGAGCTGCTCAAGCTGCCGATGCTGCAGCCCGACCAAGTGAACGACTCGCTGCACGCCTATCAGCTTTCCAAACGCGGGAATTCGCTGCGCGTAATGTTCGAAGCCGTCCGATGGGGCAAGCGCGGCGCGCGGGTCAACACGATCAGCCCCGGTATCATCATGACCCCGCTGGCCAAAGACGAGCTGACGGGGCCGCGCGGCGCTGGCTACCGTCGCATGATTGAGGGCTGCCCGGCGAAACGGACCGGCACCCCGGATGAGGTAGGAAATGTCGCGGCGCTGCTCATGGGGCCTGATGGCGCGTTCATCACCGGCAGCGACTTCCTGATGGATGGAGGCGTGACGTCATCCTACTGGTTCGGCGAACTGGCGCCGACATAACGAGGCATCCACGACCGCGCGCATGAGCTTCTCTCGCCACCTGTTCCATGTCGCCCTACCCATTTCAGCAACCAACACAAAGAAAACAACGCGCACCGCGTGGCACACGCACCCGCTGGGCCAGACGCTCATCGTGACCAGCGGCTGCGGCCGGGTGCAGCTTTGGGGAGGGTCCATCGAGGAAATTCGTCCGGGGCGTCTCAAAAGGGGTCGCGTCTACACAAGACACAAAAGAAACTAGTATTCTGCCCAACGACCGAACGATTGGACTCGATGCAAAACCAGGCGGGTGCTGCTCGGGTTCCAGCGAAGAAAACATAACTGCAATTGACATTGGCTGCATGGCCTGGAAGTGGCAAGAATTTGAGAAGGCAGGGTGTGTTTTCCGCAATTTAAGAGCGGACGGACGTTCACTTATTCCCAGGTAGGCGCAGAAAAAAGACTGCTTGGAGAAAGCTATATCTCCTCTCTCCCAGTCAATCGAATCTGAGAGAAAAATTTCTGTGGGATCTAGGACGGAAACATACTCCGCAGAATCCATATGGCTCGGGAATACCGCTAGGCAGTAACTCGGTGCAGCTTTAGTCCATTGGTGTGTAACGTCCGCCGACACGACGTGGGCCTCCTGCGAAGAGCAAATTTGGATGAACCCGCGTGACTTCCGGCAGCGCATTTTCGCCGCGTACTAGTCCAAGGAGCGACGAAGTCGCTACAACGCGCCAGAATTTCCCCGCCAGTTTAAGCCAACATCTCAATCTGGCTGACCTAAAAGGCGCAGATCGTACAATCCCTGCGAGCTCATGGATCTGGCCTGCGCGGATCATCTGCAAAGAAGCCCGGTAATTCAGCTCGGTATTCGAAGCATTGAGCCATCGACGGAAATCCGAAACGCTGCCGCGCATCAAACTCAGCGTCCTAGCCACCTCCTCAAACGGTATCAACTCCTCGTGAATAGCTGCAATCCAACTCCGGCTTGCAGCGGAATCTAATCGTGTCGCTCTACATCTACAAATGGCGTCGACCGTGGCGAAGATCGGAGGCAGCGAAGAAGTTGTGCAAGCCCAAGACCTTATTCGAGGGGCATTGGGATTAGCCGAGAAATATCGTGGACCGGATCGACAGCAATTAGTCGATGCTCTGAACCAAGCTTTGCAGCAACTGCTTCATTGAAATCGGAAAAAATAAATTTCCAAAATCGCCCATGTAGCAAAACTTAGCCTCGCCTAACCATTACCCCACGTAACGGCTACGGGGACGGGGAACGATGATGTCGTCACAACGAAGCTGATGAAGCGCCCGCCATCCTACTTGTGACCTGAGGCGGCCGATCCTGGCTCCGCCGAAGAGTCGCAGCAGGACCGCCTCCGAATGCAAATTAGGCGGTCCAAGCCGAAGCCGCTTGGAAAATCTACCTCGGCCGGACCATCTCAAAGCGATCCCGCGTGCGGCAGTACCAATGCGGACTCGCCATGCGGCCGATGACGTGGAAACGCTCGTCGCGAATGCGCAGCGTCTCGCGATCAATCAATTCCTCGCGCACGTGCACGCGTTTCACGAGCCCGACGATGAGTCGATTCTCGCCGATTTGCAGGGTGCCCCATTCTGTGCACTCCAGACTGGCAGGGACCTCCGCGATTCGCGGCGGCTTGACGACGGAGGAAGGAGCGGTCGTTAAGCCGACTTTTTCCAATTCGTTCTGTCCATAGGGCAACGATGCGGACGTTTTGTTCATCGCCTCGGCCACTGCTTCGTCGACCAGATTGACCACAAATTCATGTGTCGCACGAACATTGCGTGCGGTATCCTTCACCTGGCCGTCGTCGCGGTCGCCCGGGCAAAACCCGATGATCGGCGGATTTGCCCCAAGCGCGTTGAAAAAACTAAACGGTGCGGCGTTTAAATGCCCGTCGATGCTAAGCGAAGTCACCCACGCGATGGGTCTGGGCGTGACAAGCGAAACGAGGAGGGCATAAGAGCGGTCTGCATGTTCTCCTTCTAGATCGAGTTCCATATGTGTGAGTGTCGACTCGCTCGGGTCGTCGCACAAGAACACGCGAAGTGCTGACCGATCTCTTGCCCCGAGAGGAGTCGCCTCCGAGGCACCACTCGCGTCGAGGCGACGAGAGTTTTATCTAGGTGGACTCCATTGCAGACTTTCTGGAAGGTTTTCCCAGTGTGAAGCGGGAGCAGGTCCTTGCCTTGCTGGAGGAATCTAAGGCGCAGCGTGCATTACTTCCACGATCTGTGCGTGTTTGAGAAGAGACACCGGCGACTCGACAACAAGGATCTTAAACCGGCCGAACGCCTGCACCCAAGTCCCAACCGCCGAAATATCAGCAGGTGTTTAAAGCAATTGAAGAGGGGATTCTCTCGGGTCGATATTCGCCGGGTGAAAAACTCCCAAGCGAGACTGCCCTTCTTCAGGAATTTGAAACCTCGCGGATCACAATCGTGCGCGCCCTCCGCGAATTGCAAAGGGTTACGACTACCGTCACCTCCGTCTGGCCCTGCGCAAGCGCCGGATCAGCGGGCATCATCGTCGCGCTGGCCGAGGAACTCTTCTGAAGCGTTCACCGCCTTCGGAGAAACCGGTGGCGCCCAGGCGCTCCTTCGACTCGATCCCATGGCTCGCAACCATTCTGTTTTCTCGCCTACTTGCGCCGCGGTTTTGTTAGGCGCACTTATGTAACGCAAAATGGCTTCGCTGGACATTTTCAATTTCAGGCGGCAACCGCGCTAGAAGTACGCGTACTAGCGCGGCTAACGCCACGATCGATACGGCCAGACTCAGGCAAGCTATTCGACGACTTACGGCCAGAGGCTCTTCCAAACATTGGACTTCACTCTTCCAACACGTTGCGGGCCGTTCCAGTGTTGTTCCGCCGGCTGCTCGTCCTTCAAAGTTTTCACCTGCTGCTGGGACCGAAGGCGGAGGTCATCCAACCATCGTGATACATGCCACGGCCGCCCATTATCTCGAAATCCTGCGTATGCTTGCGACAAAAACGCACAGCGACCGGACGGAAATCCGAACCGTGGGCTGACCTTGGTTGGGATTCGGTCGGCACGGGCCGAAGTGGAGATACAAAGCAGTGCTTTTCGGATGAAGCGAACACCGATCGAATGCGTCTAAGTTAAGGGAAGCGGACGAGCGAGCCAAAGAATTGAGGAGGAGGTTATGGAAGTAGGACAGAAAGTTGTCTTTGTGCGGGACGCCAAAGGTGCTGAAGTGGGCAAGCACGGGACAGTGACCGGCGTGTGCGATAACATGGTGACAGTCGAATGCACGTTAGAGGAACGTGTTACGCCAGTTCTCGCGCAGATGTGGGACGTATTGCCAGAGCGGTTGTGGAACCACCTATTGAAGCGTCGTAGTGACTGGAGACAAATGACCGTTGGTCCCGACGTTAGTTTCCGCACCTGATAGGACACGCGTTTCACCCCGCGCAGCGCCTAAGTGAGTAACGCTAAACTTCCCACAACCAAACCGAGAGACAGCGCGCTGCGAGCAGTCACCAAAGAGGTAGTCGGAATCCACGACCTCGTAACGCAATCGCTTTTTGTCTCCGATATTCTGCGTAGGTTGCTTCTGCGCGTTTCTGTAGCGAAACCGACTTCTGCTCCTTTGCGATTTTGATGGCTTTGCAAAACGAAGCCTCAATTTGGAGCTCCTCAGCACCCAAAGTGGCGAGAAACACACCGCGGAGTCGGCGCGGTTCGGCACTGTAATCGCGCTGCTCATGTCTTTCAGCCAGCGCTTCGGCCTCGGCCTCAACAGCCTCAGAGGTACGATTCGCTAGATGCAATGCTTCAGTCATTCGTCCCAGGTAAATTGGCATGCCCAGCACCGCACCCGTCGCCCGATAGTCTCTTATTCCGTGCTCAATCCACGAGATGCCTACCATCCAAGCTTGCCAACCGAGCGGAGCTGATCCTGAGCAGGCAGTCGAGGAAGGGTCCCAGCGAATCGAAAGCTTCCTCTCCGGATACACGGGAGCCCCGTTGCTTTGATGATCCTGGTGCCGCTGCGGCGGAGCCAAAGCCAAGTTCACCGTGGCCTGGCGCGAGGGAACGCTAAAAGTGCCAACGAGCGGGGGTGGGGAAGGGAGAGCAGGGGATCAACAACCTTGAGGCCGATTGCCGGTCTCGATTTACCGGAAATCGACTGCCGCAAAGGGAATCCTGATTATTCTCTCCACCTCTAAACGCTGGATAGCACTGGGGATCTCCCTGAACGATGCTTTGCTAGATGCGGCGGGGTCTCAAGAGGACTCAGTTTGTGAACGAAGCACGAACGGGCAAAATGGTAGCCAGGGTCAAGACCATAGAAATTGGTCCACATGCGTTGAAGTTCCTCTGCTCGGTATTGGTCTAAGGTCTTGATCAGGTTTTCGCGTGCTCGCCTTTTCTTTTTCTCGACAAGCCTTCGGTCGGCGTTCGGTGATTGGGCTGTACTTTCGGCGAAGGATTGGAGCAAGTGGCAAAACTCCTCCAACGAATCTCCGAACGCGTGGTCTATCAGGCCGGCCTCTAACGCCTTCTTTGTGCCCAGCGGTAAACAGCTGTTGGTAAATTCCAAGGCTTTGGCTGCACCAACTCTCCTAGGGAGAGAGTAGGTCCAATATTCTGAGCCGTACAAATTCCCGAGCCCTTTGTAATGGGGATTCAAGATCACACTCTTCCGCGCGACCACTTCGTCAGCGGCAATGGCGAGCATCATGCCTCCTGCCCCCGCGTTCCCTTGTAAAGCCGAAATCACTAGATGCGTCTCAGTGGTCAAAATTTCATAAACAAGGTCGTCCATGGCATTGATGTTGGTCCAGGACTCAGCTGCAGGATCTGGCGCAGCTTCTATCACGTTGAGATGGATGCCATTTGAAAAGAAGTCGGCACCCCCCATCAGCGCGATCACCCGAGTTGCACGGCTTTTTGCGAACCGATAGGCGTCCAGCAACCGGCGGCACTGATCGA
>Ga0210396_10005392_pt1 | contig 12397 bp, 10 predicted proteins | sample IncBWH17OmetaG_FD_155466 | JGI IMG/M metagenome (GOLD analysis project Ga0210396, IMG submission 155466) | Forest soil microbial communities from Barre Woods Harvard Forest LTER site, Petersham, Massachusetts, United States - Inc-BW-H-17-O ...
CGACTTCGTGATCCTCAACTGGCGCGCCGTGTGCGGCCAGTGCCGGGCCTGCAAACGCGGCCGGCCCGCCTACTGCTTCGACACCTTCAACGCCGAACAGAAAATGACGCTGACCGACGGCACCGAGCTCACCCCGGCCCTCGGCATCGGGGCCTTTGCCGACAAGACGCTGGTGCACTCCGGTCAATGCACCAAAGTCGATCCCCAGGCCGATCCGGCGGTCGCCGGCCTGCTGGGCTGCGGACTGATGGCGGGCCTGGGCGCCGCAATCAACACCGGCGCCGTCACCCGCAACGACACCGTCGCGGTGATCGGCTGCGGCGGCGTGGGCGATGCCGCGGTCGCGGGGGCCGCGCTGGTCGGCGCCAAGCGGATCATCGCGGTCGACACCGACAACACGAAACTGGACTGGGCCCGCAGATTCGGTGCCACCCACACCGTCAACGCCCGCGAATTCGACGTCGTCAAAACCATCCAGGACCTCACCGACGGCTTCGGCGTCGACGTGGTGATCGACGCCGTCGGCCGGCCCGAAACCTGGAAGCAGGCCTTCTACGCCCGTGACCTCGCCGGAACCGTGGTGCTGGTCGGTGTGCCCACGCCCGATATGCGCCTGGACATGCCGCTGGTGGACTTCTTCTCCCACGGCGGTGCGCTGAAGTCGTCCTGGTACGGCGATTGCCTGCCGGAACGCGACTTCCCCACCCTGATCGACCTCTATCTGCAGGGCCGGCTCCCGCTAGACAAGTTCGTCTCCGAACGCATCGGGCTCGGCGATATCGAAGAGGCATTCCAGAGAATGCATGACGGTAAGGTGCTGCGCTCGGTGGTGATGTTGTAGTGGCCCCCATCGATCGCATCGTGACCCACGGAACCTTCGAACTCGACGGCGGCAGTTGGGAAGTCGACAACAACATCTGGATCGTCGGCGACGACTCTGACGTCGTGGTTTTCGACGCCGCCCACGCTGCCGAACCGATACTGGCGGCCGTCGCGGGCCGCAACGTGGTTGCGGTGGTGTGCACGCACGGCCACAACGATCACGTCACGGTGGCTCCCGAACTCGGTCAGGCGCTCGACGCACCGGTGCTGCTGCACCCGGGCGATGACGTTCTATGGCGAATGACTCACCCGGATAAGGACTTTCGTACCGTTTCCGACGGAGACACCTTGACGGTCGCCGGCACGCAGTTGCAGGCGCTGCACACCCCGGGCCACTCCCCCGGATCAGTGTGCTGGTACGCCCCCGACTTGGGCGCCGTCTTCAGCGGCGACACGCTGTTCTCCGGCGGCCCGGGCGCAACTGGACGCTCGTTCTCCGATTTCCCGACCATTCTGCAGTCGATATCCGGGCGGCTCGGTGCACTGCCCCAAGACACCGTGGTCTACACCGGCCACGGCGACAGCACCACCGTCGGCGACGAGATCGTTCATTACGACGAATGGGTGGCCCGGGGGCACTGAAGCCAGCGACCTAGTTTCCGTCGAGGATTCGGCGCTTCTCCGTCTGAAACTCCTCGTCGGTCAGCGCACCGGAATCCCGTAACGCGGCAAGCGTTTTGAGTCGCTCGAGCCTCACTCCCTCGTCGGTGGGTTCGTAGGCCGCGTGGATGGGCTCGAACGGCACCTCGTCGGGTTTCCACGCCACCACCGTCGCCGCGGCTTTGCGCCGGGTGCGCGCCAGCCACATTCCCGACAAGATCGAATCGGCCAGGCCCACAACGAACATGGCAACGAACACCCACACCAGGTAGCCATACGAGCTGCTATGACCGAACGCCAATTGCGGCTCGATGTAGCCGTTGACTTGCCCGTCCGTCGTGATGTCGTAGGTGGCATCGGCGGGTATCTGCGCCACCCATACCCGCACGTGCGCGTCGTTGTTGACGGTCGTTGTGCTGCCGACGCTTTCCGTCACCACCGGTTGCGCTACACCGTCGGGAGGTTTGATCGTGACCCCGAGGGGCGGGACCGGCAGGCCGCCGCCATTCGGGCCGCCGATCACCACGGTCTCCAGGCTGATGGTGACCTCACCTGCGGGCAGGTGCAGGCGGCTCGCCCCTGGGACGGGCACCTCCCCGTAGGCGTTGTATTTGTCCAGAAAGAACGTGTTGAGCACCAAGGCGACGATGAAGCCGACCACCGACACAATCATCATCACGATGCCGGCGGCCAGCGAAATCTTCGCAGGCCGTCTGCTGCTCACTCACGCAGTTTGTCACCGCCGGCCATGCGGTGCCAGCGAGCAGCCCCGACAGCACCGCCCAGGATCACGAATGCGGTCACCGGAACCCAATCTCCGAACCGTTGATAGAACGTGGTGCTCGATCCCAACGGAACGTTGACCATGGTCACCCCGCGATAGTCCGACGGACACCACACCAGCCGGCGGCCCCGGGCGTCGAAGGCCGAGCTGTCGCCCGACAACCCGACATGCACCGCCGGACGGCCCACCTCGACCGCGTGCACCGCGGGCTGTGCAGCCAGCTGCGGCTGCGCCCACGTCCCTTGAAATGTCGAGGTGGAACTCTGGTACACCAGCAGCTTGGCGCCGAGCTGCGCCTCGCGACGGGAAAGATCAGAGAAGGTTGTCTCGTAGCTGATCAACGGTCCGATGTCGAGATTGCCGGCGGCATTTAGCATCACTGGCCCCGTGCCCCGCTGCCTATCCTCGGCGGCGGCCTTACTGTGGCGGGCGATCCAGCCGAAGAGCGGCCGCAGCGGCACGTATTCACCGAATGGAACCAGGCGGGTTTTCTGGTAGCTGCCCAATTCTCCGTGCTCTCCGACGAGCACCGCCGACTTGTAAATTCCCCCGCTCGGCGCGGGCGCGTCGACGTTGACCAGCAGGTCCGCGCCCACCTGCCGCGACAGATCCGCGAGCCTTGCCAGGACCTCGGGGTGGCTGGTGAGGTCCTGGGCGACGCTGCTTTCTCCCCAGACCACCAGGTCCGGCCGCTGGCCCGCAACGGCGGCGGTGAGCATCTCACTGGCCGCCTGACGGGCGCCAGCGTCGGCAATATCGCCGGGCTGCACCAGCGCCACCCGCACCGTCGGACCGCCGGCCGGCGCGGGGCCCGCCAGGTACCAGGCCGGCCCGAGTCCCGCGCATGCCACCGCACACGCCAGCGCAACGAGTCGCGCCGACACATCTCGGTGCACGATGACGGCCACGATGGCGGTGTTGGTCGCACCCAGGAGGAAACTCGTCAGCCACACCCCGCCCAGCGCGGCCGAGGCCAGCGTGACGGGCTGGTTCCACTGCGACGCGCCCAGCGACGCCCATGGACCGCCCAGCGGGGGCCAGGACCGCACCGCTTCGGCGGCCACCCATGCGCTGGGCAACACGGCCAGCGCGGTCACCGTGCGCCCGGCGGTAGCGGGGGCCGACAACAGCCGGTGCGCCAACCACCCCCACGGCAGCCACAGCGCGCCAAGTCCGACCGCCAACACGGCCAGCAGCGGACCGATGCTGGTCACCAACCAGTACTGCGTGGTCAGCACGAACCCGCCGGCTCCGCACCAGGCCCGCACGGCACCGTCGGCCGGCGTCGGCGCGGCCCGCACCAAGAGGAGCAGCGGCACCACACCGAACCAGGCCAGCCACCACCACGATGGCGCGGGAAAAGCGAGCGCGGGTAGCGCGCCGGCAATCAACGCCGCCGCCCAACCCGCGATGCGCGGGGCCATGCCGATCAGAATGCCGCCCGGATTCGCTAACGGCGAGGGAAAGAGCACACTAAGACGGTCCCCCCAGCGGATAAGGAGTGATACGCATGGCCAACGATCTCGTCGCCACGGTGCCCGATCTGTCCGGGAAGCTGGTAATCATCACCGGAGCCAACAGCGGTCTGGGATTCGGGCTGGCCCGCCGGCTGTCTGCCGCCGGCGCCGACGTCGCCATGGCGATCCGCAATCGCGCCAAGGGTGAGGCGGCGATCGACGAAATCCGCGCCACGGTCCCCGACGCCAAACTGAGCATCAAGTCCCTCGACCTGTCGTCGCTGGCCTCCGTGTCCGCCTTGGGCGAACAACTCAACGCCGAGGGCCGACCCATCGACATCCTGATCAACAACGCCGGTGTCATGACGCCGCCGGAGCGCGACACCACCGCCGACGGCTTCGAATTGCAGTTCGGCAGCAACCATCTCGGTCACTTCGCGCTCACCGCACACCTGCTGCCGCTACTGCGCGCCGCCAACGGCGCGCGGGTGGTCTCGCTGAGCAGCCTGGCGGCCCGCCAAAGCGGCAAGATCCACTTCGACGACCCACAGTTCGAGAAGTCCTACGCCGCCATGTCGGCCTACGGCCAGTCGAAGCTGGCCGTGTTGATGTTCGCCTTCGAACTGGACCGCCGCAGCCGCGCGGCCGGCTGGGGCATCATGTCCAATGCCGCACACCCCGGCTTGACCAAGACCAACCTGCAGATCAGCGGACCCTCGCACGGCCGGGAAAAGCCGGCGCTGATGGAGCGCCTGTACACGACGTCATGGCGTTTCGCGCCGTTCCTGTGGCAGGAGATCGACGAAGGGATTTTGCCCGCGCTGTACGCGGCCGCCACCCCGCAGGCCGAGGGCGGCGCGTTCTACGGACCTCGCAGCGCCTTCGAGAATGCCGGTGGCGGTGTGAAGCCGGCCAAGGTGCCCGCGCAAGCGCGCAACGAAGACGACTGCCGGCGACTGTGGGAGCTTTCCGAGCAGCTCACCGGTATCAGCTACCCGAAGCCGAACTGAGAACGACCGCATGCGGCCTGAGCACCGGCTGCCCGAATCGAGCATCGTGGTGCGGCCGGAGCCGATGGGGAGCGCGACGTACACCGCGTCGTCGCGCCTGCAGGCCGCCGGATTGCCACCGGCCGTAGCGTTATTCGAGCAGGCCGCCGAACAGGTCCCGCTGCCCGCACCGCCGCAACCGATCGTCATCGCCGACTATGGCGCTGCCACCGGGCACAATTCGCTCAAGCCGATCTCGGCGGCGATCAAGGTGCTTCGTCGGCGCACCCCCCACGATCACGCAATCCTGATGACGCACACCGATGTACCAGACAACGACTTCACCGCCCTGTTCCGGACCTTGGCCGACGACCCGGACAGCTACGTGCACTGGGACCAAGCGAGTTTCGCCTCGGCCGTCGGCCGGTCGTTTTACACCCAGATCCTGCCGTCCAACGCGGTCAACCTCGGCTGGACGGCGTGGGCGATCCAGTGGCTGAGCCGGATCCCGCAAGGGGCTCCAGAATTCCACGATCACGTGACCGTTGCGTACAGCAAAAATGAGGAAGCGCGGGCGGCATATGCCCACCAGGCCGCAACGGACTGGCAGAACTTCCTGGCATTCCGCGGACGCGAGCTGTGTCCCGAGGGACGTCTGGTGGTGCTGACGATGGCTGTCGGCGAGGACGGCGAGTTCGGCTACCGACCGTTGAACGACACGCTTGTTGCGGCGCTGAACGATCTGGTGCGTGACGGCCTGCTGCATCGAGATGAGTTGCAGCACATGGTGATTCCCACACATGCCCGCAGCGAGACGGACTTTCGCGCCCCGTTCTCGCCTAAGGGATTGTTCGAGGGTTTGACGATCGAGCATCTCGAAGTGTTCGAAGCCGAGGACCGGTTTTGGACGCGGTTCCAATTAGACGGAGACGCCGCGGCTTTCGGCGCACAGTGGGCGGCGTTCGCACGAGCCGCCCTCTTCCCGACCATGGCGGCGGCGCTTGAGGGCGGGGTCCGCGGGCCACGAGGCTGCGAATTCATTCGGCAACTGGAGGCCGCCGTTGCCCAACGACTGTCAAGTGCGCCTGAGCCAATGCAGATTCCGCTCGCCTCGCTTGTGTTGGTCAAGCGCGGATCGCAGTAACGAGAGTTTCGACACCGCGCTCCTGTGGGTAACCCCTACCCAGGGTCGGTCTCAAACTCAGGGTCGGTCTCAAATTTCAACTCCACAAGGGGGCCAGGGCATGAGCAAACACGGCAGCGAGCAGGTTAAGCAACCGGCCGACGAAGCCAACGGGGACAGTCGCGAGCAGACTCCGACGGAAAAGCCAGAACCGGACGATAAAGCCAAAGAACGAGCCGCCGAAATGATGGCGGCCTACGAAGACCGTCCGACGGTAGTGTTGCCGGGTTCTGGCGGCGCGATTTCGGGCACCGCAGTTAACGATTGGCTCGACGAAGACGGCAACTGCAAATACGGCGACGACGCGGATGCCCGAGCGGCCAACGACAATGCGGCCGACGACGGGACAGGAAGCGACGACCAGATAGCCAAGGACAAGGCTTTCAACAAAGCCGTCATTAAGGCGGGCAAGGCCAGGGCCGCTGACGCCAAGACAGCCGCAAGCAAATAACCGGTAACGCGGCCGACGGAGCAGCTTCGGTCATTCAGCGGCCGTGCGGCAGCGGGATCCCAGGGATTCGTGGAATGGCCGGAATGGGCGGGATCCGGGGTGCCACCGGCGGGACCGGTACCGGCGGTGGAGCGGCGGGCGCCGGCGCCTGCGGTGCCGGAACATCGGGAGCATCAGCCGCGGGCGCCGCTGGCGGCACCGTGCCCGGATCCGTCGCCGCCGGCGGCGGGTTTGCCGGTGCGGACTGAGGGGTTCCGCCATTGGCCGGCGGCGCGGAAGCAGGTGCCGGGGTGCTGTTCACGCCCGGCGCCGGCGCCGGGTTGTTGTCCGAGCTCAGCCCCATTGCCACCGCCATGCCAACCAGCAGCAGCGCCACCGCCGTGCCGATCATCACCACCGCCGGCAACCGATACCAGGGGAGGATCTTCGGTTCGGGTTCTGAACGCGGGAGCTCCTCGTGCTCGAAATTCAGCGACGGGCGCGCCGCCGTGTAGCCCGTGTAGCCGGAACCACCGGAAGACCTCGGATACGCGCCGGAACCGGCGGGCATCACGCGCGAGTCATCGTGGGTCTCCGCCCAGGTCAGCGCGGGCATCATGACTGACATTGGCCCTGATGTAACCGCTTCCCCTGACGCCCGCGACACCTCAGTCCCGAGCAGCGCACTTCCCACCGCCGCCGGTGCGGCCGGGGTCAATGCGGCCGGGGTCAATACTGTTGCACTGGTATCGCCCGGACCACGCACCGCGCGCAACGCACCGCCGATGGCTGCCGTCAGCTGCGGACGCGCCGTCGTGACGACGGGGACCCGAAGACGTCCGGACAGCGTGGTGGTGACCGCCGGGATGTTCGCCCCGCCACCGACCGAAACCACAGCCGCCAGATCGGAGCCACGAATTCCGTTGCGCGCCAAGACTTCTTCTAAGACAGCCAGGAAGTTGTTGAGCGGATCGCGGATCGCGTCGTCAAGTTCACTCCGGGTGAGCCGGATATCGGCGTGCGACCCCGGGAATTCGTCGGAGAGCGTGGTCACCGTGCTCGACGAGAGCTGCTCCTTGGCGATTCGACATCCGGTCCGTAGCCGGGCCAGCGAGCCGATCGCCGAGGTGCCGAACGGGTCGGAAGAGCCCGCGCTCGGCAAATCGGCCATGACGGAGGCCAATAGCGCGCGATCGATCAGGTCACCGGAGAACTCGTGCCGCACGGTAGGGGCCACGGGCTGGTACCCGGCAGCGGCGTCGACCAACGTAATGCTGGTCCCGCTGCCCCCGAAATCGCACACAGCGACGATCCCGCGCGCCGGTATGCCCGGGTTGGCCCGCACGGCGATCAGCGTCGCCGCGGCATCCGGGATCAGCGTCAGTGGCCGCGCACGGTTCGACCACTCGGACACCCGACTCAGCGCGGAGCCCAGCGCTTCCACCGTCGCGGGCCCCCACCGCGCGGGATAGGTGACCACGGCGCCTTCAGGAAGGGCACGCCCGCCGGTGGCGGTGTAGGCCAGCGCACGCAACGCGTCGGCGACCAGGGCCTCGCTGCGATGCGCCGAGCCGTCGGACGCCACGATGCCGACCGGGTCCCCCACCCGATCCACGAAGTCGGTGACCACCAGGCCGGGCTCGTCGAGCCGCGGGTTTTCCGACGGCACGCCGACCTCGGGCGGACGCTGGCGGAACAGCGTCAGCACCGGCTTGCGGGTGACGGCGTGATCGGCGGTTACGGCCGCCAAGTTGGTGGAACCAATCGACAGTCCCAGCGCGGGCCTAGTTACTTCGGCCATCTGTCCAATCCCCGTGTCCAACGGCGCGCCCCCGCAATCACAGATACCTCAAAACTGTGTCGCTAAAACCTATAGCTTTTCTCAGTATTGGCTATGCGTGAGCTGTATACCAGACTGTCACAGATGTGCGCTGGTCAGCGGATCGTCCCGACGCCGGCGATCAACGGAAGGTCGAGCGGGGTCACCCAACCCGGCGGCAAATCATTGACCGCCGGGACGGCGTTAAGCGCCCGCATCCCGGTCGACAGGCATCCGGCCGTGGCGGGGTCACGGCCCGAGCCGTCAGTGAAACGGAACGCGGTTTCCTGGAAGATGCTCGGCGTCCCTTCGATGTCCACCCGGTAGACGTCGTTGTCGTGGCCGGTTGGCCAGTCGGGGGCGGCGTCTAGCCCGATGCGGTTGACATGTTCGAGCTGGATGCGCGTCTCACCCTGGTAGATCCCGTTGATGGTGAACCGGACCGCGGCGACGTGCCCGGGCTTGATGACACCCTTCGCCGTGTCGCGCTCGGTGGGAGTCACCCACTTGTCCCAGGTGGTGGTGATCTCGTCGAGCATGATCCCCGCGGCGTGGGCGATCATCGGGACGGTGGCGCCCCACGCGAAGATCAACACGTCGCGGTTTTCCAGGATCGGGCTGTACTCGGGCTCACGGCCGATGCCCATCTCGTTTTCGTAGTCGCCTTCGTAGTTGGTGTAGTCCAGCAGCTCCGAGGCGCGCACTCGCCGTACCTCGGAGCACAGGCCCATCAGCGTCATGGGAAATAGGTCGTTGGCGAATCCTGGATCGATGCCGGTGGTGAAGCAGGACGACTCGCCCAGCTCGCACGCTTGCGTGATCGGCTCGATCCAGTTCGGTGGGTTCAGGTGCATGGTCGGCCAGACCCACGGTGTCATCGCGGTCGAGCACACGTCGATGCCGGCCCGCAGGAAGCGGGTGATCAGCATGATGTTGTCCTTGGCGTGCATCGCCGTCGGGCCGTAGTGCACCAACGCGTCGGGCTCGAGCGCGATCAAAGCGTCGACGTCGTCGGTGGCGGTGATCCCCACCGGCTCGGCCAGCCCGCAGATGGCGCCGACGTCGCGGCCGACCTTGTCGGGGTTGCTCACGCCGACGCCCACCAACTCGAACAGCGGATGCTTGACGATCTCGGCGATCACCATCCTGCCGACGAATCCCGTGCCCCAGACGACTACCCGCTTTGTGCCGCGTTCGGCCATACCCACTACCGAGCCACCTTCCGACCACCAGCCCCCGCTTCCCGGTTCACCATAAGTCGTCCGAGCGCACCCACTACCCGCCGGGTGCGAACCGGTTGCCAGAAAAAGCTCGCGTGCCGTGTTGCCTGATGACACGATGAGAAACCATGACCAGTCGATTGGCTCTCAGCGGTTCCTCGATCCTGTTCGCTGTCGGTATCGGATTCGCGGCCACGTGGGGCGTGGCTAACGCGGCGACAGGCGACTTTCCCAAAGTGCGCTACGAAGTAAGCGGGCCCGGCGTCGCCCAAAGCATCAACTACCAACTGGATACCGGTCAGGTACATATCGTCAATGTGCCCCTGCCCTGGTCGACGCAGTTCACCGCGTTCGGAGGGCAGGTGTTCGTCCTCACCGCCGAGGGGGCAGGCACGATCTCCTGCAACATCGTGCTCGACGGCAACTCGGTGATGAAAGCCACGGGGCCGGGGCGGGCCGCCTGTTCGCACTGAGCTAGGAGGATCGACGTGCCCCTCAAAACCGGCATTGCGACTCGCGTTAACGGCGCGTCACCGGCCGAGATTCCACTTGCCGATATCCATCTCGACTCGCTGGAGTTCTGGGGGCTCGACGACGACTATCGCGAGGGCGCTTTCGCCACCTTGCGACGGGAGGCGCCGATCTCGTTCTGGCCCGCGATCGAAATGCCTGGATTCCCGGCAGGCGGCGGGCATTGGGTACTGACCAAGCTCGATGACGTCTTCTACGCCAGCCGTCATCCGGACGTCTTCAGCTCCAATCCCGGTATCACCATCAACGATCAGAACCCAGAAGTAGCCGAGTACTTCGGCTCGATGATCGTGCTCGACGATCCGCGGCATCAGCGGTTGCGGTCGATCGTCAGCAGGGCGTTCACCCCGAAGGTGGTGGCCCGCATCGAGGCGTCGGTGCGGGAACGGGCACATCGGCTGGTCGCATCGATGATCGCCAATCATCCCGACGGAGAGGCCGATCTGGTCAGTGAGCTCGCCGGGCCGTTGCCGTTGCAGGTCATCTGCGACATGATGGGGATCCCCGAGGACGACCACCAGCGGGTATTCCACTGGACCAACGTGATTTTGGGCGTCGGCGATCCTGATTTGACAACCGATCCCGAGGAGTTCATCAAGGTTTCGATGGAGATCGGCGCCTACGCCAGCGCGCTGGCGGAGGATCGTCGCGTCAATCACCACGACGATCTGACGAGCAGCCTGGTCGAAGCCGAGGTCGACGGCGAGCGGCTGTCGTCAACGGAGATCGCGTCGTTCTTCATCCTGCTGGTGGTGGCCGGCAACGAGACGACGCGCAATGCGATCAGTCACGGCGTGGTGGCCTTGTCCCGCTACCCCGAACAACGGGAAAAATGGTGGTCCGACTTCGACGGCCTGGCGCCCACGGCGGTCGAGGAAATCGTGCGGTGGGCCTCCCCGGTGGTCTACATGCGACGCACCCTGACCCAAGACATCGAGTTGAGTGGCACCAAGATGGCGGCCGGCGACAAGGTTTCGCTTTGGTACAACTCGGCCAACCGCGATGATTCGAAGTTTGCCGATCCGTGGACTTTCGACGTGGCGCGCAACCCCAATCCGCATGTCGGCTTCGGCGGCGGCGGTGCTCATTTCTGTTTGGGCGCAAACCTGGCTCGTCGTGAGATCAGGGTCGCTTTCGACGAGATACACCGCGAAATGCCCGACATCGTCGCGACAGAAGAACCCGCACGACTGCTGTCGCAATTCATCCACGGCATCAAGAGGGTGCCTGTGGCCTGGACTTCCCCCGCCTGACTGCTTGTATTCGGCCGGTGTTGTGGCGGTGGCAACCGCCGCACCGCACTCGTTACAGAACTTCGAGTTCGGCGGCAGCTCGGTACCGCACGACCCGCACACCAAGGCTGCCGCCGTCATCTCACGCGGCCAGCCCACTGCGTTCACGTCACTATCGTGTCACCGCTGGTGAACAACATAGGTTATACGCAGCCCGCCCCGTCTTTAAGTGGACGATTACTGCAGCCCGCCCCGTCGATTCGCGTGAGGCTGGGTTGCGCAATACCTGGTCACACCATGACCGCCAGCGCGACCACGCCCGAACGCGAGCCACGCCAGCAGGGCAAGACTCTCACCGGTGCCGGGCTGCGAGCCGGTCTCGTCCAGGTCGGCCCGGTGAGCTAAGTGGGTGGATAGACATGTCGTATGTGATCGCGGCGCCGGAGATGATGACCTCGGCGGCAGCGGATTTGGCAACCATCGACTCGGACCTCAGCGCGGCCCACACGGCGGCGGCCACCCAGACTACAGGGGTGCTGGCCGCAGCCGAGGATGAGGTGTCGACGGCGATTGCGGCGCTGTTCTCCGCCCACGGTCGGGGCTTTCAGGCACTCGGTGCGCAGGCGGCGGCGTTTCATGACCAGTTCGTGCAGGCGTTGAACGCGAGTGCGGGCTCGTTTGCCAGCGCAGAGGCCCAGGCGGTGCGCACGCTCGGCAACATCTTCGCAGCACCGGCCATCACGCCGGTTCCGGCCACGGGCAACCCGACCTTCACCGGCACACCGTCGCTGCTGACCAGATTTGAAAACGCTACGTTTTTGCAGGTGGTAGGGGGTTTCTTTAAGCTACCCGTGGTCGGTAACCAACTGGTGACGCCAGGTTCCCCGCTTTTGTCGCTGTTTGCTAACACCAGCAACATCCCAGGACTATCGCTGCTCGTGGGCGACTCCCCGCCGAAGTTCTTGCCGTTGCTGCTGGGTGAAACGGTCCAGCACACCACCTATGACGGGATGCCCGTGGTGCAGATCACCCCGGCTCATCCAGACGGTGACTACGTGGTTGCCATTCACGGTGGCGGCATCTTCCAGCCCTTAATTTTTCACTGGATCGACTACTCAATGATGGCCTACCAGACCGGCGCGACCATCGAAGTGCCGATCTACCCGTTGGTGCAGCAGCAAGGCGGTACCGCCGGTGTGGTGGTGCCCAAGATGGCGGGCCTGATCTCCTCGGAGATCGCCGCGCACGGCGCTTCCCATGTCAGCGTGCT
>Ga0210396_10005396_pt1 | contig 12390 bp, 8 predicted proteins | sample IncBWH17OmetaG_FD_155466 | JGI IMG/M metagenome (GOLD analysis project Ga0210396, IMG submission 155466) | Forest soil microbial communities from Barre Woods Harvard Forest LTER site, Petersham, Massachusetts, United States - Inc-BW-H-17-O ...
GAGGCCCAGCGCCGAAGACTCGCCGAGGACTGCTCAGAAGCAATGTCTCGATCCGCCGGCAATCCCCGAATCACCCCCAGTGAAATCAACAGCAAGACACCGCCGGTGATCAGTGCCGCGCGCATGGTCAACAGCGCCAGGCGAAAGAAAGTCTTTGATTTGGCGATGCGGATTTCTCCAGATCGCAACACCCGGGAGACAATATCCGGCAAGCCCGTGGCGGTCGCCACTGAAACCGTAATCAGCAGGACTTGCAGCAGTGTTCCGCGAAAATCCTGACGCACCAGGTAGCGCACCCAGAAAAGCAGCAACGTGCCGGGCACTACCCAATAGCCCAACATCATGGAAATTCCAGTCTCCAGCACCGCTAGTGGCGAACGGCCATCTCGGGGCCATCGAAAATGTTTGCGTATCAATCCCATCAAAAACCACGGACCGTCTCGTTCCGGCGTTTGTCCATCCGGAAAAACAGCCGGAAGCGCCGCGATACTTCCCCAAAGGCGCAACAGCAAAAAATGAAACCGCAGATACAAGGCAAATAGAACCAGCGGTGCGCCAAGATAAAAACCCGTCATAGGTAGCGCATTGCCGAGATGTAGAAGGGGTAGCGCGGATGCATTCAACAGCAGCCGCACATCCGTGGTAAAAACAATCATCAGGCAGCAAATGACGCTCACCGCCAGCGTCGTGAAATAGAAAACTCTCGCTATTTTACTGGCTTCCGCAATCGGGTTCGTGCTGCTGAATTCCGCGACCGACTCCGGCAACAGCGCGTCGAAAAGATTTGTGCCACCAAGCCTGCCAACCCACAGTCCTTCCGCGCCGTATAGAGTCGCGCCCATAAGACTCGCGCCGCGCAGCTCTGTGCCCAACAATATCGTCTCGCGCAAATCAGCGTGAACGAGATTCGCTCCGCGCAGATTCGCCATCGATAAATCCGCTCCAGCCAAATTCGTCTTGGTTAGAATTGCGTCTTGCAGGTTTACTCCGGTCAAGTCCGCGCCTGCGAGATTGGCTCCCGTCAAATCGGCTTTGACGCCCGCCTCGCCTCCGGATTCCACCCACATTTTGTGTTCGTCCAGAATTTGCGCGAGTTCAATCAATGGAATGCTTGAGGGTTGTATCGCCTCGGAGGTCAAATCAAAAGGATACGCATCGAAATCCTCAGGAGGATGCACATCAGAAGATTGCACACCAGAAGCATGATTCGCCGCGGTCAAGCTGCCTGCATCGGCCGAACCTTCCGCGGCAATCGGTTTCGCAGGCTGCTCTTCGAGCGCAGCTAGCATCTCCAATTTATCGATTTCGCTCTGCGACATTTGGGGTTGATCCGGCTCCTGAATTTCACGAAGCGTCCCCGAATTCGTGGCATGCTCATTCGCAATAGACATCTTTTTCCCCATTCGTTTTCCGTTCCGTCTGGTTCATCATCTCTTATGCATCACTCATTGTCGCCTGACCCAAAGTACAGGATGCGCACAGGTAACAACTCACAATCAACGGCCGGCCGGTGGTGTTAGGAATCGAGGTAGGAGTTAAACCGAGATGCGGATCGCGTAATAAAAAATAGAGCCGGGGCGCTTCGCTGAGGGGCCAAGGAGCCCCGGCTTATCCTGCCCGCCTCCGCAGTGTGCGAGCAAGAAACTCGTTACAGCAGGGAACTTTCATAACCGGAGCGCCAGCAGTCTGCTTGCTGAATTTTCGTTGCGCCGGAGAAATTGCGCAGCTTTGCCGCTGCGCTTCCGGGAAAGAGTTAAACACCAACTAAACTATTAGACGCGCTCTTCTTCACCGCGCAGAAATTCGTAGCGCTCAATCGCAGCCACTACGCCTACGGCGCCCTCTTCACGTGGTTCGGTACGTTGTACGCGTCCAAGACACCGGACACGCACTGGACCTGCAAGAGTAATTTCGTTTGGAAGCGTCAGGAGTATTTCAACTGCAGATCCTTCTTTTACATCTTTTTGAAGGAAGAAATATACCCCGCGAGAGCTGACATCGCGAGATTCTGTACTTGTTTCACCAACGGCCGCACCTGTAGTCCAACGAACGGTGAGCGGAAGGCGCATGGAAAAGCGCTGGGTAGTGCGGCGTTCTGAGCCGGTCAAAGCGGAACCTCCTGATCGAATGAGAGTTTATCCGGGTATCACATTGGGAACAATAGGACTGTGGGTACAAAAGAATTTAAGCCTTTGCGGGTACCAATGTACTAGAACGGGGTCAATTCGAACCGTAAAAAAACGTCTTTCTCGCTTAAGTCTGGTCGATTAGCCGGTGATGGATAGCGTACAAAGCCAATTCCAGGCGATCCGAGACCCCGAGTTTATCGAAGATATTGTGCAGGTGGTTCTTCACTGTTTGTTCGCTGATGAACAATTTTTCGCCAATCTCTTTGTTACGAAACCCTTGCGCCACCAACTGAACGATCTCTTTTTCCCTGTCGCTCAGCAGCGGCTTCTCTCGCCGCGGACCGGACTCCGAAGACTTGGAAAACGCCTTCATTACTTCAGCGGTCATCCGGTTATCCAGCCAGATTTCCCCGGCAAAAACGCGCTGAATGCTTTTCACCAGCAAATCCGTGGCGGACTGTTTCAAAACCACACCACGCGCACCCAGTCGCATCGCGCGCACCACGTCGCGATCGTCTTCCGCCGCCGTCAGAACAATCACGCGTGTCGGCAACGTGTCGAAATTCACTTCCTCCAGTACTGCTAGTCCGTCCTTATCCGGCATCCGCAAATCCAGCAGGAGTATGTCCGGCTTCAATTTAGTGAGCAGCTTGATGCACTCCACGCCATTCTGCGCTTCTCCGACGATGGACATATCCTCATCGGAATCCAGCAGTTTGCGGAGGCCGTCGCGAAAAATCGCGTGGTCATCCGCAAGGAGGACTCGTATTTGTTGTTTAGTTTTTGCCATGTCAGCCGAGCGGAATTTCGATGATTAGCCGCGCTCCATGTCCAGGGTTCGATTCCACCGTCAGAATCCCCCCGACAGTCCGCGCACGCTCCTTGATGGAGATGGGTCCCAACCGCAGGCGGTCCAGCTCGTCTCCGGTGAATCGTCCTGCGAAGCTGAAACCTTCGCCGTTGTCGTCGACGACCAACACCAGAGCGCTGTCATCCTGTGACAGTTTTACCACGACATGGGAAGCCTTAGCATGCTTTTTTATATTGTTAAGTGCTTCACGATATATCTGGAAAATCTCCCGGCAAACGCGGTCAGGGGCGTGAATTTCAGCCGAATCGATCAGCAGGTCCAGCGCCACGATGGATTCATTACGGTAGCGCTCGGCAAATCCCCGCATCAAATCAACCAGATCCGCGCTTTGCACCCGTAAAGGCCGCAAGTCCGTGACCAGGTGCCGCAGCTCTGCGGACTCATTTCGCACCGTTTGTTGCAGCGCCGCCAGGCTGGTTGCCGACTGCTCGGGTGAGGCCGCCACGCGGCGCCGCAGCACATCTAGCTGTATCTCAATACTAAGCAAAGTCTGCAGGATACCATCGTGAAGATCGCGCGATATTCGGCTACGTTCGCCCTCAATGGCACGCGCACGGAGGTGCCGTAGCAGGAAGATATTCTCAAGCGCTGGACCCACGTGGCGGGCTATTCGTTCCAGCCACGCGAGATCAGCTTTTTGAAAAGGCTTCCGGTGATCTCGCTGATTTATAAGGAAAATTCGCCCAGCCGGCTGGCCGCTTTGATCAAAGGTGACGCTCATTAAGGAGCGCATTTTCAGTTCTTGTTGAGTGGTCCCCGGCAACCTCGGCAAAGTCTTCAATCTGCGGTGGGTTGTGCGGTTCCAGCCAAAACCTGAGCCCTCACCGTTCAGACCGTTCCAACACACCGTAGCGTCCATATCATCTAGGAGAAATCCGTCACAGCGCGATAGAGGCAACGCCTGAGGAATTAGCCGCTCACTTTCCCCGCCCTTCAGGCGCCACAAGAAAATGCGTTCTAGATCGATGTCCCGAAACGCGAGCATGGCTTCTTCGGTGCGAAAAGCGTTAGCCAGTTCTTCCAGCAGTAAACGTAAAGACTCGGCCAACCCTTGGTCGACCTGCATCGTGCCGGTGATACGCGACAGAAATTCATTTTCCGCCACGTAGCGGCGGCTCAAGTCCCCTAGAAAAGCCAGCCCTCCTCCAGCTGCAAACGTGATCACCACCAGCGCCATCCAGCCGATAGCGCGTATCCAACCAATCTGTCCTTCAAGCGCGGTACGGACCACCAATGCCAGCGAAAGCACGCCCGCAATGGGAATCGCGGAAGTTAATCCCCAACGCGACCCGGATGCATAGCACACAAATAAATACGGAAACCACAACGCTACGGAAAACGGGCTGATATACAGAAAGACGCCTAACGCCAAGAGGTCAACCGTGAGCGGCAAATGCCATGGTCGGCTACGAAATGCCCATTCAGCAGGAATAGCCAAAAGTGAAATTACGAGGTACCCAATTAAAAAGCTTAGAGCATAGTGCGGGTATGTCGTTGCTGGTTGCTCAACCACCGCTATCAGCGCCAGTAACACGCTGATGGGTCGGGCATACACAATCTGCCGGCCAAAATTAAGGCGTTCGGTTTCGTGGGGGCTCATGCGCGGGCACGCCTGTCCTCGGTCGTAGTCTAGCAAGCGAGTCCGCAGCGAAAAGTACGCTTTAGTTCACAGTTTCCTAGATGTAAACGTTTCGCGGAGTCCGCACTCAACATCAGCCATCGTGCGGATAATCAGCAACATGGCAGGTGGGTGGCAGTCTTCGGGGGACTCTTCGCCGGCTCGCAGAGCATCGAAAGACAATTGAAAGACAAATGTGGCAATCTCATTTGTGCCACCGGCTTCTGTACCAACGGACAGGTGCCGTCTAAACATTGACCTGACCTTCATGGAAACCCTGCGATGGCCAGCGTCAGGGTAAACTTAAATTGCTGTTCTAAGACGAGCCAGAGATGATTTCTGAAAGAATGCGTTTCTCATGTAACGGCCAACCTAGGCAGGTAACGCAAGCCTGGGCGTCAGTGTTTTCTTTTGCGCTAACGGTATTTGCCGCGCTGCTGCTCTGTCCCCCGCCTGCCGCAGCCTCCCAGGAAGGCCGCCTCGAAGCATACCGTTTGCTAAACCGGGACGAGGGCCTGGCCATCGTCAATGCCATCTCCGATCACCACCGGTCTTTGCGCGGCAAACACACCAAGCCTGATTGCTCGCACCTGGTCAATGATATTTACGACCTGGCCGGCTTTCCGTATCCTTATACGAAATCTGCTGACCTTTATCGCGGACAGGCCAGCTTTGTTCGCGTTATCGCACCGCAACCCGGTGATTTGATCGTCTGGCGCGGTCACGTAGGCGTGGTAATCGATCCTCGTCAACACTTCTTCTACAGCTCACTACGCTCTGGACTGGACACTGAGGATTACACGTCTGCCTACTGGCGCAGGCGGGGAACCCCGCGTTTCTATCGTTATCGTGCGGCCAGCGACCCAACCATCCTCACCGCTCGTCAGGCCACGCCACGAAACGGCCAGGAGAGCAACTTTAGAACTCAATTGGTCAGTCAGTCGATCGCGGACGAGCCCAGGACAAATGTGACATCGCGAGACTCCTTAGACCCACTTCCAGCCAGCGATGACGACTCGCCGAATTCGCACGTTTCCAACACAGATGAAATCGCCCATACAGCAGCTTCCAAGACCCTGATAAATATTGGGAATAAAAAGCCCACGACCGAACAGGTCAAGGAAGCTATTTCCACAATGTATCAATCTGTTTCTCAAGAATTGAACGCTGACTCTCTCCTGCACTCCAAATCGCCCGTCGCAATCTTCACTCAATTGCGTGTTGAGCGATTGGAGTTCAAAGGCAAGCATGGATGGGCTAACGTCAGCATCGATACCGAAGCACTTCTAACGTCAGGTAAGTTGGATAAACTCGCCCGCCACGATGAACAACACTGGGAAATGCAGCACGCCAAATCCGGATGGACGATTGCCGCACCAACTCAGAATATCTGCGTGCCACACGCATTCGCCGTGCGCATCTTCGCTCAACAGCTAGCCCAACTGACTGACCAAAGCACCACGGACGTAACCGTTAGCGCGGCGTCTGAGGAAAGCAAACTCGCTTTTCTTCTGAACACGCTCCTGAACAAATAAATAGATATTTGCGGTCTGTTTCTTTGGCGCTGCGAGCCTTGCCTTAGCGCCGTTGTGTGAGAGAAAGCTTAATTGGTAGAGTGAGAAAACCACGAACGTTTATATAAGTAAGGTAAAGACGTGACCGATACCCGGACTACTAAAACGATCCTCGAGCCCATCCCTCCACTCGATCTAAAAGCTCAATGGCTCACCATCAAGAGTGAAATCGCTGCAGCCATCAACGCCGTCGTGGAGTCGCAGCAATTCATTCTCGGACCGCAAGTTCAGGCACTCGAGCAAGAAGTCGCCCAATATTGCGGCACTACATTCGCCGTCGGAGTGGCCTCCGGCACTGACGCTTTAATTCTCGCGCTTCACGCCGCCGGCGTAGGCCCCGGCGATGAAGTGTTAATGCCTACTTTCAGTTTCATCGCCACTGCGGACTCCGTCTCGCTCCTCGGTGCGCTTCCGGTTTTTGTCGACATCGATCCATCGACATTCGCCATCGATCCCGCACAACTGGAAGCAAAAATTACTCCGCGCACACGCGCCATCATGCCCGTTCACCTTTACGGTCATCCCGCGGACATGGATCCCATAAACTCCATCGCTCAACGTCACAACCTGAAAGTCATCGAGGATAATGCCCAATCCATTGGCGCTAAATATAAACATCGCAAAACTGGCTGCCTCGGCGATCTCGGATGCATCAGTTTTTTCCCCAGCAAGAACCTCGGAGCCTACGGCGACGGCGGAATGATTGTCACCAATTCCGAAGCCTGTTCAAAACACTTGCGCGTGCTGCGCAATCACGGCAGCGCCAAAAAATATTACGCTACCGAGCAGGGATGGAATAGCCGCCTGGACGAAATTCAGGCCGCCATACTACGCGTTAAGTTGCGGCATCTCGACAATTGGGGAGTGGCCCGGCGCAAAAATGCCAGCTCATACAGCCAACTGTTAAAGGCCGTTCCCGGAGTTGTCGCGCCAGTCGAAGCTCCCTGGGCGGAACACGTCTATCATCAGTACACCATTCGCGTGCGCAATCGCGACCGCATCCAATCTGTATTGGCCGAGCAAGGCATTGGCGCGACCGTTTACTATCCGACGCCCATGCACTTACAGCCAGTTTTCGCCACGCTTGGCTATCACGAGGGAGATTTCCCCCACGCCGAACAAGCCGCGAAAGAGGTTTTATCGTTGCCCATTTTCGCCGAACTGACCAGCGAGCAAATTCATCGCGTCGTCGCAGCCATTGCTGCAGCGGTTTGTTAATGCATTTCACCGGATGGCTCAGTATGGAAACCGCTGGCGTGACTTATTCTAAGAAGCAACTCGGATATAGAATCTAAGCCGTGGACGATCGTAGGTTAACAATCGCATCGCGCTTCCTGCTTGGCGTTTTTGTGCTCTTCCTCATCGTCTCGACAGCGCGGCAAGGCGTCGCATCCTACTACTTCCGCCGAAATCTGCCGGATGCTCTGCTAAAGGCAATGACCTGGGATCCCGCGAATCCGGTATATCCCGCCGCACTCGCACACCTGGTTCACTTGTATGGTCAAAACCCTGATCCCGATGCAGTAATCCGTCTCTATCAAACCGCGGTGCGCCTGTCTCCCTTCGATGCCGGCTACACCGCCGATCTCGCTCAAGCCAACGACTGGGCCGGACGCACTGACGTCTCGTTGCTACTTTTTCAGCGCGCCCAGCAACTCTTCCCCAATTCACCGGAGATCAATTGGAAGCTCGCGAATTTTTATGTTCGCTCCCGTAATAACAACGATGCCTTGCCCCCACTCAAAAAAATACTTTCCTCCAACATCATCGAGAAAAATCAAATCTTCGCACTTTGCGATCACGCCGGCATCAATTCCACAACCGTACTCGATAAACTCCTCTCCCCGAACATCCCAGCGTACTTCGCTTATCTTAATTTTGAAATGCAGCACGGCAATTTTTCCGCTGCACAAGAAACCTGGAATCGTCTGCTTACGTTTAATTCGCCATTCGAACCCAAGGAAGCCTTTTCCTTCCTCGATACCCTGACCAGAGCCCATGAACTTGATCGCGCTTCCCAGGTATGGTCCTCCCTCATCTCCCGCTTTCCAGATCGCATCCCTTCACCGGCTTCCGCCAATAGCTTGATCACCAACGGCAACCTGCGAGCCGATATTCTCGATGGCGCCTTCGATTGGCGCGTCTTTCCGGTAACGGGCGTCGCCGTCAACCAGGATTCTGCAGGCCCAACCGCCGACTCCCGCTCCCTGCGCATCGAGTTCGACGGCACGCAAAACCTTTACTATGGTTCTGTACTTCAATTCGTTCTCGCTAAACCGCGCACTAAATATACGTTTTCAGCCTTCACCCGCTCCCAAGCCATTACCACCGAGGCGGGCGTAGGCGTACAGATTTCCGACGGTTACGATCCCAATAAAATTCTGGGCTCAACAGATCCGCTCATCGGCACAACACCATGGTCAGAACAATCATTTTCTTTCGTAACGCCCCCCGAAACTCGTTTGCTCATAGTGAGAATTGTCCGCTCCCCCAGCCAAAAGTTTGATAACAAGATCGCTGGCGCCTTCTGGCTTAGCCGAGTTTCCCTCGCCCCACGCCCCGCCCCAGGGCCTCTCTGACCGTAACCAGACCACCCTATTTGACCTAGTTTAGGTACGTTCGTACCTTGAAGCGCGCAGTTCCGCGCGCGTATACTGATCTCGGAGCACTCCTGCGCCCACAGCCAGCGCGAATCTTCGGAGCCTGGTCATGCCAGATTCACTGCCCCGGATGCCGCGGAAAGGTCCTTTGACCACCGAACGCCGCCAAAACCCGCGTCATCCCGTCAGGCCCACCGAATATATCGAAATCGGCGACAGTAACGGCGGCATTATTCTCGACATCAGTGAGAGCGGCATGGCGGTAGCCTCTGCCCAAGCCTTGGTTGGCAACCAGACTTTACTCTTCCGTTTTCAGCTTCCGCGCTCTAACGAAATCATCGAAACCTCCGGCAAAATCAACTGGATCGGAGAAACGAAAAAACGCGCCGGCGTGCGTTTCGTCGACCTGCCTCTCGCCGCTCGCAAACAAATTCAGAAGTGGATCGATTCGGAGATTTCTGGGCACTCCGATGGTGATCAGCAACCTAGTGGTTCAGCTGTGGCTTCGCCATCTCCGAAAATTCCTAAGGAATTCCCGCGCCGCGAGCTCGTCCATCAGGAAGTCCCGCGTGAGAAAACAACTATCTCCCACGCCCATAATCCCTCAAGAAATCTGAATCCTGTTTCGTCCGTGCTCTCCAACCCCCTGGACGAGCCCGAAATAGAAGAATCCGAGCCTCAGGTAGAGGAAAAGGCCACCGCCGGTTCGAATGCAGACCTGCCTCCAGAACGACGCGTCCAGCACCGCCTCCCCATGACCGCCTCAACCTACGTGCAACTAAACGACGGTAACGGCGGCCTCATGGCCAACCTCAGCAAAACTGGCTTCTGCGTGCGCGCAGCAAAAACTCTCGAGTCCGACGAGCTTCCCGTAGTTCGTTTTCAGTTGCCTGACGTCCCCGATTTCGTAGAATCATCCGCCTGGATCGTTTGGAAAAGTCCTTCAAAAAAAATGGTTGGCGCCCGTTTCGAAAGTTTGTCCGACGAAGCGCAATCCCAAATTGCACACTGGATCGATTCGCAGCCATTGCCAAAGAACGCACCAATTAAAAATCCGCTCCGCGAAAAAATGCCGCCCGCACCAACCGCGCCACCGGTAACATTGATGGCTCCAGACTCGGTCCCTATCCCGGCTTACATTTCACCATTGGCTATATCGCGGGACGCACAGAACGCACAGCCGGCAACTCCATCCGCGAAAAGTCCATCGTCCACGCGATCCTTGGCGCCATTTTTGCCGCCCGCGCCAAAAGTGCCGCCCATCTCATCGCCAACCAAATCCTCGGCTCCTTCACGTGAGAAAACGCTAGCACCAGTTCCAGTCGCCCCTCTTGCTCCCATGGCATTGACCAACAATGCGCCGAGACTGACTTCGCCTGCACCGCCCAGGGTCGTCACTCCACCGAGCCCGAACTTGGCGGGCAAATCTCTCTCCTCGCAGCCTTTGCTCGACACGTCTCGCGGCGTAAAGAATCCGTGGGACCAATTCGCACCCGCCCCAACTTCGCTAACGCCATTGCCGCCCACTCCGCCTCTTGCGCCTATAATTTTCAATGAGCCTGACTGGTCTGTTGCGCCTAAGAGACCGAGGGGTTACTGGAAAATAGCCGCCATCATCGCTGTGATCGTTGGCACGCTCTTCGGCACCGCGACTCTTTTGCGAAGCAAAAAGTCCCCGACGTTGGCATCACCAGAATCACCGCAGAATTCCCCCGTCGCGGCGAATGTTTCCGCCGTCACTCCATCTGCCGCCCCAGCCGTAAACTCGGTGGAGACTAAGCAGCCGACTCCATCGTCAACCGCCTCCACTTCGAATTCCGAATCGTCACGCGAATTTTATGATGCCCCGCGAAACACCACGCCTTCCATAAGCCCTACTAAAGGGGATGAACAATTCGTAGATGAACCTCGTCCTGCACATTCTCAACCTCAAATCGCGAACCCGCCCATTCCAAGCAATTCCGCTTCGAGCACCGCAAGTGACCAGCCCGCATCATCCATAACTCAGGTTCAAAACGACGGCCAACGTTATCAGGCTCAGCCTGCAGAAGAAGGTGCGGGCTTCCCAACCGTCGTCCGGCGGGTACCAACTGCTCCGGCTGCCGTGTTTCCCAACGCCAATGGCGAACCGCCTGCAACGCCTGATTCCTCTTCGCCACCTGCTGCGGCCGCATCGCGCAATCAACAATCCGACACTAATCTTGCTTCAGCCGGCATCACCGCATCGGAAAATACCTCTTCACCGCGATCTGCCTCCGCCATCAATGCACCACAAGCAACCTCACCAGCAGCCGCACAGGCCTCTTCAACTGCGGCTGCGATTCCGAATCCAGTTCCAACCGTTTCAGTCTTTTCACGCTTCCGCGCCATTCGAGGTCCATCCGATGCCACGCGCTCTGCTGGCTCTGATCTTCAGGTTGGCCGCTTAAAGAGTGGACCGGCTCCGCCCTATCCAGTCGAGGCGCAGCGCCAGCAAATTCAAGGAACCGTAGAATTGGAAGTTCTCGTCGGCACAGATGGCAGCATACTGACGGTCCACTTGGTGAAAGGTCCTCCCGAATTAGCGAGCGTTGCAATGGGCACCGCCCGTTCCTGGCAATACGGCCAAACCACCCTCGGCGGCCATCCGGTAGAGACGGATCAATCCATCTACTTCACATTCAAACTCACAAAATAATTTGGAATGTTAGCTTCGAAGGAGGCGCTATTTAAGGAAGCCCTGGTGTTGAAGTTTGCTCTTTGCTACGGAGTCGACGGACTCACCGAAGAATGGCCATGCCCGGCCCCGGCAACCCCCGCCGCGATTCCCACCGCGCCACCGGCAATCACGCCAATCAAGATATATTCCTTGGTCTTATCTTTATGCTGCACCGGCGGCACGGGAGCCTCGGGCGGCGGTTGTGTCGTGGAAGCCTGCTCTGTAGGGCTCGGCGTGGTTTCGGGCGGTGGCGTCGGTTTCGGAGCTGCCCCCGGCGCTGTTACCGTCGCCTTGGCTATATCCAACTCACCGGACGGCAAAATGTTAACCGATTCCCCCGACTGCAAAACGCGCCCAGTAGCGCCTTCCAGCGGAATCAAGCCCACGCTGCCTTCCAGGCACGTAACCGTAAAAGACCCATCGGCATGCCTCACTACTTGCGAGGTCGATTGCTGCGCCTCGATCACCGGCGCCACCACATAATTCCCCACCCGCAGCGAAACATCCGTCGCGCCATTAAAAGAATTCATAACCACCGATCCCGCTTTCAACTCCGCGGAATACCGCGGGTCGGGCGGGAAAACCATCTCGCTGTTAGAAAGAATCTTGAGCGACCCTTTCCCGCTTATTGAAAACGCCGCCGAACCCATATCGTTCGTCTTCAGCGTATCGCCCGGAAAAATAGTCAAGTCTGAGGGCGCCGGCACACCATTTATAAATACCGGCCCAACCGTCGTCATCGAACCCAGCGCTTGATTCTGCGCCTTTCGCGCAGCCCGCGGCGCACCCGCCATCAATGGCAGCGCGCATAGCAATCCCGTCGCCAACAACACCACTCTCATCGACGCATTCACCCGTCGTTTCAAAAACACCCCAAGACTTCGCCACTTATCACTCGCT
>Ga0210396_10005397_pt1 | contig 12388 bp, 7 predicted proteins | sample IncBWH17OmetaG_FD_155466 | JGI IMG/M metagenome (GOLD analysis project Ga0210396, IMG submission 155466) | Forest soil microbial communities from Barre Woods Harvard Forest LTER site, Petersham, Massachusetts, United States - Inc-BW-H-17-O ...
GCCCGTATGATGCTCTATCCCGATCGGGAGTATCCCTCCCCCTTCGCGGCCGTGCCGGACGAAGCAAAAGATGAACCGGCCCAGCAGCAAGATCCTCCGGGCGCCGCCCGCAGCACCAAGCCGAAGGCTCCGCCCAAAAAAGATCCCGCCGCCAAGGACAACGAAGAGGATTCGGCCCCCGTGTTGACACCGATCGACTTGGGCGGCGAGCGCAGCGCGGGCCGGCCGGGACGGACACGCAAAATCAGCACTGTCGTACCCGCAAAGATTGTGTCGCTCTCCCGCATCAATCGCGGCATCTCGCGCGGAGCGAACTGGGTGCGGAACAACTTCACGAAGCGCGTCTCTCACTACCAGTTGTATTACCTCTATGGTCTTGAGCGGATGTGCGCGCTCGCCGGCATCGACGACTTCGACGGCCATGACTGGTACTCGTCCCACGCGGCTGTCCTGTTGCGAAAGCAGTTTAACGACGGACACTTCGAGGATGCCTTCGAGATCGGACCCAACGCGGATACGGCCTTCGCCATCCTGTTTCTTTCCCGCGCCACGAGGAAGCTGATGGGCCCGCGAGTCGAAGATCCGCGGGTGGGTGGCGGACTGATGATCGGGGGCCGCGGGCTTCCGAAGAACTTGGCCGCCGTCCAGACCACGGGCGACGGCATCAAAGTCCGCAAACTCGACGCGCCGGTCGACAAGCTGCTTGCCGAGCTCGAGAACCCCAAGAGCAACCAGGTCGAGGTCGTCCAACAGGCGATTATCGAGACCGTGGAGGTCGGCGATCGCGAAAAGCTTGTCGGGCAGAAAGATCGACTCAAGCGGCTTATCCACGATCCCCGTGCTGAGGTGCGGCGCACCGTGCTCTGGGCGCTCGGCCGTTGCGGCACCGTGCACGACGCACTGCTCATCGTCAAATCGCTGGACGATTCCGATATCAACGTCGTCATTGAAGCGAACAATGCGCTCTGCTGGCTGAGCCGCCGTCCCAACGGCTTCGGCCGCCCCGCCGACCCGTTGACCAACCTGCCGGAAAACGCCAACGAAGAGCAGCGCCACCAAGCCATGCAAATGTGGCGCGCCCAGGTCCGCAAAGATTGGCGCGAATGGTTCAATCAAGTGGCTCCCTACGCCGAACGCGAACTGCCGCTCGACCTGCCGGGAACGAACTCCCCGTAATTCCATCGCCGCACCGCGGCCCGTCCGTCATTGCCCACGCGGCGCCTGTGATTAATTGCCCAATGCGGGCCGCTTCCTGCCGACTCGAGCATTCCAAACTTCCTCTCGCCGCGACCTCCAGCTCCAGCGACCCGAGTCTGATCCAACCCGGAGACTGCATCGATGTTGCGAGCTTGCGCCTTGGCGGCTTTGGTCGTTTCGCTCTTCGCGTTTACGCCGGTCGTAACCGCCGGGGAAGCCAAAAACGCTGGGCCGCAAAGCGATGGGCCGCCCCGGGGGGAAGTTCAAAAATACTCGTTCGATCGCAGCCGCATCTTCCCCGGCACCGTCCGCGACTACTGGGTCTACGTGCCAAAACAGTACGACCCGTCCAAACCCGCGTGCATCTATGTCGGGCAGGATGGCATCGGCTTTGGAGCGCCGGCCGTCTTCGACGAGCTGATCGAATGGAAGCAGATGCCGGTGACCATCGGCGTCTTCATCATGCACGGCCGGGTGAAGGCCCTCTCCAAGAACGCCATCGATCGCTTCAATCGCAGCTTCGAGTACGACGGCCTGGGCGATCACTACGTCCGCTTCGTGCTCGACGAAATCCTCCCCGAGGTCGAACAGAAAACCACCGCCGACGGCCGGCCCATCCACCTCTCGCACAACGGCAACGACCGCTCCATCGGCGGCGCCTCCAGCGGTGCCATCTGCGCGTTCACCGCCGCCTGGGAACGCCCCGACGCCTTCACCCGCGTCTTTAGCGCCGTCGGCACCTACGTTGGTCTCCGCGGCGGAAACAACTATCCGACCTGGATCCGCAAGTACGAGCCCAAACCGCTCCGCATCTTCCTGGAGGACGGCTCCAACGATCAGAACATCGCCGGCGGCGACTGGTGGATGGCCAATCAGGAAATGGAACGCGCCTTCCGCTTTGCCGGCTACGAAGTCAATCACTCCTGGGGCGAAGGCGGCCACAACGCCCGCCACGCCACCGAAGTCTTTCCCGAAGCCATGCGCTGGCTCTGGAAAGACTGGCCCAAACCGGTGAAGGCCGGCGCCGGGTCGCCGCAACTGCAGGAAATCCTCATCCCCGACGAGCCCTGGAAGCTCGTCGCCCAAGGCTACAAGTTCACCGAAGGTCCGGCCGCCAACGCCCGGGGCGAAGTCTTCTTCAACGACATCCCCAACAGCAAGACGTACAAGATCGGCCTCGACGGCACGGTCACCCTCTTCGTCGCCGATTCCAAGCAAGGCAACGGCCAGGCCTTCGGCCCCGACGGCCGACTCTACGCCGTCGCGAGTGCCACGAAGGAAATCCTCGCATACGACACCAGTTGGGCCCTCGCCGCTGGCGCCGGCGCAGTCACACCGACAAAAGTCGCCCACGGCTTCTACGGCAACGACCTCGTCGTCTTAAACAACGGCGGCATCTACGTCACCAATCCCACCCTGCCCAACCCGGCCGAGCCCGGCAAAGTCTGGTACATCAGCCCCAAGGGCGAAAAGAAAGTCGTCGACACGGGCCTCAAGCTGCCCAACGGCATCGCCGTTTCGCCCGATCAGTCGCTGCTCTACGTCGCCGAGAGCCGCTCGCACTGGGTCTGGAGCTACCAAATCCAGCCCGACGGCACGCTGGCCGCCAAGCAGCGCTACTTCTACCTGCACATGCCCAACCGGGCCGACAACAGCGGCGTCGATGGCATCCGCGTCGACCGCGACGGCCGCCTCTACTCGGCCACCGACATGGGCATCCAAGTCTCCGACCCCGCCGGCCGAGTCTTCGCGATCATCCCAACGCCCAACGGCGAGATCGCCAACCTCTGCTTCGGCGGCAAAGATTTCGACACGCTCTACGCCTGCTGCAAAGACCGCATCTACAAACGCCGCGTCAAAACCCACGGCGCCAACGCCTTCGCTGCCCCGATCAAACCCGACCCACCCCGGCTGTGAGTGCTGCGGGCTCTTCGGTCATTTCTTGGCTTTGCGAGGTGCCACGAGCGCCACGCGTTCGTGCGGGTAATCCAGCACGATGCGGTAGACTCGCAGGAAGTTGACACCCAGGTTGCCTGCCGTGAATTCGTCTCCGAACGGCCCCTGGGTATCGAGTGCGAAAACGACGTTCGGGTTCCCGAACCGGTGCTCGCCCAGCTCGAACCAACCAATCCTGCCCTGCAAGGCACGCTTCATCGCCAGCTGGACGTCCTTCACTTTCCGGCCCTGCAGGAGCTTGAGATCCGCCACGATCGGTGTGTTAAAGACCACGTTGCTCGCGGCTCCGGTGGCACCGATGTCGAGCCGAAAGAACCCCTCGCCGCCGTCGAACTTCGCCTGCACCACGGGAATGTCCGAGTCAAAGACCAGCTTCTGCCAGCGTCCCGCCGCGAGCCGATACGTCTGCGGGTCATAAAGCTGAATGGAATTGTCCCCGAGATTGACCTGGGCCACGCAGCGGCTCAGCAGGTCGTATCCGATGAAGCCGACCACATCTTTGCCGAGCGCGGCCTGGACCATCGTCAGGTCCGACGTCACGAGAAACGGCTTATCGATCTTCACCGGACCGAGTTCAAGCGAGGTCCCTCGAACAAGCGACGCCTGGCGAGTGCCGAAGGGGGAGATCGTGGAAACCGACGTCACTGGCGTCAATTTCAGCCGGGCGGCCGTAGCCGCGTCCAACATCGTGACAGTGGACCCGGTGTTGAACACGAACCATCCCAAACTCTGCCCGTCGATTTTCGGGTGGACGAGGAGCTGCCCCATCTTGTCCCGTTTGATATCCAGCCGCGACGACGACTTTGAATTGAAATGGACGCCGTCCCACTTGCTCTCGATGCGGTCATAATTCGTCGCATTGGCGGACTCGCGGGAGACCGAGCTCACTTCATAAGTCCCGTCCGGTTTGCCCGCCGTCGTCACGGCGATCGTCGCCGGCACCTTCCAGCCCAGGTCGTCGCGGAAGCTGCGAAAAGTCCAGACATGCTCGCCGGCGATATCGCTCCAGACCAGGCTCTCGGGCAGCCAGGTCGAGCGATTGACGGAAAGCCGGGCCTTCAGGCGTCCCTGGCGCACGTGGAGGATCGCGGTCCGCGGATCGCCCTCGTTCGCGGCCACAAGAACATTCTTGATATCGACGTTGGCGAGCCATTGCCCGGTTTGAATTCGCGTGAGCAGCTCGCAACCGTCCCGGTCGGAAAGCTCGAGCGTCCGCGACACACCCGATCGGTCGAACTTCCAGCAGCCGGAATCGTTGCAGCCGCGAGTTTCGCCCAGCGGGCCTTCGACCATTTCCAGGAACCGGTCGCCCGACGTGAAGTGCAAGCTGAATTCGGTCGGCGAGCCGGATTCGGTCGATCGTCCGCGGATCAACAGGTCGCCCGTTTGCTGCTTAAGCGCCGAGCTCCCGGCGGCCTTTCGCATGCTCGTGAGGATCGTCTCCGCCTCGTTGCCCACGGTGGACGCCAGCGACGCCGAGGCCAAGCCGGCGAAGACGACCAGGAAGCGTCCCACAAAAGCCAGACCGAACCCGATTTGTTCTCGTGCCATGACCGCCTCACTCCCGCGAATGTCCGGTGGAACAGCCGTTTAGGCCCAACTTTTGTTCAGATTAAATTGATCCCTCCTAAAATGCCAATATTTTTTCATTTTTTGTGCCCGCGACGCGGCGGCGGTTTGTCGTGAGTCTGGGGGAGCGCCGCGTCCTGGACGACACTTGGTGCGCGGCGCGGGAGTTTTGCGACGGTCAAGCGCGCCGACTTTTCAGTCCACTTGGGGGCCAACGTCTGAGGCAGAGTCCTAGGATAATTCCGCCGACGGCTCCCGAGATCACACTAACGGCCAGAGTGTACGGAATCCCGAGGAAGTCGATGGAAAAGACGCAGGCGAGTCCAGCGACCGTCCCCCAAATAACCGCAACGATTGCGACGGGGGATGGCAAGCCCGAGAGCCAGCCGATTCGCTTCACGTCCGGTTTCTTCGGTTCGTCGCTCATGCCGTCATTCTAGCGAGCGAGCGGCTTGTCCCGTCCCGTGTCCCGATTGGACTGAACCCGGATCTCTAACCACCAAGGCTCCAAGAGCACCAAGTTAAGTCTCGATGGGCCGATTGGTGTCCTTGGCACGAAGACGCAACGATTGAGCACGAAAGGATTTTGAACAGGAGGAAACAGAGGTAACAGAGGAATCAATCGATTCCAGTCTGTCTGACTCTGTTCACTCTGTTACCTCCTGTTCAACGTCTTCGTCTTCTTGGTGTTTCACGTCTGGCCTGACGCAATTTCTCCGGGGTATTCTCGGTGAAACAACGTGTCCCGTCCCGGCGTTAGTCCAAAGTCCCCGCGGTCCAAAGTCCAAAGTCAGGATTGCGAACATCTGACCTCCGACCTTGGACATCGGACCACGCCTTCGGCGGATCTTCGACCTTGGACTCGATGTTCGTGTCCCGTCCCGGTCGTTGGCCCGGAGCGGCGGGCCGGATCGCCGCTCACCGGATCGCCGCTGACCGGTGGGACACTCAACGGTGGGTCCACTTTTCGGCGCCCCCCTTATGTGAAATGTGAGGGTACCGTCACGGCGGGACCAGTTTTGGGCGGTCCCGGCGGGACCACTTGTCCCGGCGCGCCGGGGATCTTTTTCTCCCCTGTGTGAAAAAAGGGTCCCCACCCCGGCGGGGGCGCTTTTTTCGTCCCTGGCGGGAATTTAATCCCCACCGACCACCCGCTGCCCGCTCCCGACTTCGCGCCGACCGGCCGCCCGTCTCCCGTCCCATTGCCCTCGCCCAGTCCGCTGGGAGAGGGTGCAGGGTGAGGGCCGTTCTGATCTTCCCTCGCCCGTCCGTTTCGGATCGGTGCGGCCCAGTCCGATCGCCGGCCGGCGCGCATCCTTCCACTCGGCCTAAGTCCGAACGTGTTCGACTTTGGACCTTGGACTTTCGACCTCGGACCCCGTCTTCGGCAGGCCTACGTCCAATTGTCCCATGAGTGATCGATTTGCCAAGTACCTCTCGCCCCTCCGCTTGGGTGCGACCGAATCTCCGTTCTGGACAGGAGCGCGCAGTGTTCAAAGAGAGGGTCGCGGCGCGCGTTTCGGCTGACGGGAATGTCTGATGCTGCGGATGACTTGCGGCGACCGGTAGGCGGGGAGCAGAATGACTCGGCCCGTTGATTCCAGCGCCGCAGAACATGGGGCAGGTCGCGATGTCAATCCTGGCTGTAACGCTTGCATCACTAGGAACCGCAGCTGATTTGGCGACCCTTGCGCAGACGCTGGGCACGCTGATTGCTCGCGAAAACACTTACACTGCGGCTGAGCTATTCGCGAGATGTTTCCGGCACGCTTTCAGTCTTCGACGTGCGCTCCTAGGTCCGCTGGCAAATCCGCCGGGTACCGATCGAGTCAGCATAAACGAACCTGAGTTGTCCCGTGTCCTAAGTGAGTTGGAGACCGATGCTCTGGCCGTTCGTGCCATTGAGCCTAACGATGTCGCTCGGGTGCTCGCCCCACGGTTCCGGTCGACGATCACGATATCCGGCGCGACGCTCGACACGCAGTCCTTAGACACGCACCTTGAGCAAATCATTAGAGTGACCATCTTACATTTCATTTCCGAATTGCCCGTCCGTGAGCAGGCATTTCGGGAGGTCGCTCATTCCCAACTAGGCTCGCTCCAACTCGGACAATCCGAGCTTGCCGCCCGGATTGACGCGCTCTTCGACGCAGTTACCACGATCCTAGAAAAAATTGACGACGAGCCGTCGAATAACCCCACGACTCTTCAGCTAGAGAGTGCAAAACCAGACCTGCGAAACCCCTTCCGCATCGTCACTGCTGAGAGCTTCGACCACAACTACCAGTTGCTCGCTCGCCTGTTTAAGGCCCCGTCAGAGTACGAAGCCATCCGGTCCCACGACAACCTCCTGATTGCCGGAGGTCGCGGTTGCGGCAAATCGATGATTCTCAAATCAATGTCCGTCGTTCCAGCCGTCGAAATCGAGCGTTTAAGCCGACACCCCTCGCCTCCCGCTCTCACCTTTGCCGAAAGCAATTTGGACTACTTCGGCGTTTATCTCAAGCTTTTCCGCGGGTTCTTCTCGCAGTATAGCCCTGATTCAAAGCTCAGCGAAGAGGCCGCGCATGTATTCTTCCAGCATTACTTTAACATGATCCTTCTACGGGCTCTGCTTCGCACAATTCTTGATCTCTCGCGCCCAGTGAACGGAGCCCCTCTCTTAACGCTAACTCGCCCAGCGGAGGAACAGGCGGCGGCCGAGATCGCAGCGATATGTCAGTTTTCGCTGCAAGACCGAAGCTTCGACGCAGTGATAACCGCGATTCTGGGACAGGAGCGTCATGTGGCGCAGTACATGGGCGCGGTGCGCCTGGGCGCTCCGAACGCACAATATGGCGGCGACTTCACAACCGTCGACACCTTCTTGGATGGTTGCTGTCAGGCACTTGGACGTGCCGTGCCCGACTTGAGGGGTAAGCGAATCTACTTTCTCCTCGATGAGTTCGAGAATCTAACCACATTTCAACAGAAGGTTGTGAATACGCTTGCGAAACTGCGGCCGACCTCACTCAGCGTAAAGGTGGCGACTCGCGCGGGTGGATTGCGTGCGATGGATAATCTTCAGGGCGACCCAATGCAGTTTCCGCGTGATTATCACTACGTTGGGCTTGATTATGAACCTGGCCGAGACTTCCGAAACCTTCTCGTCGAAATTGCTCGGCGCCGACTCGAAGCCGACGGGTTTGCTGTGACCGACATTAACGTGTTGCTACCGAGCGCTCCGCCGTGCGCTCCCAGTACTGTGCCCGAGATGGAGGATGCGTTGCGATTGATGCTGGCTGAGGCTGGCGTCGATGTATCAACCTTGTCTGTAGAAACCTGGACGGAGAAGGTGCACCAGTGGCGCGAGGCTTTAGTGTTTCGGCTCAATGTGAAACGGCAGAAGCCGCGCGTTTATGCAGGTGTGGATGACTTTGTGACATTGTCCAGTGGCATCATCAGCAATTTCCTCGAGCTCTGTAAGATGGCGTTCTATATGGCGACGTGGGATCGAGTCGACGTTCGCTCAGGTCAACCGATTCCAGTTCGAACTCAGTGCGAAGCGGTCTACAAAAGCTCGCAGGCAGCATTCGACTGGATTGCCAAGAACATATCGGATACCGGGCCCGCCGTTTCGCGCCTAATCGAGGATTTGGGAACGGTTATCCGCGAGAAATTGCTCCTGCACTCTAGTGAACCTGAGGCGGCTCGCATCACTCTAAGGGATCCGGCGGCATTAGAGGAGGACCGTTACGCGAATGTACGCGGCATAATCGATGACGCAGTGCGCTGGTCCGTATTGCAGACCCCTCAAGCAACGCGAGCCTACTTGCCGAAGCATCGGGACGACGATCGTCCCAACGACTACCTGCTAAACCGGCTTCTGCATCCTGCTCTGAGAATTAGCCTTAACGCTCGTTGGCCAACGCGGGTGTCCGTTGCCGACCTGGCGCGCCTTGTGGACGCTGACACTCGGACGAGGCGTAGAAAAGAGCTCATCGCAAAACATTCCGGAAGAGTTGCCACAAAGCGCCTCAGAGATGCTGGCGCGGCTCCAGATGGGGATAGTAAACATCCCAAACTGTTTGGCGGCGACGCAGATGACGGTGCGAGCGAATAATGACCGATCGGCTGAATGAGCTGGTTTCATCCGGGCCCCAAGGCGACCGAGCGCTAATCATCTTCGCCAGCCCTGAAGAGCGATGCATGGGCATTGCGAAGCTCGCACACGGATTCACTGCCAGGATTGTCGTAATCCTGCGAATAGACGATGAACCAAATGAACAACGTGAGGAGAATATAAAGAACCTATGCACCCTTTTAGGATCCGTCGGTCCAGTGAAAGTCGTGAACACGACACATGAGGATCCGCTAGTTGGCCTCGACTCACTGATAGGACTAGTAAGCGAGGCCAGTGGTGGTGGCCAAGTCGTCGTCGATGTGTCGACATTTCCAAAGAATGCCCTCCTTCTTACGTTGCGCGCTCTGGAGCAGGTTCCCGATCTGCATGGGGTTCGGGCGGTCTATAGCGAGCCCGCACAATATCGGCTGCGCCCGGTGGCTTCGCCGGTCTTTGGCCTGCGGCGAATAGGGGTAGTGCCGACGTTCGGCGCGACGTTCCGACCAAATGAGGAATTGGTCCTGATTATGCTCCTGGGATATGAGCGTGATCGGGCGATCGCGATGTGGCAAGGCGTCCAACCACACAGGACGCTCGCAGCCGTCAGCGGACCGTCCTATCGGGCCGAATGGGACGGAATTGCAGAAAAGCTGAACGCGGCTCTGCTCGCAGCAATTGGAGAAGAGGGAGTTCATGTTGTCGACCCGCGGGATCCCTGGGCGACGTACCGCTTTCTGAAAACCGTGGTCCCCGAGGGTAGCGGCCAGAGTCTCGAGAATGTCTATGTCGCACCTCTCGGAACTAAGCCGCAGACGGTGGGTGTGTATTTGTATTGCCGAGACGTCCCTGACATGGTTTCTGTCATTTATGGGGCTCCAGTCGCGAGGGAACACGAGTATTTGGCAGTGGGGATTGGTCCGTCGTGGACTTTGACGCAATGGGAGACATCAGTTGCCTGACGTTGTCCCCCGGCATCTAAACGTACGCGAGAACGTCGCGGCAATCCCAAAGCGGACCTACGCAACGCACAGCGTCGACCGGTATCCGGCGAAAATGGTGCCGCATCTCGCCCGTTTCGCGATCGACGGATGTACGAAGAAGGGTGATGTGATCCTTGACCCGTTTTGCGGCTGCGGGACTGTGCCCATCGAATCCATTATCACGGGACGCGCGTCAGTCGGTGTTGATGTGAACCCCGTAGCTGTTTTCCTTGCACGGGCGAAAACAGCATTCTACGACCCTAAGATTCTTGAAGCGCATTGCAGTCACGTTATCCACGAAGCAACGCTTTTTGCCAAAGCCGAAATGCGCACGCCCCTTTGGCTCAATTACTGGTTTAGCCCTGTCACACTGAGCAAACTCTGGGCGCTGCGCGAGGCGATTTACGCAATGCGCAATCAGATGGGACGGAACTATTTCGAGGTACTGCGAGGGTGTCTAGTCGTTACGGTGCGACGCTGTTCGCGCGCGGACCCGCGTAGCCCAAAGCCATTTATTTCATGCCGCGCACGGGAAATTCGCGTAGGGCGCCACTTCGATCCGTTCGTCGAACTAACCAGGACGGTCCATCGGTTCGTTCGGGCAGGTAAAGGCCTACGGGGCTTAGTAAGTGGCGCCCCTCAAAGTTGCAAGCTGAATATTGCTGACTCTCGGAATGCGTCGAACGTCATTGCGCAGCACTCGGTGGATGCTGTTGTCACGTCGCCTCCATACTTAACTGCCCAGGATTATTTTCGATCCAGCAAGTTGGAGCTAGCTGTGCTTGGTATGTGGCGCGACGACACTCGCTCTACGCTTGGACCCAGTATTATCGGCTCCGGGCGAGGACGGGTGCCTGTAGGAACGCCAAACTCGTTTGCGAAGGACTTGGATGGACTCGAAGAGTTGCGAACAAGGAATGCACGGGCCGCGGCTGTCGCACGGCTCTATATCGAGGACATGAGCAAGGTTTTTGGTCAACTAGTTAGACTTCTCAAACCGAGCGGACGATGCGTCTTCGTGGTCGGCGATTCCACAATTTGCGGCAACCGGCTACCCGTCCACAAGTGGTTTATCGAGATTGCAATGGATCATGGGTTCCAATTGAAAGATCATGTCGTTGATGCTATTAGGGATCGACGTGTGCCGCCAAAGCGGCTCGGGCACAAGGGCGTGATTGAGCAGGAGCACATGCTTTTCTTCGCCGTCGCAAGCAAAAATGCGCTAGGCCGTGCGCGCCGCTAGGGAAAGCTCGGGTACACCCTCACCGCCAACCCTCTCCCGGCAGCCCGGGAGAGGGCGAAGACGAAGACGCAATGCGTCAGCGGGGCACGCCCAGCGTTACTTTCAGCTTCACTTCCTTGCCGGCGCGGGTGGCCGTGACGTCGATCGTGTCGCCGGCGCTGAAGCGGCGGAGGGCCAGATCAAAGTCGTCGAGGCCGGTGATTTTTCGGCCGCCGATTTCGATGATCACGTCGCCGCCTTTGAGGCCGGCTTTGTCGGACGGGCTGCCGGGGCTGACGCCTTGGATGGCATAACCTTTCACCTCGCTGCCGAAGTCGGGGATGCTGCCGAAGTAGGGGCGGCTGCCTTGGCGTTCGACGCGGGCGTTGCCTTTCACTTCGACGTATTGCGGCGGGGTCGGGCTTTCGTCGGTGTCGGCCACGATTTGCTCGACCAGGTCGACGACGCGGTCCATGCCCGTGATGTTGATCTTGGGCCACTTATCGGTCGGGCGGTGGTAGTCGGGGTGCGTGCCCGTGAAGAAGTGCAGCACGGGGATTTTCTTGCCGTAGAACGACGACTGGTCGCTCGGCCCAAAGCCTTCCGGCTTGAGGATGAGGTGGAGCTGGTGCGTGGGGGCGAGCTTTTTCAGGAGCTTTTCCCAGTGCGGGGCGGTGCCGATGCCGTAGACGGTGAGCTTGTCGTCCTTGAGGCGGCCGACCATGTCGAGGTTGATCATGGCGATCGTCTTATTGAGCGGGAAGACGGGGTTTTTGACGTAGTAGGCTGAGCCGATCAAACCCTCTTCCTCGCCCGAGAAGGTCATGAAGACGAGCTTGCGGGGGGGCTTCTTGCCGCGCTGGCCGAAGCGTCGAGCCAGCTCGAGCACGCTGACGGTGCCGGAGGCGTTGTCGTCGGCGCCGTTATGGATTTCGGCGGAGCCGGGCATGAGCGAGCCCATGCCGCCGCGGCCCAGGTGATCGTAGTGGGCGCCGACGACGACGATTTCGTCCTTCTTCGGGCCTTCGCCTTCGAGCACGCCGATGACGTTTTTGACCTGCGTGGGCGAGCGGTCGATGGTGGTGACGCCTTCGGCCTTCCAGCCGGCGAGCGGAGCGCTGTGCGGCTTCATGTCGTTGTCGATGGCCGTTTCGAGCTGGGTGATCGATTTGCCGAGGGCCGGCTCGAGGACGCGATTGACGGCGTCGAGGCTGAGCTGCACGACGGGGATGCTGGTGTCGCTGCCGGTGCCGCCGTAGCCGAACTTCATGAACGGATCGTTCTCGGGATTCTTGACCTCGGCCTTGGCCTTTTTGAGCTTGGTGACGTCTTCGCGGAGTTCTTTGAGGGCCTCGGCGACGG
>Ga0210396_10005398_pt1 | contig 12386 bp, 9 predicted proteins | sample IncBWH17OmetaG_FD_155466 | JGI IMG/M metagenome (GOLD analysis project Ga0210396, IMG submission 155466) | Forest soil microbial communities from Barre Woods Harvard Forest LTER site, Petersham, Massachusetts, United States - Inc-BW-H-17-O ...
GAGGATGGTCCTTGTCGCGGATAAAGAAATGCGCCGTATCCTCGCCAAAACCCGCCGCCGTCGTAATTAGCGGATTCTCTTCCACAAATTTCCGCGGCATCTCTTTGCGATGCGGGAACTGCCATGGCGCCATCGTAGCGGTAGGATAGTCTTTGTTGTGCACCACGTTTCGTCCTCGCTCCAGCACCAGGGTTTTTAAACCCAGTTCGCACAGCTCCTTGGCTGCCCAGCCGCCGCTGATGCCCGATCCGATAACGATGGCATCGAATTGGTGGTTGTTGATCTCATCTGGCATAGCAAATCGAAATTTCCTGAAGTTACGAACTAATATCTCCACGACCTGAGATCGGCCCCCTTGGGTGCGCGCGTCTTCTCCTCTTCGGTCCATTTCCGGATATACATCTGGTGATAACGCAACCTGCTGATATAGTTGGGCTGGGTATGATCGCCGTTCCAGCAGTGTTCAGCCCGGTCGCCATAGTCCACCTGGCAGGAACACGCAGGGCCACTCAATTTCTTCAGCATGTCTTCGGCGTCATAGACGGCGTCGTTGAGATAATAGGTATCCATCGTGCCGACATAGATATGGATCTTTCCCCTGAGCTTTTCCCCGATGCTGGGCCAATCGCGCCGGATGATATGCGTAAGATCATAATGGTCGCGCCAGTAGGCGGCCACCGTGCTATCGATGGCGCCGGTGTATTTGTCGAAGATACGTTGCGGATACCCGTCCGGTCCGGCAGGGGAGAAGACGGCTTCCCAGATATCGAACTGGTCGCCGCTGCGGGTGCGGGTGCCCAGGGCCAGTTCCCGCTGGTTCATCTCGCGGACCGTCGCCTGGACATGTCCAAGATAGTCCCGCTCTCCCGGCCGTGGCGTCGTCTTGAACTTGCTGTCTACCCGATAGGCATTCTTGTCGTCATAGATGTCGATCGTTGTATAGTGATGAAAGTCCACGGGGTCGGGACAGGCGGCATAACAGCCATTGTATTCATCCGGATAGAACACCTGTACCGCCAGGGCCTCCCAGCCGCCCGTGCTGCCGCCATAGGTAAACCGCGCCCAACCCTGCCCGATACCCCTGAACCGCCGTTCGATCTCGGGTATCAGCTCATAGGTGATAGCATCTCCATAAGGACCCAGGTTCGCCGAGTTCACCGCGTAGCTGTCATCATAATAAGGATTGGCATGTTCGATCTCGATGGCAATCACCCGTGGAAAATCAGGCCCCGTCCATTCCTTATAGAAATTATACGCCTCTTGTTGCTCGATCTTTGCATAGTTGGCGATCCGAAAACGGACGCTGGTGTCATAGGGGAGGTGCTCGTCCGGCGGCGTCGTCCGCCACCCGCCAAAATCGGCGGGGAAATGGCCATGAAAGATGGCCAAAGGATATTTGACATTGGGATGCTCGTCGAACCCTTGGGGCAACAACACATGCGCGCCGATAAACATCGGCTGACCCCAGAACGCCGTCAGCAGCTTACTCTGTATCCGGATATGCCTGACGTATTTGCTGTCTTGAGGCGGAGCGATCGCCGGGATTGTCTTATCCAGCACGATGCTGATCTCATTGCTTGTCGCCGGATCGAAATGGATCTTCACCGGCGTCGAATACAGATTGCCGGGTTTCTCATTCCAATGTTGCCCCTCGCCCTTATCCGGCGGCAGCTGTACCGTATGACCCGTCTGCAAATGGAAGGGGATATACTTGTTGATCACGGCCTGCACCCAATAGTCTCCCGCGGGCACATCCCGCAGCCGCTCCAGCGGATAGCCAAAGGCGTTAACCCCCACCACTTTCGATTCTCCGGGGCCCCAATGATCCACATCGACGCCAAAGACCAGCTGCGTCCCCGCCGCGTCGTTGATCTGAAAACGCGGCTCCTGCTTGTCGTTATCCGCCAGCAATAAAAGCAGCCGCCCCTGCAGTGCCCCGTCCGACCCCGCGTCAGTTCCCGTCCTGCCGGCCCCCGTCACCCCGTCCGCCTGCTCCGTCCCCGGCGCGATACTCACCCGGAAACTCTGCGCCCGGACAAAAAAGGTCGCCGATAAACAAGCCAGCATCGCCGGTAGATACAACGCAACGCGTCTAAGGAAAGCAGTCAGCATGTGTAGTGGTTTATACCCTTAAGATACTGAAAAAAATCTGTAGAGGATCGACTACCCATTTAAGATCGAGTAGCCTGGTTTTATCGCCTCCGCCAAAAACGGAGGCATTTTTTTTGAAATCCATCTACCTTTGTAACGAAGTGTCTGTTTTATGAGTAGAGCTATCCAACCCCCGGAAATGGCCTGGACGATCGACCAGTCTATCAACGTAGACCGGGTCTCCATGGAAGAGCTGAAGCTGATCTTCAGCCAGGCGGAGAAGCGCCTGGACGATACGGTGAAGGAGGGCGAAAGCATCGCTTCCAAGACCATGTCCATGGTCACCCTTATGGCCGGCTTACTTATAGCTTTAAGCGGCTATACTATCTCAATTTGGAAAGGACCGGCCGCATTGACGAATAAAGACCTGGTTGGAATTTTTGGCTGTCTGTATCTTCTGAGCCTTTTGATCTATGTCATCAATAATATTATGACATACAAGTATTTTGCCGCGGGTTCCCGACCGGAAAAGTTAATCGACTCCACCTATTATGACGAAGAGATTCCAAGAAGTAAAATGCTCCTGTTATTGTATATTAATGAGATTGAAGCGTACAACCAGTACATCGCGAGCAATGCAACACTCAACCGTCTCGGCTGGCGCCGTTATCGCACTTCGGTACACTTGTTCTTGTTGTTCCCGCTCGTTCTCGCGTTCTTATACGGGGTATTGGAATGGATTCGTCGCGGGAAATAATCCGCCTAAACATATCTCCAGTCATCATTCTTTCTGGGGTTACGACGGGGACACATGATGATCTTGTCGCCGAATCTTCTCGGGATCCATTCGATGTCAGGCTCTTCCTCCAGCTTTTTCTTTAAAGCCTTCTTTAATTTATATTTTTTCCGCCACTGCCACCATTTCATACCCAAATTTACCACTTTCCCAAAAATCCCAAATTTATTTTCCTCCCTCCCTACCTTTGCAAAAAACATTTATGGAATACAGACAGCTCGGCCATTCCGGTCTCCGCGTACCGGTTCTAAGCTTTGGCACAGGCACCTTCGGCGGGGGCAGCGATTTTTTCAAAGCCTGGGGCAATACCCAGGTCGAAGAGGCTACCCGGCTGGTGGACATCTGCCTGGAAGCAGGCCTCAACTTCTTCGATACGGCAAATGTATATAGCGGCGGCGCCGCCGAGGAAATATTGGGAAAGGCCATCAAAACGAGAAGGAACCACGTGCTCCTCTCCACGAAAGCTACCTTCCCCATGTCTGACGAGGTCAATGACTTCGGCTCCTCCCGCTCCTTTCTCATCAAGGCCTGCGAAGACAGCCTGCGCCGGCTCGGCACGGATCATATCGACATCTATCACATGCACGGGTTCGACGCCAACACCCCCATGGAAGAGACGCTCAGCGCCCTCAACCATCTCGTGGACAGCGGCAAGGTGCGCTATATCGCCTGTTCCAATTTCTCTGGCTGGCATCTCATGAAATCCCTGAGTATCTCCGAACGCTACGGCTGGTCCCGGTACATCGCTCACCAGGCTTATTATTCCCTGCTTCACCGCGATTTCGAATGGGAGCTGATGCCCCTGGGCATCGACCAGCAGGTCGGCACCATCGTATGGAGTCCTTTGTCCAGCGGCAAGCTCAGCGGCAAATACCGACGGGGAGCACCGGAACCCAAAGACGCCCGGGTGGCCCAGGGTGGCAACCCCGTATTGGGCATCGCGGCCGATGAACAAAGGCTCCACGCTATCGTAGACGTCCTGGACGAACTCGGCAAAGAGACCGGCAAGACCGTCGCCCAGATCGCTCTCAACTGGCTTCTTCAACGGCCAACCGTCGCCAATATCATCATCGGCGCGCGCAACGAAGAACAGCTGAAACAGAACCTCGGCGCCATCGGCTGGAACCTCACCCTCGACCAGGTAAAACGGCTCGACAAGGTCAGCGAGGTACTGCCCGCCTATCCTTACTGGCATCAGCGCCAGTTCCCAATGCTCAATACAGCGCCGGAATTGTATTGGCGACGCTCATAGATTCAATTGAACGATTGCCGGAACTCCAGCGGCGACTGCCTGGTCTTCGTCTTGAACAGTTTGCTCAACGACTGCGGATGCTCGAATCCCAGCTCATAAGCGATCTCGCTCACCGACAGGCTGGTGGTGGATAGCTTTTCCTTGGCTTTTTCGATCAGTTTGTCGTGGATATGCTGTTGGGTGCTTTGTCCCGTCAACACCTTTAACAACCCGCTGAGATAACCCGGTGAGACGTTCAGGGTCCCGGCGATGTATTGTACCGTGGGCAACCCTTTTTTGACTAACGTGTCATCCTTGAAATAGGCATCGAGTACAGTCTCGAGCCGGGCCAGGATCTTGTGATTGGCGATCTTCCGGGTGATGAATTGCCGGTGATAAAAGCGTTCCGAATAAGTAAAAAGTAGTTCGAGCTGGCTGATGATCACATCCTGGCTAAACCGGTCGATATTGGACCGGTACTCCTGCCCGATGTTTTGCAGGATGCCGATGATCAGCTGCTCTTCTTTTTCGGAAAGATGCAAGGCCTCATTCACGGCATAGCCAAAGTATTCATATTGCCTGATCCGCTGTGCGAGCGGCGTATTCCAAAGAAAATCGGGATGGATAAGCAAAAGCCATCCTTCATGTTGCAGCTCCCGATCTGCTTCTATGGAGTAGACCTGCCCCGGTGATACAAAGGAAAGCACACCCCCGTCAAAATCATATTCCTGCTGCCCGTATTTGAATTTCCCTTTGAAATTCCTTTTGAGCGCCACAGCGTAAAAATCGTTGATGAGCTGCTCCGGTTCATCGCACCGCAGGTATTTGATGTTAGCGAAATCGACCACGCTGATCAGCGGATGCTCCGATTTGGGAAGTCCCCTGAACTCATGGAATTCGGTGATCGTTCTTATCCGGTGTGGTCTCGTTTTATCCATGTTGCGCAACATTGTCTTGTTTGAAAGCCGCCGCAAACTCACCGATAAAGTCTTCCAGCTTTACTTTGCCGGTGGGAGCGAGTTTTTGCGCGCGATAGTCGCGGTAGAAGTCGCCGCTATGGATACAGGCCGTCATTTCCACCAGGCTGGCGGCAAAGGCCGGCGGCATGCCATATTGTAGCATCGCTTCCAATCGCTCGGCGTCGCTGCACACTGTCCATTTTAGCTCCGGGATGCCGATAGCGGCGCCGAGGGCCCGTGCGACCTCGCCCGCACTACGGTCATCGCTCGCAATATACCGAATTCGCTGGACAGTCCCGGTGGACTCCAGTTCTTCCGCGGCGACAGCGGCAATATCGGCTGGATCCACCAGCATGATACGATCGTCTCCGCCAAAATTGTCGCTGATAACACCGGCTCCTTTGATCTGACCTACATAGTTGTAGAGGTTATAATAAAAATAGCCGGGCCGGAGATGCGTAACGGCGACACCCGGCAAGGTGTTTAAAATCCCTTCCACATCGTGTACACCCAAGACTACCCCGGTGCCTTGATCCAGGTCCGCTCCCATGCTGCTCAGGAAAACGATCCTGCCTACTCCCGTCTTACGAATGGCCTCGGCATAATTGTTCCCGATCTCCGTATAATAACCCCTGATATCCTTTACCAGCGCATAGTTGGGCGGACACATACCATAAACCGCGTCGGCGCCTTCAAATGTATTGACGATGAATCCCGGGTCCTGCAAAGCGCCGATGGCAGCGGTGGCGCCCAGGGCCTGGATGGCCGGCCGTTTTTCGGGATTGCTGCTGATAACCGTGACGGCGTGCCCTTTTTGGACCAGGGTGGTCGTCAGGGGTTTGCCGATATGTCCTAATGAACCGGTGATGACTATTTTCATTGTGCTGTAATTTTATACAGCAAAGCTCCATAGAGATCGGCGGACGCAAGGAACCAAATCTCCTTTTGTTGTAGCCAAAAATGAACCTGGTGGCCCACCCGCGGAAGGTTCGTCGTGGCAGCCGCTTCCTGGCGGGCCTACTCCGTCGTCGTAGGGCGCGTCCGTACTTCGATGCTCCCGAATATCGATTTCCCACTAAGTACCAGCACTTTTTCCGGATTCTGCATCGCCGGCTGGGGCCGCCTGTCTCTAAAATCGGCAAAGACAGCATTCATATCCGGCTTTACTTCCCAATGTTCGGGGACTATAAGGGTAGAGGTGCCCATGATCTGGGTCACTTCCAGCCGTATCGTTCCGTAGAAGTCGGCTTCCAGCAGGTCGATCTCGGTATTTCCCATAAAGGTCACGACATGCCCGCCCCTGAAATGCTTCGAGAGCATCTTTTTGCGGAACGTCCCAAAGCTCGAGGCTATATCGACCTTTTCATCGGAATAGACTGTCTTTTGCGCATTCCCAAACCGCCGGTCATCCCGCCAATCCCTTGCCGCACCGTGCACATCCCTCGCCGCATCATGTATATCTCTTGCCGCATCGCGCCATTCCTTGCGGGCCTGACGTTTCCATTCCCGCCTGGTTTCGTGCCATTGCCGTTGATCGGTCTGCCAATGCTTCCTGCGCTCCAACCACCTGGCTTCCCACTCGTCTTCCCAGGGCCGTCTGCGCCGGAAAAGCAGCAGGAGCCCGATGAGGACGATCAAACAAGGCCAGATGAAAGGCCCTATGTGGATGGCGGGATAATAGTCCTCCGCCAGACCGACCGCGCCTATCGCCGTGATGATCAACCAGCCGAAGCCGCGGAAATTCCGGGCAAAACCCATAAAGATCCCGAGCGCCGCTACCAGCAGATGCCAGTTATATAAGGCATCGGGAATGAAAAGACCTTCCTCATGCAAAAGCAATGTAGCCCCCACCAGCAGCAGGAGCAACCCGGCCCAGATACGCCCGGTATCGCGTCTTTTGTGTCTGTAATCCCTATAGTCCATTTTCACATTATTTTCTCCAAAACTACCACCGCCGCGGCCTCGGGGCAACGGCCAATCCGCCGCATCCACCCCGGAGGCGGTAAACTGCCGGGTTTTGTCGGTAAGGCCTTTGACCCCGAAGGGAATTGGTTAACTTAGTATCCGACAACCAGGATGCCGCAAAAAATATGTCAAAAACAACCAAAGCCCAGCAGGATGCATGGCCGGAATTGTGCTACGAAGACCTAAGAGACACCTTGGCCACCGTTCATCTCTGGACGCAGATCATCGGTAAGATCAGGCTGCGCCGCATGCCCTGGATCAACCATTCCTGGCATGTGGCCTTGTATATCTCGACACGCGGACTGACCACCCGAGCCATTCCCCACAGTAACGGCCTCTTCGAGATCGAAATGGATTTTATAGCCCATCAGCTCATCGTCAGCGCCAGCGACGGCCAGGTAGAACGTACCGGTCTTTACCCCCGTTCCGTTGCCGACTTCTACAAGGAGTTGTTCGCCATGCTGCATCGCATGGGTATCGCTGTGTCCATCTACGCCCGGCCTAACGAGATCGCGACGCCCATCCCATTCGAAAAGGACGAGATACACGCTTCCTATGACCCGGAACGGATGCAGCATTTATGGCGTGCGCTGGCCAGGATAGAAGTCGTCTTTACCCGTTTCCGCGCCGAATTCACAGGTAAGGTCAGTCCCGTACATCTCTTCTGGGGCTCGTTCGACCTGGCTGTCAGCCGCTTCTCAGGCCGCAAGGCGCCCAAACATCCGGGCGGAGTCCCCAATATCCCCGACGAGGTCATGCAGGAAGCCTATTCACACGAGGTCAGCAGCGCAGGTTTCTGGCCGGGCGGCGACGATTTCCCTACTCCCGTCTTTTATTCCTATTGTTATCCCACGCCGCCGGACTTTAAATCTCAACCCGTAGAACCCGCACAGGCCTGGTTCAGCCCCGAACGCGGTGAGTTCTTCCTACCTTATGAGACGGTTCGGACGTCGGCACAACCGGAAAAGACCTTGCTGCAATTCCTGCGATCGACCTACCGCGCCGCCGCCGTCACGGGTCATTGGGACGCGCTGCTGGAATGCGATCTCACAGCTTTCGAACGATAGCCCCACGTCGGGCAGGACAGTACAGGATAGGTAATCCCCTTATCTTTACCGATATACTGTTTCACCATGAAGAAAACCGTATCGGTGCTTGCGATATTTCTGTTGTCACGTCTCTTCGCTGAAGCCCAGTTGACACCCGTTCATCTCCTCTGCGAGAACCTGCCCGATCCCATTGCCGTTGATGCCCCACATCCCAGGCTGACCTGGACACTCGAAGCCCCGGCAAAGAACCCGGGCCGCCATCTGTCCCAATCCGCCTATGAGATCAGGGTCGCCCCCGACGGCTCGCCTTTGACAAAAGTTGGCGTGGCCTGGCATTCCGGCCGCATCGCTACCGACCAATCCGTCCACGTCCCCTATGCCGGCCAGCCACTCCAGAGCGGCCGCCGCTATCAGTGGCAGGTCCGTGTCTGGGATGAAAAAGGGAAAGCGTCCCCCTGGAGCGAAACCGCCTCCTTTCGCATGGCCTTGCTGAATGCCGCGGATTGGAAGGCCCAATGGATAGAACCCGGATATGTCGAAGACTCTGTTCTCCGTCCTAGTCCGTTCTTTCGAAAAAAGTTCACAATAAACAAACAGCTAAAGACCGCCATCGCCTATATTACCGCACATGGCCTCTACGAAGCCAGTCTCAACGGGAAACGCATCGGCGACGCCGTCCTGACACCCGGCTGGACCAGCTACAACAAACGCCTTCAATACCAGGTCTATGACGTCACCAGTCTCCTGCAGAAGGGCGACAACGCCGTCGGCGTCATGCTCGGTAGCGGCTGGTACCGTGGCAACCTCGCCTGGGCGGGGAATCATAACCTCTATGGCAAGACCCTCGGCCTCCTGTTCCAGCTTGTGCTGACCTATAGCGACGGCAGCACCGAAACCGTCATTTCAGATAATAGTTGGAAGTCCTCCACCGGCGAGATCGTGTATTCGGAGATCTACAATGGCGAGATCATCGACGCCCGCAAACAAAAACCCGGCTGGACCACCGCCGCCTACGACGAGTCAGGTTGGTCCGGCGTCCGCACCCCCGGCACTCCCCTCGATAACCTCGTGGCCACCTGGAACGAGCCGGTGAAAAAACATGAAGTTCTTCATCCGCTGCGTATCTTCCGTACACCCGCCGGCGAGCTCGTCGCCGATTTCGGTCAGAACATGGTAGGCTGGGTCCACATCAACGTGAAAGGCGCTGCGGGAGATTCGGTAAAGATCTTCCATGCCGAAGTCCTGGACAAACACCAGAATTTCTACACGACCAATCTCCGCGCCGCGAAGGAGGAAGACATCTATATCCTCAAAGGTGGAGCGGAGGAATCCTTCGAACCGCATTTCACCTGGCAGGGCTTTCGTTATATCCGTGTCGAAGGCTACCCCGGCGACCTTAAACCCGAAGACCTCTACGCGACCGTATTGTATTCCGATATGCCCCAAACGGGCACCTTCTCCTGTTCCGACCCGCTGCTGAACCAGCTGCAACACAACATCGAATGGGGGCAAAAAGGTAATTTCCTCGACGTCCCCACCGACTGCCCGCAACGTGACGAACGGCTCGGCTGGACTGGCGACGCCCAGGTCTTCAGTCGCACGGCCTCCTACCTGCGCAACGTCGATAATTTCTTCGCTAAATGGCTCTGCGATGTAGCCGCCGACCAAATGACCAGCGGCGCCGTACCGCACGTGATCCCCAACGTCCTCGGCAAAGACGAAGGTGGTTCCACCGGATGGTCGGATGTGTCCACCATCGTGCCCTGGAATATGTACCTCGCCTACGGCGATAAAGAGATCCTGGAGAGACAATATCCAAGCATGAAGGCCTGGATAAACTATATGATCGACCACAGCCATGATTACCTTTGGAATACCGGCGGCCATTTTGGCGACTGGCTTTCCTACTGGCCGGAGGGACATGGAGAACGGGCCGCCATCACCGATCCCTACCTCATCGCGCAAACCTTTTTTGCATTTTCCACCCAGCTCGTTATCGATGCCGGCCGGGTCCTCGGTCACCCGGATGACGTGGCGAAATATACCGATGTCCTCGCAAAGGTGAAAGCGGCTTTCGGAAGAGAATATGCTACCCCCGATGGCCGCCTCGTCTCAGGCACCCAAACGGCCTATGTCCTGGCTCTCCAGTTCGATATGCTGCCCGACTCCGTACGGCCCGCCGCCGCGGAACGTCTCGTCAAAAATATCCGCGACTACCACAACCACCTGACCACGGGTTTCCTCGGCACGCCGTATCTCTGTCACGTCCTCTCCCGCTTTGGCTACACCGATGTCGCCTATACCTTGCTGCTGCAACAAACCTATCCTTCCTGGCTATTCCCGGTGAAGATGGGCGCCACCACCATCTGGGAACGCTGGGACGGCCAGAAGACCGACAGCACCTTCGAAGACGCCGGCATGAACAGCTTTAACCACTACGCCTATGGCGCCATAGGCGACTGGATATATCGCGTCGCCGCCGGCATCGATACCTATGAATCCGCCCCCGGCTATAAAAAGATTCGCATCATGCCACACCCCGGCGACAGCCTGACGTATATGAACGCCGATCTCGATACGTATTATGGTCGCATCAGCTCTCATTGGCGTCACTCCGACGGCCACCTTACGCTCGACGTCACCATTCCCGTCAATACCACGGCGACGGTTTATATCCCGACGCCCGCAGCCGGCGAGACTTCCCTGCGAGAAGGTGACCAACCGCTCTCGGCCCATCCCGAGATCAAGCCTATCGGCCGCGAAGACGGCTATACCGTCGTCGAAATAGGTTCCGGTAATTACCACTTTCAAACAAATTGATCATGCCATTCCCACTCCGTATCTTACTCGTCGCCTGTATGGCATCCTTCTCTGCCAGGTCGCAGGCGGCAGCCACCCCTGCCCCCCGCATCGTCAACATCGTCAATTTTATCCGCCTGCTCGAACCCCGCGACCCCGCGATCACCCAGGACGTTTTGTACCAAACCGTCGCCAGCCAGATCAGGCTCATGCGGGAAAACCGCTTGGGCGGCACCTTCCTGCTCCAATACGATGCGTTGATGAATCCGCGTTATCAGCAGCTGCTGAAAAGCTTACCCGACAGCAATTTCGAGATCGGCGCCTGGTGGGAGATCACGCAGCCGCATGTGGAACGCGCGGGGCTTCGCTGGCGCGGCCGCTATCCCTGGGACTGGGATGCCAATGTCGACTTCTCCACAGGCTATACTCCAAAAGAACGAGAAAAGCTGGTCGACGTCTATATGGAAGACTTCAAAAAGATCTATGGCCGCTATCCCGCCTCCGTAGGCTCCTGGTTCATCGATTCCTATACCCTCGATTATATGTACCGGAAATATGGCATCGTCGCCACCTGCAACTGTAAGGACCAGATCGGCACCGATGGCTATACCCTCTGGGGCGGCTACTGGAACCAGGCCTATTATCCCAGCCGGAAGAACGCCTATATGCCCGCGCAGACCGCTGCCCAACAGCTCCCCGTACCCGTCTTTCGCATGCTGGGCAGCGATCCCATCCGCCAATACGAAAGCGGGCTCGGCAGCAACGGCCAGGGCGTCATCACCCTGGAGCCGGTGTATCCCTTCGGCGGCGGCGACGCGAAATGGACAAACTGGTATTTCGATCAGTTCGCACACGGCGCCTGCATGTCCTATGCCTATGTACAGGCGGGACAGGAGAACTCGTTTACCTGGCCGGCCATGCAAAAAGGACTGGATATCCAGTTCCCCCTCATCGCCCGGCTCCGCGATAGCGGCCTGGTCAAAGTACAAACCCTCGGACAGTCCGGTCGCTGGTTCAAAAAACAGTTCAGGCTCACTCCGCCCACTGCCGTCACCGTGAACAAAGACCTCGACGGCGGCGAGAGGCAGACCGTCTGGTTCGACAGCCGCTTCTTCCGCCTGAGCATCCTATGGGACAAACAAACCCTCCGTATCCGCGACCTGCATCTGTTCGACGAGGACATCTCCGATGATATCAAAAAAGACAGCGCCACCGGCAGCTATGCCCTGCTCACCCTCCCGTTTGTCGATGGCTTCGTCTGGAGCGATAAAACGTATCTCGCGGGATTAAGGCTGAAAGCGAAGATCGACGGGCAGGAACAAGAGCTTACCGGCGGCGATCCCGTCATTACCGACGCCATCCCCGGAAAACTCCACATCGCCTGGCCCCTCCGCACGGGCGACGCGACCTTTATCATCGACGTCGACGAGCGTCATGTGAAAATGCACATGCAGCAACGATCCGGCGGAACCTTAACGAGCGGCCAGAAGTCAACA
>Ga0210396_10005399_pt1 | contig 12385 bp, 14 predicted proteins | sample IncBWH17OmetaG_FD_155466 | JGI IMG/M metagenome (GOLD analysis project Ga0210396, IMG submission 155466) | Forest soil microbial communities from Barre Woods Harvard Forest LTER site, Petersham, Massachusetts, United States - Inc-BW-H-17-O ...
CATGAAGGGGCAGGGATCGTTCGCGAGGTGGGAGCTGGCGTGACTTCGGTCAAGACCGGCGACCACGTGATCCCGCTCTACACGCCTGAATGCCGCCAGTGCAAAAGCTGCCTGAGCCAGAAAACCAATCTGTGCACCGCGATCCGCGCAACCCAGGGCAAGGGCGTGATGCCGGATGGCACCTCGCGCTTCAGCTACAAGGGAAAGACGATTTACCACTACATGGGTTGTTCGACTTTCTCGAATTTCACGGTGCTGCCCGAAATCGCGGTCGCGAAGATTCGCGAGGATGCCCCCTTCGACAAGAGTTGCTACATCGGTTGCGGTGTGACGACGGGCGTCGGCGCGGTGGTGAACACCGCCAAGGTCACGCCTGGCGCCAACGTGGTCGTGTTTGGCCTCGGCGGCATCGGGCTCAACGTCATCCAGGGCGCGAAGTTGGTTGGCGCCGACAAGATCGTCGGCGTTGACGTCAACGACGGCAAGGAGGAATGGGGCCGCCGCTTTGGCATGACCCATTTCGTCAACCCGACCAAGCTTGGTGGCGATGTCGTTCAGCACCTGGTCACGCTGACCGACGGCGGCGCGGATTTCACGTTCGATTGCACCGGCAATACCACCGTGATGCGTCAGGCGCTCGAGTGCTGCCATCGCGGCTGGGGCGTGTCCGTCATTATCGGCGTGGCCGAAGCCGGCAAGGAGATTGCAACCCGGCCATTCCAGCTCGTCACCGGCCGGGTCTGGAAGGGCACGGCGTTCGGCGGCGCGCGCGGCCGCACCGACGTGCCAAAAATCGTCGACTGGTACATGAACGGCAAGATCCAGATCGATCCGATGATCACCCACGTCCTCAAGCTTGAGGAGATCAACAGGGGTTTCGACCTGATGCATGAGGGCAAGTCGATCCGTTCGGTCGTCGTCTACTGATTTCAAAACTTAAAACAGGAGGATAGGCCCATGACAGTTCATCTCCATCCATCCATCGACAGCGGAGTCAAGAAGGGCTCCGGCAGTTTCGCTGGCGGCACGTTGGTCTGCAAATGCAAGGACAGGCCGGTCAAGGTCGGAATCAAGGGCGACGTCGCCCACAACCACGCCTGCGGCTGCACCAAATGCTGGAAGCCGGAAGGAGCTACCTTCTCGGTGGTGGCGGTTGTGCCGCGTGAGAATGTCACCGTTCTCGAAAACGGCGACAAGCTCCAGATCGTCGATGCGTCGGCAGTGATCCAGCGGCACGCCTGCAAGGCCTGCGGCACGCATATGTACGGGCGCATCGAGAACAAGGGGCATCCGTTCTACGGGTTGGACTTCATCCATCCGGAGCTGTTTACCGAAGCCGGTTCGGCCGCTCCGCAATTTGCGGCGTTCGTGTCCTCGGTGATCGAGTCGGGTGTCGACCCGTCGCAGATGTCAGGCATCAGGTCACGCTTCAAGGAGATCGGACTGGAGCCTTATGACTGCCTGTCTCCGGTGCTCATGGATGCGATTGCGACCCACGTGGCGAAATCAAAGGCCAAGGCGGCGTGAACCGGGTTTGATTCGGTGACGGCGGCGAACGCCGCCACCCGTCGAAAGCGATGCGGCACAGGGCAGGCGGCCCTACTGACAAGCCTTGTTCGCTGCTTTGGGCACGGTCAGAAAAACAATGGTGGCGGGCGCGATCGCCGAAGCGCCCGCCACTATTGGCAGGCCTGCGATGGGCGGCAGGTCGCCCCGCGGTCCCATTTGAAGCGGAACGCCGTTGAGCAGCACGCCCTTGTCCTGCACGCGCGTTGCTTGCAACTCATAGCGCTCGGCCGTCACCGGCAAAATCACCGCGTGCGATGCCTCTCCGACATTGATGATGAGAACGCTGATGCCGCCGGGTACTCCGCGCTGGCAATGCGCATAGAGGCGAAGCCCCGTCGTCACGGGCACGCCGGGATCGAGCACGACGTCTCCCATCAGGCGTCGCCACAATAATGCACTCCAGAAGTTCGGCCGCGGCTCAAACGTTCTTTCGTCCAGCAGCCCGTAGTCGCTCGCCGCGAGCGTATTGTGCATCACGACCTCAACGCCCCCCGCGGCCAGCCGGCCGAGCTGGTCGAGATATCTGAACGTATCCAGGAAGGTCGCGTCCCACCGGTTGCCGCCGCACGCTGCTTCCGCTGTCTCGGTCAGCCAGATTGGTTTTCCGGGTGCGAAAGTATCCCGCAGAGACCGGTAAAAGGCGAGGGTCCGATCGGTCTGAGCCAGCCGCTGTTCGGAATGCGCTTCCGCGGGCAAGCTGCGGCCGCTGCAGCGCTCGGAAACCGTCCCGTAATAGTGATACGAAATTGCATCGAAGCTGCCGACAGCCGATGCGACTAGTTCGGACGCAGACGCGGCCTCGCCGGCGGTCCCCGGGGCCAGGATCAGGATTTCGGGAAAGCTTTCCTTCACAAGCGCAACGAATGCCCTGAAGTCGCGTGTATAGGAGGCCACGTCGCTACTGGCCGCGCTGCGACCGTTTACTGCGATGTTCGGCTCGTTCATGAACTCCGCCGCGACGATGCGTCCCCCGATCGCGCGGGTGTAGGTGAGCAAGCGGCGCGCCTGATCCGGTGACCAGATGCCGGCGGCGTCGCGGGTGCCCGGGCTAACGGCGAACGAAGTCACGATCTCCGCACCCACAGCTTTCGAGAAATCGACCAACCCTTGCCATTGCTCCCGGCTTAGCACTCCATCGAATCCGGCTGGAGGTCGAGAGGCCGAGTCCGGATCGGCGAAATAGGTGGCATTCGCCCAGCTGCCGCTGACGCGCAGGTAAGCCGGCGCCAACGCCGACGCCAGTCCGCGCAGCTTCGGGTTGGCAAGATCGATGGGGGGCCGGTATTCAAAGTGGTCCGATTGCGGTTGCGATTGGGAATCATACGGCTTCCAGAATCTTCCGCCGGTCACCTCAACCATTTCGATGTTGTAGGACTGGAAGCGTTTGTCGATGGTCCCGATCCGGACCATCGTCTCAGGTGCTATTGCGAGTTCCGATGCCGATGCACCTGCGAAGGAAAGCGCGCCCGTTGTCGTTGCTGCCAGAACACGCAACGTCCGCAATGCATTTGGACGGAACACTTTCAGCACGATCTACCCGGTCGGCACATGATGGCAGTTGGCGGGTCGCGGTTTCGTTCCTCGCTTCTCGATCGGTACATTGCAGTTGTCGATGCGCTGATCGTCCATCCATTTCCGGCCCAGCCGCTCTTTCCCTGTGAGCACCGCCGGCGAAGTTTTCGACGTCGCAGCCTCCGGCGCGGCGAGGCCGATGCTATCTTGCGCGGATGCCGGAAGGGCAAGAAAGCCCGGTAGGACCGCAAGCAGAAGGACCGTGGTTTTGCGCATCGGAGCCATCGGCGAGCACCCAAGCATCGGAGCACCCAACATACCACCCCATTTCCGCTTGCTCGCGGGAACCCGCAAGAGGCGAATCCGTTTTTTCCGGACCAGACCGGAGAGCCGGTAAAGGCTGAAAACGGACGAAAACGGAGTAGGGTCATGATTTCTCGCCGGTTTGTTCTTGGGATAACGGCTGTTGCAATATTATCCGCGACAGCTTCGCCGGTTTTGGCGGTTTCTCGCCGAAATGCGGCCATGCGAATGCTGGACACCGACAATGACGGAACGCTCGATCTCGCTGAGGCGAAGAAGGCCGCGTCAGCCGTGTTTGCGAGACTGGACCGCGATCACGACGGAACGCTCGACAGACGCGAGCTGAGGGGAAGATTGAGCGCCAGCGAGTTCGCCGCCGCCGATCCCGACCATGACGATACATTGACGATGGAAGAGTATCTTGGCCTCGTCGAGCGGCGCTTCAATGCAGCAAATCCGGACAAGGATGGAACCCTGGACGCCAAGGAGCTGAACACCAGCGCCGGTCGTGCATTGCTGCGATTGCTGAGGTAGTCGGCGATTGCAAGATCACAACGTTACTTTTCGCAAGCGAAAACTTGCGTTACCTCGGTGGCGGCTCTACCTTCTGTTGGCGCAACAGCGCGACCAAAATCCAAGGAGGTTCGAAATGGCCTGGAAGGCTCCAAAGATTGTCGAAGTGTCGGTGGGCATGGAAATCAACATGTACGCCTGCGCAGCGCGCAAGTAAGCCTCGATGGAGATGACCTGCCCGGTTCAACAAGCACTTTCTGCTTTCGAACCGGAGCAGGCGTCCTGCAATCTAAAGTAGTCTACCCTGTTCATTTTGAAAAATTGATTGGCGCTTTCGCTCTGATGAGCGCCCCGGACTGGCCCCGGACTAGACGCCGCTTCCGCGCCGATTCCCGGCCGCACCAAACCTTCAATCGCCACTTTTGGAGGGGATAGGCCGATCCCATCGCCTCGCCATTGATCCTGATCCCGTGATAGGATTTTCTTTCGATCGGTAAGCTATCCTCTTCCGTTCCTCAGCGGCTATTGGATCGTGGATGTCTTTTGGCGCTGCAGCGTTTCGGACTGCGCTCTTGTGCTTGTCGACGCTTGCGCCGGCATGCGCGCATGCCGAAGAGATCGATACCGAGCATCTATACGGATTCATGATCGGGACCGATGTCGGCAACCTCGGAGAACGCGAATTCCAGACGCAGACGACCGGGCGCTTCGCCAAGTCCGCAGGCGGTTACCGGGCGATCGAGGAGGAGGCCGAACTGGAATTCGTGCCGGTCAAAAATTTCAGGATCGAAGTCGGCAGCTCGTTTTCCTATTACAACGTCAGCGGCGTTCCAGGTCTTGAGGATCGCAACCAGCTTGACTGGCAGGGGGTGTCCCTCGATTTGCGCTACAAATTCCTTGACCGCAGGACAGCGCCCTTCGGCCTGACTTTGGCGCTTGAGAGCCGCGCCCGTCAGATCGATGATCTGACCGGGGCGCCCTCACGAAATTACTCCACCGAATTGACGCTGGCGGTCGAGCGCGATCTGGTGGAGGACCGCGTCGTGGCGGCGTTCAACCTGTTCTACGAACCGGAATCGACCCATTTTTTTGGAAAGGCATTCGCCGAGCAGGAATCCACCGCCGGCGCCGCGGCGGCGGTGATGGTGCAACTGCGGCCAGGATTCCTGATCGGAGGCGAAGCGCGGTATTTTCGAAAATACGAAGGTTCGGCTCTCGACAGCTTTGCCGGACAGGCCCTGTTCGTCGGGCCGACCGCATACTGGCAGTTGTCGGAGCGTTCGAGGTTAACGCTGGCCTGGAGCCCCCAGGTTTGGGGCCGGCCGACCGGGTCCCCAGCCGCGCTGGATCTCCTCAACTTCGAACGCCATCAGGCCCGGCTGATCTTCGGGTTCAATTTCTAGCTCCAGCTGAGCAAAGCTCATCAGTATCGCAATGCGGAATCTCGCTAATTTGAAACTTTGCCCTCATCTGGCCGTATCCCCTCTTGTGGTTATATGGTGCTCGCGGCAGAGGATTCGGTATGAACGCAATCACTCTCATAGTGACGGTCTGCGCAGTATTGTCGCCGACAACCTGTGAAGAGACCTACCTGACATATTCGGGAGGCACATCGTTGCGGCAATGCGCCATGGGCGCACCGCCCTATATCGCCCAGTGGATTGGCGCACACCCGAAATGGAACGTCGTAAGCTGGCGCTGCGAATACCCGCACAGCAAGGACAAGGCGCATGCCGCCGGCGCGGCGTCTGCGGGATGAGCCGTCAGGCGCAGCCTTTCGCGGCCACGCACTACTTTTTACATTCGGTCAAGTCCTTGTCCGCGATGGAGAACACGGCGTCTGCCCTTATCTCGATATTCCGCACCACACATTCGCGCTGGTCGCGGTAGTTGACCCTCACGTCAAAGCGTCCCGGTTCTATTCCCGTGATGCGCAGCCGTTCATCGTGATCGACCTCGCCGTCCTTGTCGTTCGCCGTCTGATTCGGCCCCCAGTCGTTCTTGCCGGCTGGCGAGAGCTGCAGGCCCGAAATGGTGGCCGTGGTCAGATTCCAGAACCTGATGCCCTTCTTGCCTTGTGCCGCAAGCTCGCTGCTGCAGGCGAGCGAAAGCACCAGCGCCAGGCCCCATCGCATCATTGTCAGCTCCTCTCTCGGCAAATGCTTGGCCGGCTAATTCCGGATCAGACGGTCGCGATTTTTCGCCTTGTCGAAATTCTTCGCCTGGTCCAGCCCGATCGGTGCGACCAGTTTCGCCGACGCCAGGTCAGCGCCCTCGAAATCCGTACCAGTCAGCGTAACGCCGGTCAGATCGGCGCCACCAAGCTGGGCACCCCTCAACGAAGCGCCGGTCAGGTCGGCGCCCTTGAGCGAGGCAAATTCGAGATCGACGCGCGACAGATCGGCCCCGCGCGCGTTTACTCGCTCCAGATTTGCGGATTTGAATACGGCACGCATGAGGCCCATCGACTGGTTGCGCATGTCGGCACCCAACTTCGCATCCGCAATCGAGGCTCCGACCAGGCTCGCGCCGGTCAGGTCGGCGGCAACGCGCGAATTCGAGAGGTCTGCGCCGTCGAGATGCGCGCGCGCCATCTGCGAAGCGAACAGGTTCGCCCCTTTCAGGTTGGCCCGCTCAAATCCGCATCAAGCAACCATGCCTGATCGAGGACGGCATGTTCAAGGTTCGCGCCTGCTAGCCTGGTTTTGTTGAGGCGCGCGCTGCGAAAGATTGCGCGGGAGAGGTCAAGTCCGGAAAGGTCGAGATTGGACAGTCTTTTCCCCGTGAAATCGGCCGGCGCGGCGCCTGCGGCGGCAACGGCCGCCTCAAGGTCAGCGCGGTTCATTTCGGCCGAGACCATGTCTGGCGAGGAAAGATCCACGCCGCGCATCATGTCCTGCGCGGTTGCGCTCAGGCAGAGCAGGCCAAGGCCGAGTGCCGCATTTGCAAGAATTCGCCCCATCGGCACCTCCTTTCCCAAACGCAGTAACCCACGTTCCCGCCTCATCTTCAATCACGAATTCGGTGGGGCGTTTCCCTGACGCTCTCGTTCTTATTATAATGGCAAGAGTTCGCCACCCCAGGAGGGATGTGATGGTGTTTGCGCAATCGCTGCGGATGGGCGCATGCCTCTTGTTCGTACTCGCAATGATGGCGATCCCTGCGGGCGCCGACGACGTCAACGATTACCCCACGGTGGCGCGGGCGGAATATGTATTCGGCTGCCTGAAGGCAAACGGTGAAACGCGACAGGCAATCAGTCGATGCTCTTGCTCGATCGACGTCATTGCCTCGCTGCTGCCCTACGATCGCTACGTCACGGCCGAGACGGTCTTGAGCATGTCCCAAGTGCGCGGAAACCTCGGCGGAGAATTCCGATCGTCCGAACAGGCGGCGAGCGCGCTCAACGACCTGCGTCGGGCCCAGGCCGAAGCCGAAGTGAGATGTTTCTGATCATCGGTGTCCGCGCGCCGCCGATTCAGACCGCTTCGGCAGCCTCATATTCCTGAGTTTTCGACCGGCCATTCGCCCTGGAACAGGTGGCCTTCGGTGTCCCTGGCCTCGACGCGAACGCGCTTGGCTCCGTTCGGGACATAGGCAAAGCGAATGTTGGGATCTTCGGAAATCGAAATGCCGCCCTGCATTGCGAGCACCAGGGTATCGTCCTGCCATATCCGCAACTCGTTGATGAAGAACGCTGGAATATAGAGCCGCGTGAGCTGATCCATCTGCAGGCCCGAATTGTTGGGGTGACCAATCATGATCTGGGCCTCGCGGGTGCCGTTTTGGGGCCCATCGGTAGCCTTGGCAAATTGTCTGAATCGTATCTGGCCAAGCCGTGCCTTGGCTTCCTCGGCATTTTTGGCAGCGGGCGCCGAACATCCGCCGGACGCCTTCACATAGGTTTTTGTCATGTAGAGCTTGCCGTCGCTCAGTTCAGCGACCGCGTGGACGTCGGTGTAGTTGTTGACGCGGATGCGGGTCGAGATCTCGGATACCGACGAATCCTGTCCAAGTTCAAAACGCGCCGCCATGGGCGCCGGATTCTGGTCGATGACAAGGGTGATCGCCACGACCCGACGGTTATCGGCCGGTGAAAGTGTGATGCGCAATGTGACCGGGACGATCGCGGCGTCCTCGGCGCGATAAGGCATCTCGATTGCGACAATGCCGGCGCCTTCGTCAATCTGGCGGTTGTTGAAGATGTCCTGGACCAGTCCCGGCCAGGGATCAAAGCTATCCGGCGTGGCCGCCTGAATTGAGCCAGCGCCTATTGGCGTGACGGTCATGAGACCGGCAACCAGGAGAAAGCGGCAATGGCGAGCCAGCATTCACGTGGTCCTTTCGGTAACCGAAGGACAACGAACATACTCGATCGACCCGACTATTCCCATTCAATTTCCGAGAAGGCGGCTGTGGCGTTACGCGCATTATAATCGTCAAACAGCTTCCATCGCGACCGCTCCGAGAAGGCGGCGGTATCGGCTGCTGACCGTATCGGCTTCCCTTGGGCGACCAGTGCGCGGATGTCGGCCGCCAATTTCTCCAGGTAACGGCGTTCGTCGAGCAATGCGGCCGGCCAATTGCTCACGGGACCGTGACCAGGAACCACCTGCTGTGCGGGAAGTGCTGCAAGTTCGTCGATCACCTTCAGCCAGCCACGGATGCTGCCGTCAACAACGGGTACATGAGCGAGGAAGACAAGATCGCCGCCGAAGAGGGTACCGGTCTGCTCGTCGAGCACGGTGAGGTCGCTGTCGCTGTGGGCCACAGGCCATGCGCGCAATATCAGATTCCTTTGGCCGAGATCGAGGGTGAGCGTGCCGTCCACCAGCAGCGTAGGCTCAACAATACGCACCTTGTCGATCAGATCCCCGCCCATGATCCGTCGAAACGCGTCGATGTAGAATGCCCCCCGCACGGCAAGAGCTTGCGGCAAATTCTTGTGGCCAACGAACCGGGTACCATTTTCATCGAATGCTGCATTGCCAAAAACATGGTCCGGGTGGGCGTGCGTGTTGATGACGTAGCGGATCGGCTTGTCGGTACGCTCGCGAATGGCAGCCAAGAGCCGCTCGCCTTCGCGAGCGCTGCCGCCGGTATCGATCACCGCGACTGCATTGCTGCCGATCACGAATCCGACATTTGCGATCGCGCCCTCATTTTCTTTCGTCATCAGTTCCGTCGCGCCGGCATGAACGAAGACGCCGGGAGCGACTTCGCTGGTCGGCAACGCGTCCTGCTGTGCGTGAGCGAATGACAGCCCAGAACTCAGCAAGAGGCCGGCAAGAATGAGTGGGCGAGTGATCATCTGTAATGTCATCCAAAGCTGCATCGTCCGGGGCTACAAATATGTTATTGTGCGCTCCAACGGCCGGGCCTAGCATCCAGCGGTTTTCGCCTCAATTGGAACTAGGTTCACCGGTTCACTGACTTGCCGATGTTTCGCGCGGCTTCGCTTGGATGCACATGGCGGTCCTTGGCACGACGTTGTTCGAGCTCGGATTGGCGGTGGGCGCATCGGAGCCCGACGGGCCAATAGAGGGCGAATAAAATAAACGCGAATAAAATGGGAGGTTTCGTCATGCGGAAGGTGCTTGTTGCAACCTGTCTTGCCGCGACCACGACGTTTGGCGTAGGCAGCGCCAGTGCCAACGAGGAACTGCTGAAGATGTCGGATAACCCGAAGGACTGGGTGATGCCGACCGGCAACTACGCCAATCAACGATACTCGAAGCTCAATCAGATCACGGCAGCCAATGTCGGCAAGCTGCAGGTGGCCTGGACGTTCTCCACCGGTGTGCTGCGCGGCCATGAAGGCGGCCCGCTGATCATCGGCGATACCATGTATGTGCATGCGCCGTTCCCCAACACGGTCTATGCGCTCGACCTTGCCCACGACAACAAGATCCTCTGGAAGTACGAGCCCAAGCAGGATCCCAACGTCATTCCGGTGATGTGCTGCGACACCGTCAACCGCGGCCTTGCCTATGGCGACGGCAAGATCTTCCTGCACCAGGCCGACACCACGCTGGTGGCGCTCGATGCCAAGACCGGCAAGGTGGCGTGGACTGCCAAGAATGGCGATCCCAGCAAGGGCTCGACTGGTACCTCGGCGCCGATGGTGATCAAGGACAAGGTCCTGATCGGCATTTCCGGCGGTGAGTTCGGCGTCCAGGCCCATATGACCGCCTATGACATCAAGACCGGCAAGCAGGTCTGGCGCGCCTATTCGGAAGGCCCGGATGACCAGATCCTGGTCGATCCGCAAAAAACCACCGAGCTTGGCAAGCCGGTCGGCAAGGACTCCAGCCTGAAGACCTGGGAAGGCGATCAATGGAAGATCGGCGGCGGGGCGACCTGGGGCTGGATCTCCTACGACCCGCAGCTCAACCTGATCTACTACGGCTCGGGCAACCCCTCGACCTGGAATCCGAAGCAGCGTCCCGGCGACAACAAATGGTCGATGACGGTCTGGGCACGCGATCCGGACACCGGCATGGCCAAGTGGGTCTATCAGATGACCCCGCATGACGAATGGGACTATGACGGCGTCAACGAGATGATCCTTTCCGATCAGCAGATCAGCGGGACCGCTCGCAAGCTGTTGACCCATTTCGACCGCAACGGCCTCGGCTATACGCTGGACCGTGCCACCGGCGAATTGCTGGTCGCAGAAAAGTACGATCCGAAGGTCAACTGGACTTCCGGCGTCGACATGAACAAGAGCTCGCCGACCTATGGCCGGCCGAAGGTGCTCGACCAGTACTCGACCGACAAGCAGGGTGAAGACCACAACGTCAAGGGCATCTGCCCGGCGGCGTTGGGCAGCAAGGACGAGCAGCCGGCGGCGTACTCGCCGGACACCCAGCTGTTCTATGTGCCGACCAACCACGTCTGCATGGACTACGAGCCGTTCAAGGTGAGCTACACCGCCGGCCAGCCCTATGTCGGGGCAACGCTGTCGATGTATCCGCCTCCCGGCGAGAGCAACATGGGCAACTTCATTGCCTGGGACGGCAAGACCGGCAAGATCGTGTGGTCGAACAAGGAAGAGTTCTCGGTCTGGTCGGGAGCGCTGGCGACCGCGGGTGGAGTGGTGTTCTACGGCACGCTGGAAGGCTACCTGAAGGCGGTCGATGCCAAGACGGGCAAGGAGCTTTACAAGTTCAAGACCCCGTCGGGCATCATCGGCAACGTCACGACCTATGAGCAGGGCGGCCGGCAGTATGTTGCGGTACTGTCCGGGGTCGGCGGCTGGGCCGGCATCGGGCTGGCTGCGGGCCTGACCGATCCGACCGCGGGTCTTGGCGCAGTCGGCGGTTATGCGGCGCTGAGCAACTACACCGCGCTCGGCGGCACGCTGACGGTGTTCGCACTGCCGCAGTAAAAAAGCCAACAACCGTTCCCGGCGCGGATCTCGTCCCGCGCCGGGACGTTCTGTCACCGAATTTCGAGGAAAAGGCCTTGCGTACCGTTCGGTTGATGGTTGCCGCGATCATACTCGTCGCATCCGGGCATGCCTTCGCCGACGAGCCCGGCGATCCGACGGCTGCCAAATCCGAGAACGGCAAATATCTCGACAAGGAGGGCAACCCGACCTTCCACGTCGCCGCGGACGGCACGGTCGACTGGTACACCTATTCCGGTTACCGCCGATATCACTCGGAGTGCCACGTCTGCCATGGCCCCGATGGAATGGGTTCCAGCTACGCTCCGGCGTTGAAGGATTCGCTCAAGCACATGAGCTACGGAGAATTCCTCGCCATCGTGGCAACCGGCCGGGAAAATGTCTCTACGGCGCAGGAAAACGTCATGCCGTCGTTTGGCAACAACAAGAACGTCGTCTGCTATCTCGATGACATCTACGTTTACCTTCGGGCGCGCGCCAATGATGCCGTCGGCCGCGCACGGCCGGCAAAGCACGACGACAAATCGCCGGAGATCCAGAAGGCCGAAGATTCCTGCATGGGCAACAAATGATTTCCCGGAAGTGGCCGACCGCGCCGTTCCTGAGAACGAACCTTAGAAGACCCTGAGATGCGAAAGTGGAGATCAAAATGAAAACCCGAGCCGCTGTCGCGTTCGAAGCCAAGAAGCCGCTCGAAATCGTCGAGCTTGATCTGGATGGCCCCAAGGCCGGTGAAGTGCTCGTAGAAATCAAGGCAACAGGCATCTGTCACACCGATGCCTACACGCTGGATGGTTTTGACAGTGAAGGAATCTTTCCTTCGATCCTCGGTCATGAAGGGGCAGGGATCGTTCGCGAGGTGGGAGCTGGCGTGACTTCGGTCAAGACCGGCGACCACGTGATCCCGCTCTACACGCCTGAATGCCGCCAGTGCAAAAGCTGCCTGAGCCTGAAAACCAATCTGTGCACCGCGATCCGCGCAACCCAGGGCAAGGGCGTGATGCCGGATGGCACCTCGCGCTTCAGCTACAAGGGAAAGACGATTTACCACTACATGGGTTGTTCGACTTTCTCGAA
>Ga0210396_10005400_pt1 | contig 12385 bp, 11 predicted proteins | sample IncBWH17OmetaG_FD_155466 | JGI IMG/M metagenome (GOLD analysis project Ga0210396, IMG submission 155466) | Forest soil microbial communities from Barre Woods Harvard Forest LTER site, Petersham, Massachusetts, United States - Inc-BW-H-17-O ...
AGGGCGACTTGGTCGTGCTAGTGGCGGGATCGGCGCAAGCCGGCCCGCAGACCGCCATGCCGGCGCATCGGAAGGTCACACCAGCGGAACTGGCGATTTATGCATCGGCGGGGCTGCTGCGGCTGGCGCTCGCGCAGAAGTATGCTGACCGTCATGGAATTTTCAAGAAGACGGGCGATCCGGCGAAGGATTTCCGATTCTTGTGGGTCACGAACTTCCCGATGTTCGAGTGGGACGAGGGTGAGAAGCAGTGGATGGCGGCGCACCATCCGTTTACATCGCCACATGAGCAAGATATGGGATTGCTCGAGCAGGGAGTCGATTCGGTGAATGATCCGCAGTCGACGTTGAGCGCGGTGCGCGCGCTAGCTTACGACGTTGTGCTCAATGGCACCGAGTTGGGTTCAGGATCGATTCGTATTCACCGGCAGGATATTCAAGCCAAAATCTTCAAGGCGCTCGGCATGACCGATGAGGAGGCCAAGAAACGCTTCGGATTCTTTCTCGAGGCGCTGGAATACGGAACCCCTCCGCACGGTGGGATTGCGCTGGGGCTGGATCGGATCGTGATGATTCTGACGGGGGCCGAGAGTCTGCGGGAAGTGATTCCCTTCCCCAAGACTGCGCGCGCGGTGGATTTGATGGTAGATGCGCCTACGGCGGTCGATGAGCGGCAGTTGCGGGATCTCGGGATTTCGATCCGGAAACCGAGCTAGCGTGGTCAAAAGCAACTAACCACGAAGGGCACGAAGTTACACGAAGGAAAGCGCAGTCCTTCGTGAACCTTCGTGCCCTTCGTGGTTAGCGCTTTTGTGAACCTCGCCCACGAGCACTCCGTCGCTGACGTCTTTAATGCTCACGAGTGTCCAGCAGTTGGGTTCGTGCCGCCCATGCAGGCGCAGTTTAAGGTAGTTGTCGGTGAGAGCTTCCGTGAACTCACCAGCATCGTCGTGACCGACTACATTGAGCGTGATTGCTTCAAGCGATCTGCCGACGAAACTGCGCATGAACGCTAGCCTTTTTACCGACACCAATTCCCGGAGAATGCGATTGCGCTCTCGCGCCAAGTGCACCGGGACTTGGTTCAGCATTTCGGCCGCCGGCGTGCCTGGACGGGGCGAGTAGGTGAACACGTGCAGGTAGGTGAAGGGCAGGTCGTCGATCATCTGCCGCGTGGCTTCGAACTCCGAGTCCGTCTCACCGGGGAAGCCGACCATCACGTCCGCTCCGATCGCAGCCGTTTGCATGGCGGCGTGGATCTTCTCGAGCTTCTCGCGATAGTGCCAGGGGCGATATTTGCGGTGCATGCGCCTCAGCACGGCGTCGCTACCGGACTGCATAGGCACGTGTGCGTGCTTGGCGATGCGCGGAGAGGTCGCGATGAAAGCGATGAGTTCGTCGGACCAGTCCATCGGCTCGACTGAGGAAATGCGGAGCTTATCGAGAGCGGTCTCGGAGAGGATGGCGCGAACGAGGCCGACTAGCGAAGCCGGCGAGCTTTGCTCGCCTGGACAGCCGAGAGCGGTTGTCCCCACATGAGCCTTGGCGGCTGTTCCCGCATGGGTCGAGGTCGGCGATAAGTCTCTCCCCCAGCGGCCTAAATTGATGCCGCTGATAACCACCTCACGATATCCCGCATTCACTAGCGTGTTGACTTCGCGAACGATGCGGTCCAATGGGAGCGAGCGGCTTTGGCCACGGACGTAGGGAATTACGCAGAAAGAGCAGCGGTTGTCGCATCCGTCCTGCACTTTGAGGTTGGGGCGGGTGCGTTCGTTGGCGGCATCGAAGACCGGTGCCGCGAGGAGTTCGGTGTGGGCGAATATGTCTGAGACGAAAATTGAGTTGTCAGTTCTCAGTTCTCGGTTCTGAGTCAACCCTGCGAGCGGCACGAAAGCCGGTCGCGTGTTCTCGACGCTCGCCGGCCCACAGAGTGCGATTTCCGCCAGTTGGTGCTTGTGGGAGTTGCCGATAACTAGGCCCACTCCCGGCAGGGCGGCGAGTTCCTCGGGGGCCCGTTGCGCGTAGCAGCCGGTGACAACGATTCGAGCTTCAGGATTCTGGCGGCGGACGCGGCGGATCGCGGCGCGGGCGTCCTGGTCGGCGCCCGCAGTCACGGTGCAAGTGTTGAGGATGACCACGGAAGCTTGCGTCGGACTGGAGGCGCGCGCAAGTCCGCGCTCTTCGAACTGCCGTTCGAGGGCGGCGCCATCGGCCTGAGTGGCGCGGCAGCCGAAGTTTTCTACAAAGAATCCGGGCACACCCTATGGTACCGTACTCCCGAATTCTGAAACGAAGTGGCGGAGCTCAGGCCGTCGCCTGCGTTCTCCGCGACTGGAAGCATTCCCGGCAAAACACCGGGCGTCCCTGCGTCGGACGGAAAGGGACGGTGGTCTGCTTGCCGCACCCCGAGCATGTGGCCTGGGTCTCAACCTTCGTGTAGCGATAGTTCTGTCCCTGGGGAGGAGGCGCGCCCACCACGGCCAGCCGCTTGCCTTTGCATGCCTTGCAGCGTTTAGGTTCGTTTTTGAACTGCTTGTCGTGAAAGAAAAGCTGCTCCCCGGCCGTGAAGATGAAATCGGTCCCACAGTCGATACACTTCAGCACCTTGTCCTGAAATTCCATTGAGGATGGCTCCTTCAGCCCGTTTCCGTCGCGCCACTCGCGGGGAATGAACTGCGGTGGTGACACCCGAAAGACAGGTCGTCTACTACTCCCCCCTCTTGTACTGCCCCTTGGACTCGGCCCGCCACGCGGTCGGAAGACTGCGTGGGTTACTGAATAGCGTTTATGCCGGGAAGAATATTGACATGAAATCCCTGATGCAGCTCAACATGGTGGGGGCCAGATCGAGCAGAGCCGCTCCGGGACGGAGCGGCCCTTCATTGCATTAATCCTGTTCTTTGCGTGTCTTTTTTCTGGCGCGCTTGCGAGCCAGCGCAGCTTTTACACGCTTTTTTTCGCCGGGCTTCAGGTAGAAGGAGTGGCGCTTGACCTCCTTGATGATGTCTTCCTGTTGCACCTTGCGCTTGAAGCGGCGTAGAGCATTCTCGAGGGATTCGCCCTCTTGAAGCCTAACTTCTGCCAAATCTACACACCCCCAAACTCGTCCGGATGGACCCGAATAGTTATGACAAGGATTTGACTGCAAGTCAAGGGGGACTGACGAAATTCTTGACAGGTTTACATGTGTTTGGGCCCGAATTTGACCTCACTTTGAGACTCGGTGGAGGTTTGACGGCTCAGAGATAAGAAAAACAAGAAGATGACAGTAGGCCAAAGCTGTAGAAACAAACGGTTTAGAGAGAATCGCAGGTGCCAGTAAAGCTCGTTCGGCGTGATCACGTAAACGGCGAAATATCCACAAAGCGTGATCGCCAGCGTTACGACCGAAGACCGAAATGCGGTTTTCTGACGTCGGATTCCGGCTGAGGGGCTCAAGAGGCTGATCGCTACGAATAGGACGGTGGTAGGAACGACCCAGTTCCCGAACCGCAAGAAGTCTTTTCCATACCATCGCAGAATCGCCCAGTAACGCCCGGGAGTGAGGATCTTGTGGAGCATGGCTTCAGGGCCGGAGAACAAATCGCCGGAGGGAGCAATGAAATGCTTGAACCCGAGGCTCAGGAGAAGGAATGGGGTTGTCGCCATCAGGAGAATAACAAGCTTGCGTCCAGCGTTGAGGCCAGGTTCGTTCGTCGGTGGACGCCTCCGCGAGGGAACGGCGGCGATCTGAGAGACCAGGAACGCGAATAGAAAAAGCAGACCTTCGTTCTTCGTCCAGGCTGCGAAGCCCAACGCCGCTCCTGCCAGGACGAACAGCCCCGTCGGACTCCCATCGGGGACTTGTGCAGAACGCTGCTGGAACAAGTGCAGAAGTGCAATAGCGGCCAGGAAGAAAAAAGACAGGGGAATGTCGGCGTACTGCGAAGCCCCTTGTTCGATGAAGAAGGGGGTTGATGCCAGAGCGATGCCAGCTAGCGCGGCAGAGGTGATACCGCGAAGCACCGCCAAAGACGAAACCAGCAGGCCGAGCGTAGCGAAAGTGAAAACGAGGCTGATGATTGCGGGGACGATCGGATCATCGTGGCCGATGTAGCTCCAGACATGCGCGATCGCCCCTGGGATAAGAGGAGGGTAATCGGGATGAGACCAGGGGATCAAGGTGCTGAGGCCATCGCGCCAATGACTGCCTCCCAGAAATAAAAAGCGGGCGCGCAGATTCCAGATAGCGAAAGCGTCCCAACCATCGCCGTGCGGATGGGCGAGCGCGCGAAGCACGGTCGCGTAGAGCGCGGCGAGAATAGAGATTCCGAATGAGGCCATCAAAAGACGATGAAGCCAGTTTGGGAGTTTGACGTCCGCGAACTTGGACGCAGGCACACTCTCCGATTTGCGACGGGCGCGCGTGGTGAGATACACAGCGAGCAGTAAAGCTATCAGGCATAAATCAGTAGCAAGTATGTGAACGATGCCAAGCCATCGCTCGACAAAAAAGGCAATCGAGAAGATCCCGATTCCAAATCCAGCGGATATGAAAAGCTTCATCCACCGTTCTGACTTGTTGGCCTTCTCGCCCTGCCATTCCGCGGAGACGACCAGATATCCCGATAAGAAGGCGAGTCCCAGCGCCAGGACAATATTCATCTATTTCGTGTCCTCACCAGCGAAGAGCAGGACTCCGCTGCCGAAGTCTTCAACTAGGCGAAGGTTCGGAGGGAGGTCAGAGGGCCGCGAAAGAAGGAAGTTGCCGATCACGATCGCGTGATGGGGTGAACGATCTAAGACTAACGGCGCGAGGGCATATTGGGTCAGATAATAATCCGGAGTGGAGGAATTGCCACCCTCTCCGATGTACCCAATGACTCCATTCGCCGGCAGACGCGATTTCACGACAGCGAAACGCTGATCCGATTTCTTCGAAACGTCATCGGGAGTTATGTGGGCCGGGTTCGGCGCCTCGCGAAGAATGCGAATCGTGGATAGCAGGCAACAGATTGTGAAGAACAGAATGGCGCATTTCATTCTCGGTGAAGCAGAGACGGTGCGTTGGGGCAGATGCATATAGAGGAACTCGCAGCATTATATGTCTGCGAATCCTGGGACAGCGATTTCGCTCGACGGCTAAGACCCGCTCTTGGCGCGGCGTCAGAAAGGCTCCGGCCTGTCGGCGAGCCAGAGCGCGGCGAAGATGTCCGCCATCTGCTGGGCGTTGCCATAAGTGACGTTGCTCTCGTAATAGTCGTTGTTCCTCAGGAAGACATGCGAATCCGTGACGCCGTTCTCGGTCTGAACGACAGAGTTGTAGATCTGCGGGATGCGAACAAAGAAGATCCCGTATCCGCCGCGGATCACAAAAGGGCGCTTGTCTCCCAGAGAGTAAGCAAACCCGGCGCGCGGAGCAAAATTGTACGGTCGAAATGGGAGTTTGCCGGAAGGCGAGAAGAGCGGACTTGAGGTCAGCCCCGCAGTCGCGAACGTCTGCAGATCCCAGCGCACGCCGAGGCTCAGAGCAAGCCGGTTGGTCACGCGAATGGTGTCTTGCGCGAAAGCGGCGTATTCGTTGGTGTTCGGATGCGAGGTGGCGCTGCCGAAATTCTGGAGGTAGTAGTGCGGGACCTGATGCGCATAGGCGCGAAAGGGGGTAAGCTGCAGTCCGCCCTGCAGGGGTTCGAATGTGAACGGGTCGACCTTGAGGGGATAGAAAAGGTATTCGCCACTCTGCGGGCTGGGGAAGAAGTCATAGATCGACGTTAACAAAGCGTCTCGCCGAATTTCCAGGTATTTCGGGAACCCTCAAAACTGAGCGTCTCGGCCAGGTGCAGCCGGTGCTCGCGCGTTTGGCGAGGCAGAATATTGGAGCGCTACACCCCGTCGAGGATCGTGGGAATCTTCACCAGCACATCACTGCTGTTGCTATAGGACTGCTGCTGATCGCGGGAGAACTGCGCGCGGAAATGGCTGATGAGGCGCGGGGTGAAGCTGGAGGTCAGCGACAAGTTCGCGGTTTCAGTTGAGACGTGTTCCTCTCCATTATTACTGATGGAATCGTAAGTGATGGGGCTGGCCGGATCGAGGAAGACATTATTCGATTCCCAATAACGGGTGGTGTTCACACGCAACGCGAGTTGGTTGCGCGGGTTAAGGTTGATATCGAGCTTTGCGTAAGAAGAATTTCCGATTTGTGCAGCCGGGTACTCCCCTGCAAGGGACGTAAGCTGCGCAGCAGCGGCAATGACCAGGGCTTGGTCGGTAGCCTCGTAATCGCCGCCGCTGTAAGGTCCTGTGGTGGGCAGTGGCAGGACCCGCGAACTGCCATCCAGAAATTCGACGACATTCGGCACGTGAAAGATGTGTTGATCGAATCCCCTAAAGAAAAAGATCTTGTTGCGCTTCAGAGGTCCGCCGATGGTGCCCCCGACCTGCTGCTGGCGGTTGTGCAGTTTGAAGGCTAGAAATGGAACGGTCGCGCCAAACGAGCTGTCGCGGAGATAGTAGAACGCCGTACCATGCAGGTGGTTCGACCCCGATTTGGTCACCACATTGACCACGGCTCCGCCGGATCGTCCTCGCTCTGCGCCGTAGGCATTCGAGGACACGCGAAACTCCTGCACGACCTCGGTGGAAAACTGATATAGCGCTCGATAGCGGCCGCGCGCCTGCGCGAAGAAGGCGTTGTTGTAATCACTGCCATCAACGAGAAAGGTGTTGTGCACACCGCGAATGCCGCCGAAAGAAAGATCGCCACTCGTAGCGGAAGTCAGGCCGCGCGGATCCTGCGTGACGCCGGGTGAGAACAGGGCGAGGTCTGAGAAACGGCGGCCATTCAACGGGAAGTCATTCATGGAGCGCTCGTCGAGAAGGGTGGAAACGGCGCTTGGCTTGGTTTCAACCATGGCGGGGGCGCTCGATACGGTGAGGCCTTTCCTGGGCGCCGGCAATCTTGAGTCGAAATGCGAGTTCTGTAACGCCACCGACATCGACGTACAATGGGGGCTAACCTGGGGCGACATGCCTTCTGCTTCCACACGAGCGGAATAATCTCCGCGGCAGTAACTCCAGGGCGAAAGGGCCTTCGGAATCACTGGTTGCCGTGTATTGTGTGCCGGTCCCGGCGTTCACGACGACGATCGCAGCCTGCGTCACGCGCGCGCCCGCGGGGTCGACCACGGTGCCGCGAATCGATCCGGTGGCGGAGTCTTGTCCGGCGAGTCGTACCGGAGTGCACAGCACAATCACGAGAGTGGAGAAAGCAAATAGAAGACAAGTAGTGCGGACAGCGAGCATGAGATCGCCCCTGAGTGCGAGATATGCTCGGAGAGATGGCCCAGCAGCTCGTTAACCGGACGCGCGCCAGACAGTCAGCGGAGGAGAACCGGAGGGCGCGTTCTTGCGAGGCGCGGCCGGGAAGCTCCTCCGCCAAAATTGAGAAACCCAGTCCTGTATAGCATCGGCAAGAGAGTTGTTCTGTGATCCTGGGGATTTTTTTGGGGGTGATTCCCGGAGTGGGAAATCGAGGTCGCTACGCCTTGCCCGCAAAGAGAAAGTGGCCGGGAGCCACATTGTGCATCCCGGCCGTCGTACTTTAGCGAACGGTGACCGAAACCGGAACCGAATGGCTCAAGCCACCTGACGTACCCGTGATCGTTAGGGACGCCTGGTTGCTAGAGGGTGTGTGGTTAGAGTAGTTGCCGCAGGCGACGGTGAGCGTCATGCCTGTGGCAAGCAGAGCTAGAAGGGCGATCAACATCAGCTTCTTCCCTGCAGTCGATGCGACTTTGCTGCGGCCCACGCTGAACAGCGTTCCAAAGAGGCCCAGGCTTGAAAGCAAGAGCATTCCGGGATGTCCGTAGCCTCCACCCGGAGCCGTGGCTGCCGCGGAAACGGTCAGCGTGGAACTCGAGGCGTTTGATCCTGGCGAGATCGTGTTGGGAGCGAAGGTACAAGTGAGTCCAGCGGCCGGCGTGCACGAAAGAGCGATCTGGCCATTGAAGCCACCCACGGCCGCGGATCCAATCGTGAGAGTAGTCGAGCCTCCGGCAGTGACTGTCACGGTTTGCGCTGAAAGATTCAGCGAAAAATTCGGGCCGTTCGCAGCGGTTGCGGGAACGAGAGTTGCGAATAAACCACTCGTCTGATTGGCGCCTCCGGCAGTGAAATAGAGAGTGCTCGGATCGCCGGTGCCGCCTGCTCCGAAAACCATGTCCCAGAGGCCCGGGTTCACGATCGCGTGACCGGCGGAGTCGGTGACCTGTCCAACGAAGTGGCCCTGCGTATCGTAGGCGTTCATGGTTCCATCACCGAAATTGCCGATCAGCATATCACTGGAGAAAGTGCCAAAAGTCGCTGGGGCCATCACCATACCCCAGGGAGCATTCAACATGCCTCCCATAGCAAAGGTGCGTGTGAAGTTGCCTTCTGTGTCGAATGCGTCCACGATTCCCAGCCCTGCCCCGACCACTGGATCGTGCTTGGCGGTATCCTGCATGGCATAAGCAATGAGAATGACATTGGCGATGACCTTGATTCCGTGAGGTGCATACCCCGCTGGAAGATGGGGATCTGTGAAACTGCCGGCAAGATGTGTCGGGTTGAAGTTGCGATCGAACACGTCGATCTGGCCGTTGTTGAAGTTCGCTGCCAGAAGGAATGAGCCCTCGTTATTCGTGAGCTCGGCCAACCCCTTGTAGACCGCGCCGGCAGCAGAGTTGTCGACTACGGTGACGGCGTTGCCCTGCCCTGTCCAGTTGGCGATGATGCCATCCTCGGTATCAAAGAGAAACGCTCCGTTACCGAAAACTCCGGCCTGAGAGTTGGCAACCGTCCCTGTAGGGCAGCCTTGCGGGCAAGGATTGTGCGCGGCCACGGGAATGCTCACCACCAGTGCGTCTTTGTTCCCTTGCGCGTCGTAGAGAGTTGAAGTACCGCCGTTGTTGTTTGCGATCCAGAAGGGCTGTCCCGGAACGAAGGAAATTCCCCACGGGTTCGAGAGTTGCGCGTCAGTGTGGTTGGCCACACCTGCGGTGTTAGCGACCAGATTGGTTTGCGAGTAGCCCGCCTGCTGAGCGAAGACCGAAGAAGCGCTCGCGATCGTGAGCAACCCGAGTATCACTGCCCGAAATGTCAGTGTTTTGATTTGCATTGTTTTTCCTCCTTTCGCGAATTACCCGGATCGGCTCCAGAACTGGTGGTTCGTGGTGCTGCTTTCAATGTTTCCGTCAGCTTGCGTCCGTTCTGCAATCCGCTTACAGGATCGAGAGTACGGACCACAGGAAAGCCGGGTGTCACCTCTGAGTCTTGACCTCGTAAAAAGCATGTCGGAATGTCCGCGGACGGTCTCGTGTTTGTAAACAGCTATGCAAGAGCCGCAGTATCAGCGTTTCTGCGCGTTCGTTGGCGCAGTCGTGGGCTCGGAATAAGCACGCCTGCTTGGAAATCTGCTATGTTGATTGTCTTTATCTCTATGGAGAATTTTCAGGCGAAAACGTGATTCGGTCCTACAAGGGCGTGAAGCCGACGGTTCCGGCCAGTTGCTACGTCGATGAATCAGCGCAGATTATCGGCGACGTCGTGCTCGGCGAGCATGCATCGGTGTGGATGAATGCCGTCGTGCGGGGCGACGTGCATGAGATCAGGATCGGGGCGTATTCCAACGTGCAGGACAACAGCGTGCTGCACGGCATGAAGCAGCAATGGGGCGTCTATCTTGGCGAGTATGTGACGGTCGGGCACTCCGTGACGCTGCACGGGTGCGTAATTGAGGACCGGTGTTTGATCGGGATGGGGTCGATCATACTGAATGGGGCCCGGATCGGTGCGGGATCGATCATTGCGGCGGGAACACTGATTCCGGAGAAGACGATCGTGGAACCCGGATCGTTGTGGATGGGATCTCCGGGGAAGTTCCGGCGGAAACTCGGTCCGGAAGGCGACGAGATGATTTTGCGGTATGCGAGGAATTATCTTGGGTATAAGGATGAGTATTTGAGGGAGAACTAAGTAGTACTGGGTGCCGAGTATCGAGTACCGAGAATTGTCATTCTGAGCGGAGTGCGCCGGTGAGCCTGGCGAACCGGCGTGCGGAGTCGAAGGATCCCTATAGCCTCACGATGCCTTGTGGTGATAGGGATCCTTCGATTCTGCGAGCTCATTCGAGCTCGCTGCGCTCAGGATGACAGGCTATTGGTGACAGGCTGTAAGCGACCATCATGATTAAAGCTGTTCGAGGAACTCGGGACCTTCTGCCGCCGGATACGGCGCTCTGGAATTTCGTGGAAGCTACAGCGCGCGACGTTTTCCGCGCGTACAATTTCCAGGAAATTCGCACGCCGATTTTCGAAGCGACGGAATTGTTTGCGCGCGGTGTGGGAGAAGAGACGGACATCGTCGCGAAAGAAATGTATACCTGGGAGGATCGAGGGCGAGCGCAGAGCGATAAAGGACAATCACTGACACTTCGTCCCGAGGCCACTGCAGGCATCGTTCGAGCCTACATCGAGCACAAACTCGGCGACCGCGGACTAAATAAACTTTATTGCATCGGCCCGATGTTCCGGCGCGAGCGCCCGCAAAAGGGCCGCTATCGGCAGTTCTATCAGATCGATGCTGAGATCATCGGGCCGCCATCGGCCGGAAGCGAATCTCCTGCGCGGGATGCGGAAGTTTTGGAAATGCTCGCCACGCTGCTTGATCGCATCGGCATCACTGACTGGAATCTCGAACTGAACTCTGTGGGCACGCCCGCCGATCGCGTCCATTTCAACGAGGCGTTGCGCAAGGCGTTGCAACCGGTAGTCGGACAGATGTGCGAGGACTGTCAGCGGCGTGCGGTGACGAATCCCCTGCGGGTGTTCGACTGCAAAGTGCCACAGGATCAGCCGGTCATTGAAACTTTGCCGCGCATCACCCAGTTTCTCGGCGAAGACTCCTGCAAGCACTTTGGAGCGGTGCAGGCGATCCTGACCAAGGTTGGCGTTCCATTCTCGCTCAATGACAGACTGGTGCGCGGGCTGGACTACTACACGCGCACCGCGTTCGAATTTAGGCATGGGGCGTTGGGCGCGCAAAATGCGATTCTCGGCGGCGGGCGCTACGACGGGTTGTCGGAAGCCCTGGGAGGTCCTGCCGCTCCGGGCATTGGATTCGCGATTGGCGAGGATCGCCTTGTCATCTCACTTCAAGAAAGAGCCCCGGTCGAGAGCGTGCTGCGCAAGCCCGTTGTTTATATTGCTCCCATGGCCGGGCTGAACGGCGATGCGGCACGGCTGGCGCGCGAGCTGCGACGCCACGATTTGATCGTTGAATTGGGAGACGACGCTTTCCGGTTGAAGAAATCTTTCGAGGCCACGACGAAGGTCGGCGCGAAGTACATCCTCATCGTCGGCGAGAACGAAGTGAAAGCGGATGCTTTCACTATAAAAAATCTCGCCACGGGCGAGCAGGTTACGGTCGCACGCGGTGACTTAGCGGCGTGGTTCAGGAGCAATCTTGGGTAAACTCCATAGCGAAATCAATGACAATCTGGCGAAAATCATTCAGACGCAGCGCGTTTTCTTCGTCGCGACCGCGCCGCTGGCTTCCGATGGCAATCTCAATCTCTCGCCAAAGGGATTTGATTCATTCCGCATCCTCGGACCACGGACTGTCGCCTATCTGGACGTGACCGGCAGCGGAGTGGAGACTATTGCTCACCTGAAGGAGAACGGCCGGATTGTGCTGATGTTCTGCGCCTTTGACGGGCCGCCCAACATCGTCAGGTTTCATGGACACGGCCGGGTGGTGGAACCACACTCGGCGGAGTTTCCCGAGCTGGCGGCGCAATTCCCGAAGTATGAGAGCACGCGGTCCATCATCGTTGTGGACGTGACGCGGATTTCCGATTCGTGCGGGTTCGGAGTCCCACTCATGAAATATGAGGGCGTACGCGATCAACATTTTTCCTGGGCGCAGAAGAAAGGACCCGAAGGAATGAGAGAGTACAAGCAGCAGAAAAATCGGCGCAGCATCGACGGATTACCCGGGCTGGCAGAATAGGGATTCCAGTACGAAGGGGCGAATATGAAACGCGTATGTCGAGTAATGCTTTTGCTTCTGTGCAGTGCCAACGGTTTCTCGAAAGCGGGACAGGCCAAGCCCGATAAAGCACCCACCGAATTCGAGCAGGCTCTGATGTCCGCCGAAAAGGGATTCATCGACGCTGCAAAAAAGGGTGATGCTGCCTTCTTCAAGCGCACCTTGACGGACGACTTTTCCTTCGTCGCCTTCGATGGCCAACTTTACGAGCGGCAGGACATGCTCGACCAGTTCGCCCAGGGTGGCACGGACCTGATGCCCTATGAAATGAGAGTGGTGTCTGCGGGAGCGGGTGTTGCCATCGTGACTTATA
>Ga0210396_10005401_pt1 | contig 12384 bp, 11 predicted proteins | sample IncBWH17OmetaG_FD_155466 | JGI IMG/M metagenome (GOLD analysis project Ga0210396, IMG submission 155466) | Forest soil microbial communities from Barre Woods Harvard Forest LTER site, Petersham, Massachusetts, United States - Inc-BW-H-17-O ...
CGCGACGTTTGGAATGAACCTCAGGACCAGCAGGACCCCCATCGCCGCGATCGGCAGATTGAGGAAGAAAATCCAGCGCCACGAGAAGTAGGTGATGATGAACCCGCCGATCGGCGGACCGATCACGGGGCCAACCAGAGCGGGCATCGTGAGCACCGACATGGCGCGCACCAGGTTGTGCTTGGCGGTCGATCGCAGCAGCACGAGCCGACCCACCGGCCCAAGCATTGCGCCCGAGGCGCCCTCCGCCATCCGGGCGAGAAGCATTTCGGGGAGGTTCTGGGCCACGCCACAGGCGGCGTTCGAGAGCGCGTAGCTGACGATCGCGAACAGGAAGATCTTCCGCGCCCCGAACCGGTCCGCCATCCAGCCGCTGATCGGCAGGACGATCGCCGACGCGAGCAGATAGGCGGTGATCGCCGTATTGAGGTGGATCGGGCTTTCGTGGAGGGATTTCGCCATCGTCGGCAGCGCGTTGGCGATGACAGTGGCGCTGAGCGTCTGCATCATCAGAGACGCGCCGATGATCGCGGGGACGAGCGACGAGAACGATTCGTCGGTCTCGGCCTCTGCAGGCGTTGCAGCGACTTCTGCGGTCGCTTCGCGGCGGGGCGCCTCGACGGTAGCCGCGCCGACGAGGATTTCACCTGGCGGGGGGATCGCGGTTTCGTCTTCGAGGTCGACCGCGCTCGCTATGGCAGGACTGTCATCCATCGACGCCTCAGGCCTCGGCCAGGCGCGTCAGAGGCCCGGCGGCTGCGGCCAGAGCCGCCCGCGCCTCCGGCCCGATCGCGGCAAGGCGCTCGGCCAGCCAGTCGTTACGACGCGCGCGGATCGCATCGAGGGCGGTTTCCCCGGCTCTCGTGAGGCGTATGCCGACACGCCGGCCGTCCTCCATCGCCGGATCACGCGAGATCCAGCCCGCCGCGAGCAGCCGTTTGACATGGCCGCTCATCGAGGGGCGGGTCATCTGTTCGCGATCGGCCAGGGCGGCTGCGCCGATGCCTGGATTCTTCTGGATCACCGCCAGCAGCTGCGCATCCAGAGCGGAAACGCCCGCCTTCTGCGCCTCCCGGCGCAGGCGTCTTGACGCGCGCAGCAGGGCCGGGCGAAGCGCCTCGGCCAGGGCGGCGATCTCGTCTCGCAGCGAGGGTTCTGAGAGAGGCATGTTCGCCCGAATAATTGATTAGGAAACGAAACTATCTAGGCGCGCAGGCGATTCCGATCAAGACCGGGGCGAACGCGGGGACGTCGCCAGCCCGCGTTTGACGGAGAAGAATCGTCTGGGGGGTGGACTTTATTCAGCCGCGAAGGCGAGCGGCCTTCCTGCGGTGAAGGCGGTCTTCGCGGCGAGGGCCGATTTTGCGTCCTCGTATTCCCGAGACAGCCGCTCGATCAGATCGACCGCGGATTGCACTTCCTTCACCGCGCCGATCCCCTGGCCGCAGCCCCAGATGTCTCGCCAGGCCTTCGCCTCCTGATTCCCACCCGAAGCAAAGTTCATCTTCGACGGATCAGCCTCGGGAAGGTCCTCGGGGTCGAGGCCAGCGCGAACGATGCTCGGCCGAAGATAGTTGCCGTGCACGCCCGTGAAGAGATTGGTGTAGACGATGTCCTCGCCCCCGTGCTCGACGATCATCTGCTTGTAGCCCTCGGCGGCGTTGGCCTCCCGCGTCGCGATGAACGCCGAGCCGATGTAGGCGAGATCCGCCCCCATGGCCTGGGCGGCGAGGATGGAGTCCCCACTGGCGATGGAGCCCGACAGGGCGATCGGCCCGTCAAACCACTCCCGAAGTTCCTGGATGATGGCGAAAGGCGACAGCCGGCCCGCATGACCGCCGGCTCCTGCGGCGACCGGGATCAGGCCATCGGCCCCCTTCTCGATCGCCTTGCGGGCGAAGCCGCTGTTGATCACGTCATGCAGCACGACGCCGCCCCAGGCGTGCACCGCGTCATTGACGTCCTGCCGCGCGCCGAGGGAGGTGATCACGACCGGCGCCTTGTACTTTGCGCACAGCTCGACGTCCTGCTCGAGCCGGTTGTTGGTCTTGTGGACGATCTGGTTGACCGCGAACGGAGCCGAGGGACGATCGGGATTGGCGCGATCCCACGCGGCAAGCTCCTCGGTGATCTGCGCCAACCACTCGTCGAGCTGGGAGACCGGCCGCGCGTTGAGCGAGGGGAAAGAGCCCACGATGCCGGCCTTGCACTGCGCGATCACCAGATCCGGCCCCGAGACGATGAAGAGCGGCGAGCCAATGACGGGCAGGCGCAGTCGATCACGCAGGACGGGTGGCAAAGCCATCGGACCTCTCCAAAAGTGTGCGGGCGCACACTATCAACGAGGCGGCGCCTGGCAAGCGTACAGGATCTGCAGTTCCAGTCAGGAAAGCTGCGGGAACCGCGTTGGCGGCTCGGCGCGCGGCTCGAACGCCAGAGCCGGAGCGTCCATGACCTCTTTGAAGGCGGTTTTGAACTTGCCCATCTCCTCGGGCGTACCCACCGAGACGCGGACGGCGTTGGGCCACACCGGCCAGGTGCGGCCGATGTAGATGTTCTTCGCCTTCAGCGAAGCGATCACGCCGCGGCCGTTGCGGCCGGTGTCGATCATGAAGCAGTTGGTCTGCGGATCGCCGATGACCTTGTAACCGGCGCCCTTGAGCCAGGCGATTGTCTCGCGCCGTGTGTCGCCGATGATCTTCCGCCGGACGGGCACGAGATCGGCATCCAGGAGGGAGACGCGCGCAGCCGCCGAAGCGGTTACGGGCATGGAATTCTGGCCGAACGGCTCGAGCTTCGCCAGCAGGTCGGGGCGCGCCACGGCGAAACCGCAGCGAATGCCGGCCATGCCGTAGACCTTCGAGAAGGTTCGAAGGACGATCAGGTCCTTTCCCGCCGCGACGAGGTCCAGGACATCGGTCGCCTCGGTGAGATGGATGTAGGCCTCGTCCACCAGGAGGACCGAGCCCTGGGGCTTGTTCTCCAGCGCCCAGACAATCGCCTCGCGGGGCGTGAGGGTGCCTGTGGGGTTGTTGGGATTGCAGATGTAGATGACGCCGGCCGCAGGATCGGCGGCGACCATGGCTTTCACATCATGGGCGTAGTCTGACGTGAGCGCGACCTTCGAAACCCGCGCGTTGGTCGTGGTCGCAGCGGCCATCGGGGCCTCGTAGGACGGGTCCGCAGTCACCAGTCCGCGCTGCGGCGAGGTGAAGGCGAGCACCGTGTAGTGAAGCGGTTCGGAAGAGCCCGCATAGACCGCGACATTCTCAGGCTTAAGCCCGTGCTGCTCCGCGAAGGTCGCGGCGAGCGCGTGGGTCTCTCCAAGCAAGTCGTATCGCCCGCCGAGGGGGGCGATTCGGGCGATCGCCTCGCAGGCCGCCTTGCTCGGCCCGAGAGGATTTTCGTTGGCGTTGATGAGCACTGCGCCGGGAGGCGGCGCCTCGCGTCCCTGGCCGTGGAGGGCCAAGCCCTTGGTCGGCGCATCCGCGGCTGCGGCCCACGCGAGCTGCGCTTCAGTCACGATGGGCGCCGCGACGGCGAAGGCGGCTCCTCCGAGGAATATCCGACGCCGGATCGGATGCGCCAGCAGCGCTGAAGGTTCGGAAATTCTGTCGTCCATCGCGCTGCTCCCCGATGCGCTTGTCCGACGTACAGACTTGCTCCAACTGCAGACGAGCGCAAGCGAAGCCAAGCTCTCCCCGGATCGCAACACCTGGAACGCCTAGTCCCTAGGCGGCGCAGAGGCTTGGGCGGCGCCCAAAAAAGAAACGACCCGGGAGCGGAAGGCTCCCGGGTCGTTGGCCTTGCAAGGATGCGCCGCTGTCGCAGCGCCCCCGATCAGAACGGGTAGTAGCGGATCGAGGTGAAGATCATGTTCTCGCGCGCGATCGGCGCTGGGTTGAAGGTCACGAGCGCCGGGTTGACCGTGCCGTAACCCGGGAACAGGTGGCGCTCGGTGTAGGAGTACTGGATGCCCCACTGCACCCGGCCGAATTTGCCAACATAAGGCCGCTGCCAGAAGCCGGTGGTGATCTGGTCGATATAATGGGTGCTGTTGCCGCAGGCCCCGCCGTCGACTTCGCAGCCGGCGTTGTTGAGGAAGATATTGCCGATGCCGTTCTGAAGCGAGGCGCTCGTGCCGTACTGTTGCTGGTCTTGCCGCTCTTCGCCGGCGTAGACGTAGACGTCCAGCGACTTCACTGGGTGGGCGACGCCGCCGAACATCAGTTCCCACTCCTGGACCGGCTTGAGCGAGCCGTCGAGGCCGAAGCTGACGTCTGTCAACTGGCCGCTGCCGTAACGGCCGATGCCGCGGCCCACGAGGCCGGAGGCCTGAATATCCAGGTAGGTGGGAACCAGGCCAAAGATCGCGCCGCCGCCAACGCCGCCGCCCGGAACGCTTTGGTTGCTGTAGTTTCCGCTCGTGTCGACGCGGGCGTAGAAGTTACGATAGAGACCGTAGACTTCGGCGTGCATCGAGTGGCCTTGCAGATCCTGGTCGGTCGCCGCCTTGACGATGACGTCGGGGAGCTTGTTGAGCGAGAGGGCGTACGTCGTGCCCGACGCCGGGAACTCGGCCCCGCCGGGGATGGTGTCGACGACGCTGACGCCGGGGTTGTACTTGCCGCTGGTGTAGAAGGTGGTCTGCGGGTTTTCCACCGACACGGCGAGCCAGTAGTGATCGTCGAAATCGGCGGCCAGGCGCATCTGCGGCTGGCGGGCCCAGTTGAAGCCCACCACGTACTGGGCGTCGATGGTCAGCGGAACGTTCTCGCTGCGCGGGCTCAGGCCCTTGGTGTAGAGCGTGGCCAGTGACCAGTTCTGACCGCCGAGGAACTCCAGCTTGCCCCAGTCCTGCTTCCAGTCGATCTGGGTGTAGAGGACGCGCATCCGCGGCGTGAACGAGTTGCTTTCATTCGAGTTCGCCGTCAGTGCGGCGCCGAGGAAGTCGACCTCGCCATAGCCAGTCACGTGGACGTACGGATTCACGTCACCTTCCGCCAGTAGCGTGAACCGGCTCTGGCGAGCGGACTCGCGATATTCGGCCGTGCGACCCGCGCCGCTATTGGTGTAGGGCAGCGGAATGGCGGCGAAGCTCGAGCCGATGTCCGACCCTTGGTTGTGGGAGCGGTACACGCTTTCAATCGCCGCAAACCCGCCCAGGGTGACCGTCACGCCTTTGTAATAGATTTTGTCGGTCTTGGGCGCGGCGGCGGCGACGGCCTTGTCGACGACGCCCGGGATGGTCTGAATCTGGGTGTTGAGCTGCTCCTGCGCAGCCTGGGCGGTGGCCTGGGCCTGAGCGAGCTGGGACCGCATCTGGTCCATCTGCGCCTGGTTCTGGGTGGTCTGCTGCTGCTGCGCGGCCTTCAGCTGATCGAGCTGTTCGCGCATGGCGGCCATTTCGCTTTCCATGGCCGCCGTGTTGTCCTGCCGGATCGGCTCCACGCGGTGCGCGGCGCGGTGGTGCTTCTTGGCGGGTGCGTCCTTGGTCCCATTGTCGGCGGCCTCTGCGTGGGCGCCTGCCACAAAGAACATGACGAACGCAGCTCCTGCGAGCAGCGACGAGCGTGACAGCATTGCGTGGAATTCCCCTCGTAACCGCCCATGACTGGCGGCATTGGAGCGCGTGTAGCAGAGTTGTATGACGTTCCTGTTAAAGCACGCCCGATCGTCAGAGGACGGAACGTCATAAAAGCTATATGTTGTTCCACTAAGCACCATCGCAGCCGCCCCGGGCGGAGAGGGCGCGGCGCTCGGACGAAAGAGAGACCATGATCAAGACGATTGCCGCCGGCTTGGCGGCCGCTCTGGCGCTGACGAGCGCCGCGTCGGCAGCGGCCATCTCGGGGGCAGGCGCGACCTTCCCGGCGCCGATCTACAACAAGTGGGCGGAGACCTATAAGGCCAAGACCGGCAACCAGCTGAACTATCAGGCGATCGGCTCGGGCGGCGGCATCAAGCAGATCGAGGCGAACACCGTCGACTTCGGGGCCTCTGACAAGCCCCTCAAGCCTGACGACCTCGAGAAGAATGGACTGGTTCAGTTCCCGACGGTCATTGGCGGGGTCGTCCCCGTGGTCAATCTGCCCGGATACAAGCCGGGCCAGATCCGGATCACCGGGCGCGTGCTGGCCGACATCTACCTCGGCCTGATCAAGCGGTGGAATGACCCTGTCATTCAATCGTGGAACCCCGGCGTGAGGCTGCCGAACCTGCCAATCACCGTCGTCCATCGCTCTGACGGTTCTGGGACCACCTTCCTGTTCACCAGCTATCTGTCGATGGTCGATCCAAAGTGGCAGTCGGGCCCCGGCGCCAGCGACGCCGTCAATTGGCCTGTGGGCCAGGGCGGCAAGGGCAACGACGGAGTCGCAGCCTTCGTCCACCAGACCGTGGGATCGATCGGCTACGTCGAATATTTCTACGCCAAGCAGAGCAACTTGACCTACATGGCGATGCAGAACCGGGCCGGCCGCTGGATTGAGCCGACGGCTCAGGCGTTCGCCGTTGCGGCAGGGGGAGCCGACTGGACCAAGGCTCCGGGCTTCTACCTGCTGCTGCTCGACCAGCCCGCTCCGGCCGCGTGGCCGATCACCGGCGCCACTTTTATCCTGATGCACACCCGCCAGAACAACCCGGCGGCCGGCAAGGAGGTGCTGACCTTCTTCGACTGGGCCTATAAGAACGGCGACGCCGAAGCGTCGCAGATGGACTACGTGCCGCTTCCCGCTTCGGTGAAGGCCCTTGCCCGCAAGATCGTGTGGTCCAAGATCGCCGCGCCGGACGGCAAGCCGGTCTTTCCGTGATCGCGACCGTCCTCGGTCGCATGCTAGACGACTGAACGCCCGCCCGGCTCACGCCGGGCGGGTTTGGCGTGGATGGATCGTGGTCCGTGCTCCGAAAGGAAGGTTGATGAGCGACACCGCTCGCACCGTGGCCGGAAAGGCTTTCACGGTGGCGGACACCCAGCCCGGACGTCGCGTATCGCCTCGTGGATCCGCCTTCGACTACGCGTTCCAGGCGCTCTGCTTCGCCGCCGCCACCGCCCTTCTCGCCAGCCTTGGCGGGGTGCTCGTATCGCTCGCGATCGGCGGCTGGCCGGTCCTCTCGAAGTTCGGTTTCGGCTTTCTAACGGGCAAGACCTGGGACCCCGTGCGCGACATCTATGGCGCGGCCGGACCGATCGTTGACACCATCATCACCTCCGCCATCGCCCTGCTGCTGTCGCTCCCGGTCGCCGGAGGCGTGGCTTTCTTCCTGACCGAGCTCTGCCCCAGCTTCCTCAAGCGCCCGATCGGCACGGCGGTGGAGCTCCTCGCCGGCATCCCCTCGATCGTCTACGGCATGTGGGGCCTGTTCGTGTTCGCGCCCTTCTTCGCCGCCAAGGTCGAGACCCCGCTGATGTCGGCCGCACCGCCTGGCAGCATGTGGGAGACGCTGTTCTCCGGCATCCCCAACGGATCAGGCATCCTCTCCGCCTCGATCATTCTGGCGATCATGATCTTGCCGTTCATGGCCGCGACGCTCCGCGAACTGTTGAACACGGTGCCCGCCCAGGTCCGAGAGAGCGCCTATGGGCTTGGCGCGACGACCGCCGAGGTGGTGCTGAAGGTGACCCTCCCCTATGTCCGCCGCGGTGCGATTGGCGCCGTCATGCTCGGACTTGGCCGCGCCCTGGGCGAGACGATGGCGGTGACCTTCATCATTGGGAACAGCCACGACTTTCCCAAGGGCCTTTTCGACTCGGGTGCGACCATCGCCTCCACCATCGCCAACGAGTTCAACGAGGCCAGTGGCCTTCAGGCGTCCGCGCTTATCGCGCTGGGCCTCGTCCTGTTCGTGCTGACCTTTTTCGTGCTGGCGCTCGCCCGTCTGCTGCTGCGCAATCCGGAGGCCTGAGAGATGGCGACTCGAGCCTCCCCTGTCGTCATCGCGCGTCGCCAGATCGGGAACGCGGTCTTCGTCGGCTTCTGTGTCCTGGTGACGGCGGTCGCCCTGATCGCCCTGGCCCTGATCCTGTGGTCACTGGTGCGGCAAGGCGCTTCCGGACTGAATCTGAACATTTTCACCCTCGACACGCCGGCCGCCGGCAGCGTCGGCGGACTGCGCAACGCCATCGTCGGTTCGATCATGATGTGCGCCCTGGCGATGGTGATCGCTGTCGCCGTGGGCGTCCTGGCCGGCACCTGGCTGTCCGAATATGCGGGAACCAGCCGCTACGGCTCGGTCATCCGGTTCCTGAACGACGTCCTGCTGTCCGCGCCGTCGATCCTGATCGGCCTGTTCGTGTACCAACTGCTGGTCCGGCCGTTCCACGGCTTCTCAGGCTTCGCCGGCGGGGTCGCTCTCGCCATCATCGCCGTTCCCGTGATCACCCGCACGACCGAGGATGTCCTGAAGCTTCAGCCCATATCGCTTCGGGAAGCGGGCGTGGCGCTGGGCTCGCCATTCTGGCACGTGGTGAGGACGATCCTCTGGCGGGCGGGCGCGAGCGGAATGATAACCGGCGCACTGCTCGCCTTCGCGCGGATCAGCGGCGAGACGGCGCCCCTCCTCTTCACGGCGCTCAACAACCAGTTCTTCAGCTGGAACATGACCAAGCCGACCGCCAGCCTTCCGGTCGTGATCTTCAACGACGCCCTGACGCCCTATCCCGACCTCAACAAGCTGGCCTGGGCGGCGGCCCTGCTCACCGCAGGCGCCGTGCTCGCCGTCACCATCCTCGCCCGGATCTTCTCCAAGGAGCCGCGCCGCTCATGACCACCGTCGCCAGCACCGCCGGCGCGCCCGAAAAATACGTCGCCCCGGTGAATCCGAAGACGGTGAAGCTCGCCGTCGAGGACCTCGACTTCTACTACGGCAAGACACACGCCCTGAAGTCGGTGTCGATCCCGTTCGAGGCCAAGGCAGTGACCGCCCTGATCGGGCCGTCCGGCTGCGGCAAGTCCACCCTGCTGCGCGCCCTGAACCGGATGTACGCCCTCTATCCCGGTCAGCGCGCCACCGGTCGCGTGATGCTCGACGGAGAGGACGTGCTCCGGACGAACAATCTCTCGATGCTCCGGGCGCGTGTCGGCATGGTGTTCCAGAAGCCGACCCCCTTTCCGATGTCGATCTTCGACAACGTCGCTTTCGGCGTGCGCCTCTACGAGGCCCTGTCGCGTTCTCAGATGCACGACCGCGTTGAAGAATCTCTTCGTCGCGCGGCGCTTTGGGACGAGGTGAAAGACAAGCTCCACGCCTCGGGCCTGGGTCTCTCTGGAGGCCAGCAGCAGCGCCTGTGCGTCGCCCGATGCATTGCGGTGAAGCCCGAGATCCTCCTCCTCGATGAGCCGACATCGGCTCTTGACCCGATCTCGAGCGCAAAGCTCGAGGAGACCGTCCTGCAACTCAAGACTGACTACACAATCGTCATCGTTACTCACAACCTGGGGCAGGCGGCGCGTGTGTCCAAGTACACCGGTTTCATGTACCTGGGCGAACTGGTGGAATTCGGAGAGACCGAGCGTATGTTCACCAATCCCGTGACGAAACGGGCCTCAGATTACATCACCGGACGTTTCGGATAACTGGTTGACGCAAACCCGAAGCATCTCTTCGACAGGCCCCGAGCAAGAGCTCGCGTGATGTCCAACCTCGGGCGAGCCGGCCAGCCAACGAAGACCCGAACCCAAGAGATTTCCTGTACCCTCAAGAAGTTGTCACAAACCCGCTATAGGCATAACCGATCATCGTCGATCCGATTCGGTCTCGACGGAGGCGCGTAGTACAATGGAACAACATACCGTCAGGGCCTACGACGAAGAGCTTGACGCGATAACTGCCGAGCTGGCCCGCATGGGCGGCCTCGCTGAGGCTGAGGTCGCCGACTCCATCCGCGCCATCGCCAAGAGCGACTTGGCCATCGCCACCTCGGTCATCGGCCGCGACGCCAAGCTCGACATCCTCGATAAGGAAATCGAGCGGCGCGTGATCCGCCTGATCGCCCTGCGCCAACCGGTGGCGGACGATCTTCGCCACGCCGTCTCGGCCATGCGGATCAGCACCAATCTCGAGCGGGTCGGCGACCTTGCGAAGAACATCGCCAAGCGCGTCCTTGTCATCGTGGAGTCGGAGCCGCTCACACCGCTCACCGGCTCCATCGAGCGCATGGGCGATCTGGTCGTGACGCGCCTGAAGAACGTCCTGGACGTCCTCGCCTCGCGCGAGGTCGAACAGGCGATCGCAGTCTGGATGAACGACCACGAAGTCGACGAACTCTACGACGCCATCTTCCGCGAGCTCCTCACCTACATGATGGGGGACCCGCGCACGATCACGGCCTGCGCCCACCTGCTCTTCGTGGCCAAGAACCTGGAGAGGATCGGCGATCACGCCACGAACATCGCCGAGATCCTTCACTACGAGATCACCGGGGTGGAGCTGACGGAAGACCGGCCGAAGTCCGACTCCCCATAATGAGCCCGAACACCCCATGACGGTCGAAGCCCCCGCCGCGATAAAGCCCTACGTCCTCGTCGTTGAGGACGAGGAGTCGCTGGCGACCCTGCTGCAGTACAACCTCGACAAGGAAGGCTACCGCGTAGCCGTGGCCGCCGACGGCGAGGAGGCCCTCCTGCTGATCGACGAGAAGCAGCCGGACATCATCATCCTCGACTGGATGCTGCCCACGGTCTCGGGGATCGAGGTGTGCCGCAGGCTCCGCCAGCGGGCGGAGACCCGCAACATCCCGATCATTCTGGTCACCGCCCGCGGGGAAGAAGGCGATCGCATCCGCGGCCTTGACACCGGGGCGGACGACTATGTGGTCAAACCGTTCTCAATGACCGAACTCTGCGCCCGCCTGAGGGCGGTGCTGCGCCGGATCCGGCCGGGCCTTGCGGAGGACTGCGTCAGCCACGGCGATATCACCATCGACCGCGTCGCCCATCGGGTGAGGCGGAGCGGGTCCGAGATCCACCTGGGCCCGACCGAATTCCGCCTCCTGGACTATTTCATGCAACACCCCGGGCGCGTGTTCTCGCGCGAGCAACTGCTCGACGCCGTGTGGGGTTCGGACGTCTATGTGGAGACGCGCACGGTCGACGTGCACATCGGCCGCCTCCGTCGGGCCTTGAACGGCGGCGCCGAGAACGACCCGATCCGCACCGTGCGTTCGGCCGGCTACGCGCTGGACATCTGAGCTAGAGACGCCTCATCGGGAGGTCGCGGCGCCCCAGTAGTTGAAACCGGCCCATCTTGGCGTCCCTGGCAGGTACATGGTTTCGAGCTTTTCGATCTCGAACCCGCCGCCCGAGATCAGCGATGGGATATTCCGCGTAAGATGGCAGCCGCCCCCGATCACCTTCCAGACAGGCTCGAGTCCGCTTTGCGTGCGCCGGACCGCTTCGTCCGGCGCGCGGCCGTGCTCGCAGAAAAGGAGACGCCCGCCGGGCCGCAAGGCGCGTCTGGCGCCTTGCAACGCCGCGATCGCGTCGGGGATCGTGCAAAGGCTGTAGGTGACAAGCACCGTGTCCACGCTCGCCGCCGGGATCGACAGCGCCTCCGCCGTTTCGGCGAGGATTTCTACCGGCATGTCGGACTTGCTCGCGGTCTTGCGCGCTCGGGCCAACATGCCGGGGGCGGGCTCCAGGGCGAAGAGCTTCCTCACCTTCGAGCGGTCATAGAACGGCAGGTTCAGGCCGCCGCCGAAGCCCAGTTCGAGCACGACGCCTTCGGCCTGCGGAACGACCTTTTCGCGCTGTTTTGAAATGGGCTTGGCGCCACAGGCCAGTCCGATCAGCGGGGGGACGACGTAGCGATCGTAAAAACCCATCACGTGATCTCCGCCGGTCCAAGGTCATGGCGCATGATAAGCTCCACGTACTCGCTGACGTACAGGTTCGTCATGGACTCATCGCAGGGGAGTTCTGAACCTTCAGCTGGGACGGCTAAACGGTTATCCCGCGTGGCGCGGGCAAGGCGGCGGACGGTAAGTCGCTCGCCAATCAGGAATTCTTCGTCCACGAATAATCCGGCGCCGAGCTGGATGTGACGGACACGGATGGGGGGACAGGGGATGATGTTGCGCACACCGGCCTTGCGCCAGGCTCTGACCTGCCTGGCGTTTGCCGCATCCCTGGCGTCCGGGGCCGCCGTTGCCGGAGACAAGCACTCGGCCGAGGTGCTGTGGGACCGCTACGGCGTCCCGCACGTCTACGCCAAGAGTGTCCCGGACATGTTCTACGGCTTCGGCTGGGCGCAGGTTAAGAGCCACGGCGACGTCCTGCTCAAGCTCTATGCCGAAGGCCGCGGTCGGGCGGCGGAGTACTTCGGGCCGGCCGAACTCGACAGCGACCGGTGGATGGCGATCAACGACGTTCCCGGCCGCGCCCAGCC
>Ga0210396_10005402_pt1 | contig 12384 bp, 8 predicted proteins | sample IncBWH17OmetaG_FD_155466 | JGI IMG/M metagenome (GOLD analysis project Ga0210396, IMG submission 155466) | Forest soil microbial communities from Barre Woods Harvard Forest LTER site, Petersham, Massachusetts, United States - Inc-BW-H-17-O ...
AGCTGGCCGGTTCAACGCAACTTGCGTTTCCGCAGGTTTCTCGGCGACGCCCTGCCGTTCGTGTACACCGACCCAAACCAACGCCGCTGCGGCGATTGCACCGACAGGCACGAGCCAACGCACCGCTTGACGGCGCGCACGCAGAGGCTCAACTTTTTTCTGCGAAGCACCCGCTGCGGCACCGACCGTAGTAGCAGTGCCCGTCATCCGAGTACCTGCGTTGCGTGCGCCTAGCGCCTCAGGGGGGCGGGCTTGCGGCATCGGAAGCTCGCGGATCTCCTCGGATTGTTCTTCCCCCACCTCCTCGGTCACTTCCATCAGCGCAAGCGTTTCCTGACAACGCGTGCAACCGGCAATGTGATTCTTCCACCGCGTCATTTCATCCAGTGCGAGCGTGCGTTCGTGAAACGCCGCAAGAATTTCGGCATCGGGACAGTCCAAGTCGGGAGTGGCATCGCGCAAATGCCGGGCGAGTGCGCGTTCCAATTGCTGATCGCGATCATCAGACGGCATGGCGTTCTCCTTTCTTAGAACGATTCCCGAGTCTATTCTTGCAGCAGTTCACGGCAATTCCTCAGTCTCTCCGCTGGGCTTCAGCGCGCCGCCCTTCGCAGGGAACAATTTACGGAAATCGATGGGAGCATCCTCCGCAGCATACTGAAAGCACAGCGCGATCTCCGCATCGCTCAACGCCGGACCGCTTCCCATTCCATCGTTCCCCGTTTGGCCCGCGGTCAGTTGTTTTTCAATCTGCACTCGCAGCTCGCGACGTATCCGCTCCAAATTACGCGACACACTGGATTCATGTTCGCCAAGCTGGCGGCCAATCTCGGCAAGCGTCTTCTGCCGCGCGTAGTAAAGCTCCAGCCGTTTACGGTCTTCCGCGGCAAGCTCATGAAGAGCAATTTCCAATGCCGCGACAAAACACCTCAAATATTTGTCGCGATGCGGATCGTGCGTTGGAATAACCACATTATGTGGAAGCAGCTCGCGCGACGCGGCGGTTTCGCCATCAGTTCCATCGAGCGATTCCCAGCGGCGGCCTTCTCGAATCTTATCCACATGGCGCTGTGCCAGAATGGCACGCAGCCACGTCTTCAGCGAACTCCGTCCGTGAAAATACTTGAACAACGACCGTTCGCCCCGCTTACCATCCGCCAATCCATATAATTCCGCGAACAGCGAATCCCCAAGTTCGTCAGGATAGATCCCACCTTTGCCCCCTTTCACCATCACAGCGGCACAGGCGCGCAAGTAGCCGCGATATTCGCGTACGAAATGTTCCCAGGCGACAGGCGAACCCTGCATGCAAGCGCAAGCCAGTGCCAAATCGGCAACGAACAGCGTGCCAAGGTAATCCTCCAGCCTCTCCATCGACAGGCTGCCTGGCTCGGCGAAGCGTTTGCGGACCCCACGCTCGAGCGCAGCGCTGAATTGGTCCCGCGGAACGCCCCAACTTTCAGCTCCAGACTCGAGATACAGAGCCGCCAATCGCGGCTCACATCTTCGCAGCAGGCCGTCTAACTCCTTTGGGGAGTCGTTTTGGGCGTTGTAAGGCAAGCTGTAACCTTGAATACGCCAAATCTTAACCTTCTCGGGCCATAAAAGCTCGCAGATACAACCAACGCCCTATCGCGGAGGTGCATCCTAGCTGGCACCCCCTCTGGAGGACCCTCGGTGCACGAAAGAGAAGTATTTTTCCTCTCGAATGTTGTATCCTATGACCTGTTGCGTCGCCCCGCCCGCAACGAATCTAGCCCCAGCGGGTTGGTCCCATAGTGGTAGCTTCACGATGAGGGTGCACCCGTCCAGACATTAGCGAGTTCGCGTCGTTAGTACGAAAGTCCTATTCGGAAGCCTCCCGCCCCCTGAGTACTCTCGTACTGGTATTGCACACGTCCTCGCATTGGTGAAGACTCCATTGCCCAGCATGGAGCCTTCGGGATGAATTTTTTGCAAGGGGCGCAAGCGGATGACAACGATGATTGCAGATTCTCCACGTAAGACATCACTGGGCGTTGGGCTCGATGCGAATCGGGGGCGTGCAAACCAGGAAGCGTGGCGGCAGCATATCGGCACTAAGCCGGTGCCTGCTCGTCTGGCGATGCTGCCCGACTCCAAGCCTAGCTGGGACCGGGTCGGCCTGAGCGCCATTATTCAAATCACAGCGCTGATTTTCTTCGTTTTGGTTCCTCTCCTCTATCCCGAAAAGATGAAGACCGCGGTGAAGTATGGCTTTATGGAGATCGCTCAGCCGATCACGGAAATTCCGGTAGCGCCTCCTCCTCCACCCCCACCAGCTCCGAAAATCAAGGCGGCTCCCAAGGCAGAAGTAAAGCCCGTGGTCGTCGAACCTCCCAAGCTGAACCCACAGCAGCAGCACATCTTCACCAACTTGGCGCCTAAGGTCGTGCAGCCCAAGGTCGAGAAGGTGGAAACCAAGCTCCCGGACATGACCACCAAGTTCGAGGAAGCCAAAATCGACACCAAGGACAATGCTCCCAAGCGTCCTAAAGACGACGTGAAAATGAACAACATGAATTCCGGAAGCGCGGCACCTGCTACCGTCAATGCCCCCGTTAACAAGGTGCAGACCGGTGGATTTGGTGACCCGAATGGCATGCCTGGAAAGGGCGATCCGAATCACGCCACCAACGTGAACCGGCTTGGTTCGCCAGCTCTGCCAGGTGGTGAAGGCTACGGAAATGGCACCGGCGGTAAGGAAGGCATCAAGGGCACGGTAGCCAGCTCCGGTTTCGGAAATGGAACGGCCATTCCTCCCGCAGGGGGTAAGAAGGGCGGGACAGTCGTAGCTGGCGGCTTCGGTGACGCCAGTGCGGCACCCACGGATGCACCCAAGAAGAAGGCAGTCGGTGGTCCCGCAGATACTCCGATTGTCATTCTGGACAAGCCCCGCCCCGAGTACACCGCGGAAGGGCGTAGCATGAGGATTGAAGGAGACGTGGTTTTGGATCTGGTGTTCCTCGCGAACGGCAGCATCCAGATGAACCGCGTCGTCAGCGGCTTAGGACACGGCCTCGACGAATCCGCCGTCAAAGCTGCACAGCAAATTAAGTTCAAGCCGGCAAAGCGCGAGAGTGAACCGGTGGATTTTCCGGCCCGAGTACGGATTGAGTTCCGGTTGGCCTACTGAGGGAGATAAGAACATGCGAAAGTTGTTGTCACGTCAAATCCTCGCGCTCGCGCTCGGCGTTTGTTCCGGCGTCGTAGCCACGGCGGCGCCCCCGGCACCAGCAACACCGGCCCCCGCCGATCAGCCGCGCACGATGGATCAGGTCATCGATCGCGTAGTGAGCAACGAGCAGCGCTTGTACGGCCAGATTCGCAACTACTCGCCGCTGGTAGAAACCTACATTCAAAATCTTAAGCCCGACAAGGACCTCGGACAGGTTCCCGCGGGCGACAAGTATTTCCTGGGTCGCGCGAATTTCCAGAAAGGTGTGAGCCTGGTTCCCCTGACCGACACCGCAGGCAAGGGCCGCAAGGTAGTCGGCTCGATCGGCAATTTCTTCAGCTTCGCGATGCAGTTCCTGCCAGACGGCTTCCTGCAGATGATTTTCATCGATACCAGCGGCTTCGATAAGCAGCACTACAAGTTTGATTACGTTCGCCGCGAATTCGTCGGCGAAGTGCGCTGCCTGGTCTTCGACGTGACTCCCGCCGACAAGAAGGAATCAAAGGGACGCTTCCTCGGCCGCATCTGGGTAGAAGACCAGGACTATCACATAGTCCGCTTCAACGGTTCTTACAACGGCAACGGCCACAGCAGTTGGTATTTCCACTTCGATAGTTGGCGCACCAACGTGCAGCCGGGCCTCTGGCTGCCAACCTTCGTATACAGCGAAGAAAAAGATCTGCACTACGCCATCAGCAAGAAGCTCGATTTCAAAGCGCAGACCCGCCTGTGGGGCTACAACCTGGGCAATGCCGCCAAGGAAGAAGAGCTGAGCAAGATCCTGGTGGAGACGCCGGTACAGGACGACACCAAAACCGCAAACGACCTTTCTCCAATTCAGGCGCAGCGCTCTTGGGATCGCCAGGCGGAAGACAACCTGACCGATCGCCTGGAACGCATTGGCTTGATGGCGCCGAAGGGTGAAGTCGACAAGGTTATGGAAACCGTCGTCAACAACCTGGAAGTCACCAACAATATCGACCTCGATCCCGAGGTTCGTTGCCGCGTTTTGATGACTTCAACGCTGGAGTCATTCACGCTGGGCCATACAATTGTGATGAGCCGCGGTTTGATTGACGTGCTGCCCGACGAAGCGAGCTTGGCCACCATGTTGGCTCACGAATTGGCCCACGTTGTTCTCGGCCATCGTCTCGATTCGCAGTACGCCTTCTTCGACCAGTTGTTGGTGGAAGACAAAGACACCTTCCGTCACTTTGGGTTCTCGCGTACGCCAGAAGAAGAAGCTCAAGCCAACACCAAAGCCATCCAAATCCTGAACAATTCGCCTTACAAGAACCAACTGGCCAATGCGGGATTGTTCCTGCAGGCTCTCGATAGCCGCCAGAAAGAAATTCCCAACCTGATCAGCGGACACCTGGGCAACCGCGTGCCGCAGATTAACGACCTGAAATCCACGATGGCCATGGATCCCAAGCAGAATCCGCAAAAAATCGCGGCGCTGCCGATCGGTGGACGCGTGAAGATTGATCCTTGGAACGACAGGCTGGACCTGATCAAGAGCAAGCCGGTGGGCACGGTGGCGGAACGCGAGAAGATGCCGTTTGAAGTTACGCCATTTATGCCGTACCTGACGCGCTATGGCGCGGACACGGGCGGCAAGCCGGTAGCGGCCAGCACCACGGCTCCTCCAGACAATAATTCCGGTGCAGGTGCGGAACCATCCAAGCCGTAGTTCTACTCTGAATCCAAATCGAAAAGGCCTCCACGACGATGTGGAGGCCTTTTTTGTTTCCTGAATGCGCCGGCAAGAGGCGCGCCGTTTGCGGGCTGAAGGATCTCAACTGACCCATTAACTACCGTCGCAAAAACCGACGCTCTATTTCCCTCTCGTTAGTTCCTTCATGAAGCGGTAATTGAATTCCACCCCATCGTAGAAATCCTGCACGCCGACCCGCTCATCCTTGCCGTGCGAACGGTCATCCTCCATGTCGAAAAACATGCAGGCGATGCCATACGTAGGAATGCCTGCGGAGCGCAAATAATGGCCATCCGTCGCGCCCGTCGACATCGAGGGCACCACCGGCAGTCCCGGCCACATCGTTGCCAATGTTCTCTCCAGCGCCGACGTGAGGTCTGGCAGAAGCGGTGAGGGCGGCACCGCCACGATGGGCACCAGCTTTCCGTCCGCCGTTTTCTCCGGCACGATGGCAATGCTTACCTTTGGATCGGCCGCCACAGATTGCAGTGTCCTTCGCACCTCTTCCGGATCTTCGCCGGGAAAGATGCGGCAATTCACATTGGCGCGCGCGGTTTGCGGCAGTGCGTTGTGCGCGTGCCCGCCTGAAAGCATGGTAGCCACACAGGTGGTGTGCAGCAGTGAGTTGTAATACGGCATCGCCGAAAGCCGCTTGATGGCCCCGCCGTCGGGAGGCTCTTTGGCCACGCCGCGCAGGTCTGCAGCCAGCGAACCGGTAGTCAGTGCGGCAGAACGTTCGAAGTAGTTGCGCGTAACTTCGCTAATCTTCACGGGAAATGAAAAATTCTGCAGGCGCAGCAGTGCGGCAGAGAGTTCATAGATCGCGTTGTCCGGCACCGGCACGGAACTGTGTCCACCCGGATTGGTCGTCTCCCAGGTAAAGTCTGCGTACACTTTCTCGCTGGCTTGCAGGCCCGCCAAAACCGCTTTACCCTTCAGCTTTTCGAATTCTCCCCCATCCAGGTTGATGCAGTATTCCGCGTCGATCCAATCCTTGTGCTCCTTAATCAGCCAATCGACGCCGTTATAGTTGCCGCCCTCTTCATCCGCAGTCAGCGCCACAATCACGTCGCGATCCGGCACGTAGCCCTCGCGCTTCAGTCGGATAAAATTCGTGACCAGAATAGCGTCGCCCTCTTTCATATCTTCGGTGCCGCGTCCGTAGAAAAAACCGTCTTGCTCAATAAACTTGAATGGATCCATGCTCCAGTCTTCGCGATGCGCTTCCACTACGTCGAGGTGTCCGATAAAAAGAATAGCCTTGCGTTGCCCGGTGCCACGAAGACGCGCAACGAGATTTTTCTTTCGCTCGTCAGGGCCCGCAACGATCACGTCTTTTTCCGGAAATCCCGCGGCGAGCAGACGTTGCGCCATGGCTTCTGCAGCCGTGCTGACGTTTCCTACGGAGTCGGTGGTGTTGATCTCGATCAACTGCTGAAAGATCGCCCGCGCTTCCGGGTTCACTGGTTGATGTCCTTGCTCTTGCGCTCGCGCGGAATTGGCCAGCGCAAACGCGCAGAAAATCACCACCCTGCCTGATACTCCTCGGAACATTCGGCTCTCCTTGTGGAGTTTCAGGTTAATCGCAGCAACGGTTGTGGTCAAATTTGCGCCTGCGATTGTTGCCGCTGCAAATGGACTCGCTTAGACTGGGAAGGTTTCCACAATTGGAGGAACGTTCACCATGGCATTCGCCAATCGCCGCGTAGTTTCGTTGCTGAGTGGGTGTGCATTGTTCGTTGCGGGTATCGCGGTGGGTGGTTTTGCCACGCGCAATGTTTCGGCTCTGAATAAATATGGGCAGCCCAAGACGGTGATCCACGTGGTCGCTTATAAGTTCCGCGACGCCACGTCGCAAAATGATCAGGAACAAGCCATCGCCGGGATTAAAGACATGGCCGCGAAGATTCCTGGAATCAAAAATATTTGGCTTAAGACGGAACGTAACCAGATTCGCGAATTCAGCGGCGTCTACGTTATCGAATTTGTGAGTTCGGAAGCCGCCGCGGACTATGCCGAGAATCCTATTCACGATGCATGGCGGAAGAAGTGGGAACAGCTTCGGGAAAATAGTCTTTCGTTTCAGGTCTCCAACTAACTAGGTTCCTCAGCAGCCGCTAGCCTGCTCACTCACGCGTGATTCCAAATTTACGACGTAGGAACGAATCCATAAACGCATCGGATAACACCCGCTTGCCCAGCGCAGCCCATTTTGCGAGCGGCGTGACGGTATAGCGCGCCTTGGGATGGGAGGCCTCAATCGCTTCCAGCATCACCCGGGCGCAGTCTTCCGGCGTCGTTTTCGATTTGCCGCGTCCTTGATTGGCACCAGCCCAAGCTCCTGAATAAATCTTGGCGTAGGGACTATCCTTTGCGGTTTCGGCATAGGGTTGCGCGAGTTGTTTGGCGGTCTGCTGAAAATTCGTGACAATGTATCCTGGCTCGATCAGGATCACGTCGATTCCGAACGGGTACATTTCCAGGCGCAGCGCATTCGACAGGCCCTCCAACGCGTGTTTGCTGCTGCTGTACGCACCGTAGGTCGGCGGCGACAGCAAACCAGCGACACTACTCATCATCAAGATGCGGCCGCGACGCCTTTCCCGCATATGTGGCAATACGGCTTGCGTCACGCGCAGCACGCCAAATAAATTCGTTTCAAATTGCTGTCGCAAATCATCGAGGCGCAACTCTTCGACCACGGCCATGTAGCCCAGGCCTGCGTTGTTGATGAGTACGTCAATCGCGCCCGCTTGCTGCAAAACACTGGCAACGGCGCGCTGCACCGACGCGTCGTCCGTAACATCCAACTCCAACGATTCAAGTGGAAGTTTTTTATCAGCCGCGAGCCGATCCAACTCCGCACGTTTTTCAGCGGAACGCCCGGCGGCGAACACTCGGTAGCCGTGTTCAGCCAATAACAGCGTTGCGGCTCGGCCCAAGCCATCGGTGCCTCCGGTGATCAGAACGGTCTTCAGTTGGTCACTCATAAGCCTCCGTGAACGATGGTCATTTTAGCAGCGCGCCTGCAATAAGCCAGCCAGGCCTTCGTCCAGATTCTAGTGCTTCGTGCGAGCTTTTGTTCCGGAGACAATGCGCGTCGCTTCGCGCAGGCCCGCCAGTAGACTTTGTGCGGTCCGCGACAGTGGCCGCCGGCGTGGAACGATTACGTCCAGGCTTCTGCGCAGCGATTCTGCATCAGTGATGTTCACGATTGCTAGCTTTTTGCGCCGCAGTTCGTCGACAACGGCGATTTGCGGTAGGAACGCCAACCCTAGTTTGCGTAACACCATCTGTTTGCAAGCTTCAATGGTTTCCACTTCGAGCACCACGTTGGGCAGCAGCCCCGCTCGTCGAAAAAGTCCGTTGGTTAGCGTCCAGTCACTGGAACCGCGGTCGTAGCTGATGATGGGCAGCGACTCTACTTCTTCCAGTCGCAACTTGCGCCGCGCAATCCTTGGGTGTTTTGGGTGGCCCACCAAAATAAGCGGATCGTCACGCAGGCTGATGGTTTCGACTTCCGGATGATGGAGCGAGCGAGCCAGGCCGAATTCCACTTCGCCATCTAGAACCATTTTTAGAACTTGCGCGGAATTGCCGCTGCGCACACTCACTACAACGTCCGGATGTTTCACCTGATACTTCTTTAGCACCTCCGGAAGAAGATAGGTGCAGATGGAAAGCGACGCGGCGATTGGCAGCGCGCCGCCGAACGACGGCTGAAATTCGTGTACAGCTTGGCGAGCCACCGCCAGTTGGCGCAAAAGCTGCTCCGCATGCGGGCGCAGCGCCTTCCCGGAAATGGTGAGTGACAATCCTGCCGGGCCGCGGTCGAACAAACGCGTGCTCAATGAGTGCTCGAGTGCGCCAATGCGTGCGCTTACCGCCGGTTGGCTGATGCGCAACGCGTCCGCGGCACGGTGAAATCCCCCGTAGGTTGCAACCGCCAGAAATGTTTCCAGTTGCTGAATCTCCATACCCGCGCTCCTGTATTCCGCACTACGGGTGCTGATAATATATATCTATCGCTATGATAGCTACAATCCGTTTGACTGACCACAACCATTTCCCCACAATCGAGTCTCCTGAACCTGACCTCGGGGTGCCAGTCATCTCCGGCTCCGCCGAAACTTGAAGGAGACGCTAGTATGATCACGAAGCTGACCCCTGATTCCGAGACACTGGAAAGCCGCTGGCAATCGGATCCACGCTGGAGCGGCATCTCGCGGCCCTACAGTGGCAAGGATGTTGAACGGCTTCGCGGCACCGTGAAGGTCGAATATACGCTGGCACGACTGGGTGCGGAGCGGCTGTGGAATCTGTTGCACACCGAACCGTACGTGGCCGCATTGGGCGCCATGACCGGGAATCAGGCGATCCAGCAAGTAGCCGCTGGTTTGCGGGCGATTTATATCAGTGGCTGGCAAGTTGCCGCCGATGCGAACGCCTCAGGCCAGATGTATCCGGATCAGAGTCTCTATCCCGCCGACAGCGTTCCGAATCTTATCCGCCGCATCAATCAGGCACTGACCCGCGCAGATCAGATTCATCACGCAGAAGGAAAAGACGACACGTATTGGTTTGCGCCGATGGTGGCAGACGCCGAGGCGGGCTTCGGGGGCAATCTCAATGCGTTTGAGTTGATGAAAATGATGATTGAAGCCGGCGCGGCGTGCGTGCATTTCGAAGATCAATTGTCTTCCGCGAAGAAATGCGGTCACCTCGGCGGCAAAGTTTTAGTCTCCACGACAGAAGCCATTCAGAAGCTTGTAGCAGCGCGACTGGCCGCCGACGTTCTCGGAGTGCCGACGTTGGTGATGGCGCGCACCGATGCGGACAGCGCCACTTTGCTGACCACCGATGTGGATCCGCGCGACCAGGAATTTTGTACCGGCCAACGCACCCCGGAAGGCTTCTTCCAAGTGCGTGGTGGAATTCGCGCAGCAATCGCCCGCGGGCTTGCCTATGCGCCTTATGCCGATTTGTTGTGGTGCGAAACTTCGAAACCGAATCTGGAAGAAGCTCGAGCCTTTGCCGATGCTATCCACGCAAAGTTCTCTGGGAAGCTGCTCGCGTATAACTGCTCACCTTCCTTTAACTGGAGAAAGCATCTCAGCACCGAAGATATCGCTCGGTTTCAAAGCGAACTAGGCGGGATGGGCTACAAATTCCAGTTCATCACGCTGGCCGGGTTCCACGCACTGAACCACACCATGTTCGAGCTGGCGCGCGAATACAAAACGCGTGGCATGTCGGCATATTCCGAATTGCAGGAAGCCGAATTCGTCAGCGAACACGAGCACCACTACGCCGCCGTGAAACACCAGCGTTTCGTGGGCACCGGCTACTTCGACGAAGTGCAAAACGTAATCACCAGCGGCACCGCATCCACCAAAGCCCTGGCAGGCTCCACAGAAGCCGCCCAATTCCACGAATCACCACCGGCGCAACCAGAACCAGACTCGTTGCAGCACGCAACCGCGTCGAGCCGTTAACTCCGGGGAACCTAGTCGCGCCAGCGCACTTCGAACGGTCCTACCCGCTCCATGTGTGGGAAACGAGTGGCCAGCGCATCTCGGATGTTCGCAGGCAACGCAGCCGAAAAGTCCGGCAGGCTGTTGAGCACCACCACCCGGATTGGCCGCTTGTCCACCAGTTCAAGCGTGCCTATCAGGTCCGGATACTTCTCATCAAACATCTCGAATAGATTCCTCGTCACGTTTTTGTATCCCGCGAGGAAATAAACCTGGGGGCAGTCCGGCACCGCGTATACCTCCCCATTCCCGGCTTTTTGCCGGACTAAATCAACAAGGTGGCGATACATCTTTGCCGCCTCAGGTTCCACTCGTAACTCCCCGGCTCGTGGCAAATCCAGCGGCTGAGTCTCTGGATCACTTTGATAGAACTTCCCCATCGCAATAAGGAACGGCGGCGTCACGCAAAAAACAGCGAACAAAAGAAGTCCGAGGAAAAGAGTAGCGAGTACTCCCTTCGGAATGGCCGGAAAGCGGCTAAGCACCGCGGTTGCAGCGAGTATGGCGAGCGGGCTGACATAACAAAAATAAATTGGAGTTGAGAACGGGTACTGAACTAGACTGCACAGAGCAGCAACTGCCAGCACTAGAAACATTTGCTGATCTTTTTTTGGCGAAGGGCTCTCGTTCTTTTCTGGTTTGAAAAGCAAAGCTGTCGCCCCCGCCACTACCACCACAGGGATCAGCCAGTACACGCTACACCACGCGATTTGGTAGTTGCGCGGATTGAAACGAGACGAAACCAGGAAGTAGCCGAACATCATCATCATTGCCGCGGTGAACAGCCATCTTGCTCTCCCCCGAAACCAGACTCCGGCAACCAGAAGTGCAGCAAGGCACAGCGACGGCAAAATGGTTGCTAGCGGAGGCGGCGATTCGCTGGCAGAACTGGACACTCGCACGAACGGCAGAACAAACATACCTCGCAGCAATGCGCCCACCGCGCGCTCTTTGACGTACCTCGCAACGAAAATCCCGGCAGGTACTAGGATACCCACGGTGAACGGAACAAGCTGTCGCAGCAGAAACGTAAATCGCTCCCCGCCAGAGCGGTCTTTGCGATAGCGCTCTTGCAACAAAACGACGACACACAGTGAAGCTGCCGGAAGGACGAAGTCGATCAGTTCCTCCAAGCCTCCCCGCGCCAGCAGGACTCGGCTAAGCACAGCCATAAACAATGCGACCGAAAGCAATAGAAAGTAGCTGTAAATCCCGCCGCGCGAACTTCCGGCCTGCGAACTTTCGCTGTATCGGTTCTGTTCGTAAAACGCGAAAAAAAGTAGCAAAGCGGCGACCAGGTAAACGCCCGGGATCTTCGCTAGAATCGAGCAGCCCGCGCAAACTCCCGCTAAGAGTAGCCACTTCCGCGAGCCAACGTCGATGTACCGGAAAATCGCACCCATCGCGAACGTCGCAAAAAATAGGTTGTACCACGACGGTACTGCAGCGGAATAATTGGGCAGGCTCCATGCTATCGCAAGAAGCGCCAGAGCTCCCGCCACCCAGTCACTGACCATTTGCGACGCGATCCAGTAGAACACCGCAAGCCATACTACAAAGAAAATAAACAGCGGGATGCGCATCGCGGTGAGCTTTTCGCCGAAAAAATAAAAAGCCAGCGCATGCAGATACGCAAGCCCACCGCTGTAATTCTCAATGTAATCCCGATGTGGCAGCTCTCCATGCAGTACCCGCTCTGCGCTGTCCGCATAGGCACCTTCATCTGCGGGGATCCAGCCGCGCATCAGGTGACTGCCGGCGTACCAACCTCCCAGAAACAAAACCGCAAGCAAAATCGCCCACCAACGCCATCCAGTGGTAGTGCCAGAGACGCGCTTGGCTCGCACCGGCGGAACGGCTGCATCCGTCTCCAAATTTGCTATCTCAATCGCCGTCAAAAAAACGCCTCCGTGCAACGTGGAACAATGGAAGTCCGT
>Ga0210396_10005404_pt1 | contig 12380 bp, 8 predicted proteins | sample IncBWH17OmetaG_FD_155466 | JGI IMG/M metagenome (GOLD analysis project Ga0210396, IMG submission 155466) | Forest soil microbial communities from Barre Woods Harvard Forest LTER site, Petersham, Massachusetts, United States - Inc-BW-H-17-O ...
TATTATTTGGGAGATCGGTTCCGGATATTTTGGTTGCCGCAATCGCGACGGCAGCTTCAACCCGGAAGAATTCGCGCGCGTCGCCTCCGACGATCAGATCAAGATGGTCGAGCTCAAGATCAGCCAGGGCGCCAAGCCCGGGCATGGCGGGGTGCTGCCGGCGGCGAAGGTCTCCGAAGAGATCTCCAGGATCAGAGGCGTCGCCATGGGCGAGGACTGTATCTCGCCGGCGTCTCACCGGGCATTCTCGACGCCGCTGGAAATGATGGCCTTCATCGGCGAGATGCGCCGGCTGTCCGGCGGCAAGCCGGCGGGATTCAAGCTTTGCATCGGACATCCCTGGGAATTTCTCGCGATCTGCAAGGCGATGGTCCAGACCGGAATCTATCCCGACTTCATCGTGGTCGACGGCAACGAAGGCGGTACCGGCGCCGCCCCGCTGGAATTCATGGACCATCTGGGCATGCCGATGCGCCAGGGCGTCAATTTCGTCCACAACGCGCTGGTCGGCATCAATGCGCGCGATCGCATCCGCATCGGTGCCGCCGGAAAGATCGCGACCGCTTTCGACATGGCGCGCGCGATGGCGATCGGCGCCGACTGGTGCAATTCGGCCCGCGGCTTCATGTTTTCGCTGGGCTGCATTCAGTCACTTAGCTGCCATACCGATCGATGCCCGACCGGCGTGACCACGCAGGATCCCTCGCGCAATCGCGCGCTGGTGGTGCCGCACAAGATCGAGCGGGTTTACAATTATCACCACGCCACCTTGCATGCGCTGGCCGAGCTGCTCGCCGCCGCCGGGCTCGAACATCCGCAACAAATCCGGCCGATCCATTTCTCGCAGCGGACGTCCACGACCGAGGTGCGGACATTCGCCCAGCTCTATCCGCCGCTGCGCCCGGGCGAGCTGATCGACGGCACCAGCGATCCGCGCTTCCGCGAGGCCTGGGCCATGGCGCGGGCAGAGACGTTCGCGGCGGCGGGGTAAGGCCCTTCCCTCATCGCGTGTCGTCCCTGCGAAAGCAGCGACCCATAACCACCGGCCTTCGTCGTATGAGAAGTCGTCGGACGTCGCGCCAAAAGCGCCGCCGCGGCGTATGGGTCCCGGCTCGCGCTTCGCTTGGCCAGGACGACGAAAATTTTAGAACGAACGTCGCGCTGCCGCAGCTGCTAATGCGGGTTTTCCAGGCTGAAGGTTTCCGACTGTTCGTCATATGCAAACAGCTCGGCATAGCGTGCCCACGACACGATGGTCTTGAGCGTTTCGTCGGCGGCATCCTCGGACATGTAGTCTTCGAGCTCGTTGCGGAAGCGCGCCGCGGGCGCGGTATGCGACGGCCGCTCATCCAGCACCCGGCGGATCAAACCCATCACCGGAACATAGTTCATGAGATGCTCGGCGAACAGCTTCTTGCGGGCATCGGTCGCGAGGTTGGCGAAGCGGTTGCCGGCATCCGTCAGCATCAGATCGCCTTCGCTCAATTGGGCGAATCTCAGCAATTGCAGGGCTTCGCCGAGGTGGAAGATCTCGTCGGCCTCGAGCTGCAGGTGGCCTGCGAGGACCGGCAAGTCGGCGTGCCCGTTATATGGCGGGCCCGCCAACGTCTCAAGCAGACCCGAAAGCACGTTGGACGAAACGTGGTTGAGGATCATGCCAACGCCGGTGCCCTGGATGCCCTCGATCGTCGGCATCCTGGCTTCCGTGCGTTGCGTCATGCGGGCATAGATGCTGTCGACGAGCTGCCGGAATGTCGGATCAAGACGATTGCGCGGATGCGGCAGGTCGATCTTGAGCTCGTCGGCAACGCGGCCGGGATTGGATGAAAACACCAGGATGCGGTCGCACATCAGCACCGCCTCCTCGATGTTATGCGTCACCATCAGTACCGATTTGATCGGCAGCCGGCCCTCGATCCACAGATCGATCAGGTCGGTACGCAATGTCTCGGCGGTCAGCACGTCGAGAGCGGAAAACGGCTCGTCCATCAAGAGCAGGTCCGGATGCACGACCAGTGCGCGGGCAAATCCGACGCGCTGGCGCATGCCGCCCGACAATTCCTTGGGGTAGGCGGACTCAAACCCGTCGAGACCGATCAGATCGATCGCCGCGAGCGCGCGGGTGCGCCGCTCCGTGCTCTCGATGCCGAGCGCCTCCAGGCCCAATTCGACGTTCTGCAGCACTGTCAGCCAAGGAAACAATGCGAAGGATTGAAACACCATGGAGACGCCGTTCGGCGGCCCTACGATCGTCTCTCCGCGGCATCTGGCGTCGCCCGAGGACGGCGCGATCAGGCCGGCGATGATGCGCAGCAGCGTCGATTTGCCCGATCCGGACCGGCCGAGCAGGCCGACGATTTCGCCGGCATGAATCGTCAGGTCGACTTTTTCGAGGACCAGCAGTTCCTCGCCGCTGCCTTTCGGAAACGACCGGCAGACGCTGCGGATTTCGAGCAGGTTGGTCTGTTTGGCAACATCGAGCATGGGTTTTCCTTGAGAATCAGCCGAGGCGAAGTCGTCGCTCTCCGAAGGCGTAGAGCGGCCTCCAGACTAGCCGGTTGAAGAGCGTCACCAGTATGCACATGACGGTGATGCCGAGCACAACCCTGGGGAAATCGCCGGCTTCCGTCGCATCGGCTATATAGGCGCCAAGGCCGCTGGCGGTCAGGTGGGTGTCGCCCCAGCTCGCCACTTCCGCGACGATGGAGGCATTCCACGACCCGCCCGAGGCGGTGATGGCGCCGGTGATGTAATAGGGGAAAATGCCGGGCAGGATCACCTTGATCCACCATCGCCAACCGCCGAGGTGGAAGCTGCCGGCGGCCTCGCGAAGGTCGGTCGGAAACGCGCTGGCGCCGGCGATCACGTTGAACAGGATGTACCATTGAGTGCCCAGGATCATCAGCGGGCTAAGCCAGATATTCGCGTCGAGGCGGTAGCGCACGATGATCACGACGAACACCGGAAATGCGAGGTTCGCCGGGAATGCGGCCAGAAATTGCGCCAGCGGCTGGATGCGCTCGGCCAATTTTGGCCGAAGCCCGATCCAGACGCCGACGGGCACCCATATCAGGGTCGCCAGCGTAATCAGCACGATGACACGCGCCAGCGTGGCGAAGCCATATCCGAACGCTGCGAGGACGTCCGACGGGCTCAAGGTCGTTGAGAGATATTGATAAGCCTGCCAGCCGGCGTAGCCGGTGCTTGCGACGACGAGGGCGAGCCACACCGCGTCGATCATGCGCGACGGCGGGCCGGATCTGACGGGTGTCTGCAATTTGCCTGGGATGGCCAGATGCAGGTTCGAAAAGGCTCTGTTCAAGGCAGCAAACGGATAGGTCAGCGCCCGCAAGGCCCGCGTACGGCGGAACAGGTCGAGCATCCAGGACGTCGGCGCGGTGGCCGCGGCGGTCTGCTCGAACCGGAACTTGTCGGCCCAGGCCACCACCGGGCGAAACAGCAGCTGGTCGTAGGCGATGATCACCAGCAGCATGGTCAGGATGGCATATCCGATCGCCGGCAGATTCTGCTTTTGAATGCCGAGCGCGACATAGGAGCCGATGCCGGGCAAGGTGACCGTGGTATTGCCGACCGTGATCGCCTCCGACGCCACCACGAAAAACCAGCCGCCGGACATCGACATCATCGTGTTCCAGATCAGGCCTGGCATCGCGAAAGGCACGTCAAGCCGCCAGAAGCGCTGCCATCCGCTGAGGTGAAAACTTTGCGAGGCTTCTTCCAGGTCCTTCGGCACGTTGCGGATTGACTGGTACATGCTGAAGGTCATGTTCCAGGCCTGGCTGGTGAAGATCGCGAACACGCAGGCAAGTTCGGCGCCGAACACCTGGCCGGGGAAAAGGTTCAGGAAGAAGACCACCGTGAAGGTGAGAAAGCCGAGGATCGGCACCGATTGCAGGATATCGAGCAGCGGGATCATCACCATCTCGGCGCGCCGGCTCTTGGCGGCCAGGGCGGCGTAGACGAAGGTGAAGATGATCGAGCAGACGATGGCGAGCAGCATCCGCATCGTCGTGCGCAGCGCATAGACCGGCAGATTGGCCGGATCGAGCGAGACCGGCGTGATGTCAAGCGCGGACAAGGGAAGGGTGGTCTGCTCGCCGCCATAGACGATCAGCACCATGGCGCCGACCACGAGAATCAGTGCAACGGCGTCCCAGATGTTGGGCCGCAGCGCCTGCCCCAGCCTCGGCGTTAAGATATCGTCAAGCGTCATGCGTGCCGCCTTGTTCGAGCCCGCCGGGCGACCGGCCGGAGAAGATCGAGACCCGTCCTCACATCAGCGATCTAGGAAGGGCTTGTCATGGGCGAATAGTCCGCGGGTGGGGTGAGGTGAGCTAGCAACGAACTCCTGCGGCCTGCAAGAGGCAGCTCTTCATTGCAGAATCTGTTGGCGGACATCAATAGCTTTTGGTCGCATTGTGGTCCTTTCAAGCCGATCGGAAGCTCCGGTATCGCAGTTGCGCTCGCAAACCGGGCATCAGCTGCTAGCTATCGCATGATGGATTTATGACATGCCGGCCCCGTTACCGGGGAAGGTGGACTGTCCCTGGTGTTCGGCACGGCGCTGCCGACGGGCGCGGTCGGCATCGCCGGCCATGGCGCGCAACCCTATCTGCAAATGCCTTTGGTTGTGGGAATTGGGCGATCGCAAGGGCTTGAGCCGCAAGCTGACCGAGTTCTTTCGCTCGTCGTTTTCGGACTCAATCACAACTGCCCGAACTATATTGCCCCGAACTATATCGTCGGTGTCGGATATTCATTCCGGTTGGATGGATTGTTGAAAAGCATAAAAAAATTATAGGACCGGATCGGCCGCTGTCGCCGCCATACCAAATAGCGACGGGAGCGCGGTTTGTCGGAGCGCCTTACCTGATATCGGCCGGGCCACGGCAACCATGCGTTTGCGGATCGCGGGTGCGACCCCTGCCGCAGCCACCAACGAGGTCGCGCTCAGATATGTCTGGCGCTCTGATGGTTGGCGAAATCCCGGCCGTCACCACGGTCGGAGCGGCCGGTTTCTGAAAAGACCCGGCGGCTTGGCAATTCGACCAAGTGGCGGCCGAGAAAGCCAATACCAGTATCAGCAAGCAGCACATTGCAGTTTCCAGCAAGCCAAACTGAGCAGAATCGCAATCGGCAGCGAACTCCTTAAAGCTAAATCGAGTCAGGGGATCCCGCAAGGCAGAGCGGGCGGGCTTGCTGGCGCAAGCCGGCAATTTTAGGCCATTGTTGCCGTCGAAATTCGAGGTGGAGAACGCCTGGCGCCGGTAAATTATGTTTGAAGGCCGCCGACTTCCGGCTGAGTCCGTCGGACGTGCTTGGAGCATGATCCGATTGGATCGAGTCGGATCATGCTCTAGTACTGCGTATGCACGCGAAAGCCGAGCACGGAGGCGGGGCCGCGGTCGCGATTGTAGGCGGGATTGACGATCAGCTGATAGTCCAGCGTGACCTTCGCAGCATACACCGGAAAACTATAATAGGTCTCAAGGATCCTTTCGGTGCCGGGATTGGGCAATTGTCCGTCGCCGACCAGAATTCCGAGGCCTCCGGCATTGAGAAACGCCTCGTGTGTTTTGGTAATGCCGTTGACGACGCCGGCGATGCCGAACGTGTCGTCGTCGCGCCCCCATTTCTTTCCGGAAATCGAAAGGCCGGCGGCGACGGTCCGGTCGATGTCGGTGAATTCGTAAGGTTCGATATCGCCATTGGCAAAACCGGCGCGGGCGAAGAGGCCGACACCGGGCATAAGTTGCTGCTCAAGATTCATGCTGAGGCCGCCCCGGCTCTGGTACTGCCGCACGGCGGCGATATTGGCGGGGCCTCCCGTCATCGCGGCGAGCAGGATGGCGTCCTCGAAGCTGCCCATCCGGCCCCGGGTCAGAAATCCGGTCAACGCGACTTTGCCGGGCTGGTCCCAAATGGAATATCGCCGCTCGATTTCACCGATCGACTGGAACTGACCGAAGGTTGGATCCAGTGCAGTTTGGTTCGGAGCGATCGAAAGATCAAACAGGCCGGCGCGCAGGGTCCACGGGCCCGTGTACCATTCCGCGGCGGCGCCGACCGTATAGCCCCAGGCGTCGGCCGCGTAGTCAAACGTACCGGTGTCGACGATCGACCAGTTCATGAAATCGCTGCGGGGATCGTGGGCGTATCGGTTGGTGTCGAAGATATCGACCACGCCGATTTTTCCGACCGTGAGCACCAGCCGGTCCGACGTTTGCGATCCGGAAAACTGGTTGAGACCGGCATCGACCTTCTGGACATCGCCGCCGAGATCGATGGTCTGGCGGACGAACGCCCGGTGCAGGCGTGCATAGGGGAAATCCGCGCCGACCTTGTAGGCCTCGCCGCTCGGAAATCCTGCAACGCCCAGCGATCCGCTCAGCCCAAAACCCTGATCGATTTCCGGATTAATCCAGGCCTCGGCGCCTTGCCAGAGCCGGACGCCCGCATACAGCGTCGCGTCGGCGGTCTCGCGGGCCTGATTCGGCGTCAGACTGTTCGGGCCGCTAAAGGGAGCCCGAAACGGCGGGTCATATTGGCCAAGAAAAGTAGCCTGGCCATGGAACGCGAAGCGGTCCGTCTCCATTGCGGAGGGCCCCTTGATCGCGAAGTCCGGGCTATCGCCGATGTGGTAGTTCAGGCCGACCCGGACGCTCTGCAGGACGAGGTCGGAGTCGAAAGCCTGAGCGCCGAATGGAAACATCACGCTCTGGTGGCCGAACCCGGACCAGAGATATTCGGCTTTGGCGGACCAGTTTGCGGTGACCGGAATTTCCACGCCTGCACCGGCTGCCCATCCGAACCGCCATGGCTGCACCAGGTCAACCGTCCCGGGCGTCGCGAATCCGCCTACGGGAGAACCGGCAACCTGGGTCCGCGTCACCTGGTCAAAGGTCCAGGCCAATCCTCCGGTTCCATAGAGCAGGAAATGGTCGAAGGCATAGCCGGCGCGCGCGCGGACGCTGCCGTAATAAGCCACCGCCTCGCCGTAGGTCACTTGCCCGGTGAAGGGAGAAGTGACCGTCTGGCTGCCACGCACTGAAAAGGGGACCAGCACATCCGAGTTCGGGAATGAAGCATCGGCCTCGAACCCCAACATCCAGTGCGAATTGAAGACATGATTATATCCGCCCTGCAGCCCGGCGACGTAGCTGCCGGTCCCGCCCATGAAATCGAAATGGTAGGGAAGATCGAACGACCCGTTCAACGATGGTGCGCCACCGGGCTGTGTGGCGGACCAGTTCGAAGAGCCCGTGGTCACGCCGACATGGGCGCCGACATACCAGCCGTTCCAGTCATAGCCGTTGGCGGCCGGCGCCTGCGGGGCCTTCGCGACATAGGCGACGGGCGCCTTGACCGGAAGGCTCAGCGGCATGTCGCCCGCGATCGCAGCGGACCACGTTGCCAGCACCACGGAGGTGCCACCCCCGAATTTGCAGATCCCCTTCATCACGTGCCCCATTACTCAAGTTGAATGTTAGATCAAAGAAGGCTGACGTTTATTCCCCAACCGCACTTATTCCCCAGCCTTGTTGCAAGCCCTTCGCAATAGCAAGTGTGAGGTCCGTTGGATGAGAGCTATTCCAGAATTGGTCCGACGCTCCAGCTGGCGGCCGAAACAGTCGGTTCGAGACTGAGACGCCCAACGACCTGTTCAAGGACGGCGTCGTTTTTCGAAGGCGATGTAAGCTGCGCGGTGACCTCGACGCGCCCGCCCTCCTCAAGATCGGTGCTGTCGAGCCGCCGCAGGCTGAGGTGGCCGTTGGCGGTGCTCTGCAGAAGCAGCGCGCGGACATGCGCCTCTTCCGGACTTCGGCACACGACGCGGACGCTGTAGTTGACGTCGGTTTCGGCCTGCGTGATCGGTTGCCTGTTGATGATCCGGACCAGTGGCCGCAGGGTCAGATTGACGAGAACGACAAACATGGTCGCCAGCGCCGCGTGCAGCGGATGGCCGCTTCCCGCGAGCAGCCCCACGGCCGCGGAACACCACAGTGTCGCTGCGGTATTGAGGCCGGTGACCTGAAGTCCCTCGCGAAAGATGATTCCGGCGCCGAGGAAGCCGATCCCCGACACCACTTGGGCAGCCACCCGTGTCGGGCTGCCGTCGTCGGGAAACAGACTTTCGAAAACCACAAAGCTCGCAGCCCCGATCGCGACCAGCGTATTGGTGCGCAAGCCGGCCATCCGCTGACGCCATTGGCGCTCGAATCCGATGCATGCGCCCATCAGGGTGGCCATGCCGAGGCTGATCGCGGCCTGATCAATCGATGCGTTCATGATGTAATTCCTTCTCGACTTGCTGGCGCTTGCGACGTCGGCCCAGAGCCAGCCATGCTCCGCACCGTTCCAGCCAACGCGTCCCTGATAAGACAGTTCGAAGACCCTCATGTGAAATCTTTCCTTGCCTGTGCTGGCGCATCGCCCAGCGCAGAATTCTGCTCGCCAGCCGAAACGCTCCTACCGCTCCCCACCGTCGCGCGTTCGCGATGGTGGCCTTGATCACGCTCCCACCGTCGCAAGCTGGAAAATGCGGAACAGGACAAGACTGCCGGCGACGATGAGATAGCCGCGCAACACGATCATCCAGATGCGCGAGGCAAGCGAAAGGTGCGCCGGCGGCAACTGGTCCAGAGGTGGCATGCGCCATTGGTCGTCGGCGACGCTAACTCTTCTGGATAGCGACCCGATGTTTCCAGTTTCCGGCTTCCGCGAGTGGCGCTGCGCGAACGCGACACCCACAGCCACCACAAGCCCGGAGGCACTGCCCCCGATGAGGATGCCCAGGATGACCGTATCGGAAATACCGGGATAGAGAACCGACCCGGTGAGAATGACCGAGAGCATCACGAGCACCGCAACGACGCCTCCGGTAAAGAGGTTGAGCCTGCGGGAATTGACCCACGGACCGAGCACCGGCTTGTCGTTGCAAAGCAGCAGAAGAAACACGGTGGCGCCTGGCAGCAAGACACCGGCGAGGGTCTGGACGGCGCTGGTCAGCAGCCCAAGCTGGATCCCCGGCGTGAGGACGAGCACGACAGCGAGGACGATGAGGCCGCAATAGATGGCATAGAACCCCTTCGCCTCGCTCGGCTTGCGGTGGAGGGAATGCCGCCACGAGAATACATCGCCGAGGGCATAGGCGGTGGATAGCGACACCGCGGATGCACCGATGATGCAGGCATCGAGCAGCGCGAGGGCGAAGAATATCGCGGGAGCTTTCCCGAAATACTTCTCCATGCCGGCGGATACTGCGCCGGCATCGACGAAATTCCCGAATTCGGGACGGCCGGCAAACGTCTGAGCAGTGAACGCCATGATCGCCAGCGCGCCCGCGATCACGATCGCAATGCCGATCATGAGATCGACGCGCTCATACTTGATGAAACGCGGCCTGATCCGCTTGTCGACGACATAGCTCTGTTGAAAGAACAGTTGCCAGGGCGCGACTGTGGTACCGACGATGGCGATGATCAGAAGCATCACCTCGTTCAGTGGCGCCCCCTCCGGCATCTTCGGCACCATCATGTCCTGCATCATCTGGCCGACCGGCGGGTGGATGAAGAGGAGGACGGGAAAGACCAGAAAGCTGCCAAGGACGAGCAGCAGCGCGAAGCGTTCGAAACGCCGGAAGTTGCCGGTGCTTGCCGCGAGCATAACCAGCGCGGCGGCCGCCACGATGCCCCAGAACTTCGGCAGTCCGAGATAATCGAGCGCCAGCGTGATACCGATGAATTCGGTGACAATCGTCAGTGCATTGAGAAGAAACAGATCGATGACGCTGAACGCGCCCCAAAATCTGCCGAAGCGCTCAAAGATCAGCCGGGCATGGCCGACGCCGGTGACCGCGCCGAGGCGAAGTACCATTTCCTGATTGACGTAAAGAACCGGGATCAGCAGCACCAGCGTCCAGAGCAGCGTCGTGCCGTAGTTCTGGCCGGCCTGGGTGTAGGTCCCGAATGCCCCGGCATCGTTGTCGCCGACCATCACGATCAGCCCCGGACCGAGGATCGCGACCAGGGTCTTGATCCGTGCCCGCAAGGTCAACCTCGGCGCGTGGTCGTCTTCCGCGATGCTGCCGAGCGCGCCGTGGATGTCGCCGAGATGGGCGTCGTCCAGCACCGCGGTGCGGATGGCGCGTCCGCCAACGTCATTGCCGAGCGTTGTTGTGTTCAGCTCATTGATCACGGTCATGATTATTCCTGTTCAGTGCTGGCCGGTGGGCGATTACGATGGTGGCTGCGCGCCTTGGGCAGCTTTTCGGCAATACCGAGGGTGTCGGCACGGCGGCGCATCTCGGTCCAGACATCTTCCGGATCGATGCCGGCGCGATGCCATAGCGCGACGAGGTGGTAGAGCAGATCGGCGCTCTCGCGCACGATGCCGCGGGCATTGTGCTTGACCGCCTCGATCGCCACTTCTCCGGCCTCCTCGATGACCTTTTGCGCGGTCTTGCGCGTGCTCGAGGCGAGCAGGCGCGCCGTGCGCGGATGATTTTCCCGCGTCACCTCGGAAAGCGACCGATGCAGGCGATCCAGTTCGTTCGGCGGGATGCCTTGCGCCTCACCGCCGGTGCAGGAGTTCGGTACGGCCGGGCCGGCGGTCTCGCGCGCGGTACCGACTCGGCGCGGGCTGTTGCGACATGCGCCTGCCTTGCGCGACGCGCCTCGCCGCAGCCTGACAATTTGCAGATCGGAAAGTTTGACGGCGTCCGTCATCCTCTGCCTCCGTCGTCACCTCGATGCCGATCATCCGCGGCACGAGGCGAGCGGAGAGCTAGACGCCCACGCCACCTCGGCCGGATTGAATCACGGCGTTGCGAAACTCAGTGTTCCCCGAAGGGGCTCCCGTCGCGGCACCTGAGCGGTAGGCGGCGGGACAACTAGGTCCTTCGTCCATGCTGTTCCCTGCTTATCCGGCCAGCGCCAGGCCGCGGCGCAGTTGCACCGACGACGGGCCGGAAGTCCGGCCGATCGTCCCGTGCCTGTCGAAGTCGCCGACCGGCGCATCGCTGTCGGACTCGACCTGCCAGCGGCATTCCAGGCGGCCATTGCGATTGATCCAATGACAAGCCAGCGCCGGGGTTGGAATCCGGCGCCGGCCCTTCGGGCGGCGAAGACCCGGAAGGTTGCCATTGGAATGCGTGACGGCTTCGCCCGGCCCCGGCGCGGTGCGCCGTGACTGAATGAGCCGGAATTCTGCGAGTCTTGTGAACATCACTCGCCTCCACTTCCGCTTTGCGCGGCAGGCCGGCGAGCGAGACGGTCAGCTGGGCGCGACCATCACCCCTCGCGCGGCCAGGCCGGCGCGATTGATCTTGTTATCTTGCGGCAGCGCTAGCCCGGTCATCGCCGGGTTGACGTTGCCAAAGGTGGTACTGCCCATGTGCTCTTCATCAGGGTTGAAAGGCTTGTCTCGAACGCACGGTTCGCGACAACAATTTGGCAAGTAAGCCTGACCTGTACCGCTGTCAAGTAAATTTTCTATCCTCCGGGGAGGATGATTGCTATCCTGCCGGGAGGATAGGAGATTCGAATGCCGGACCACACAAATTCCGCGATTGCCCGACGTCTGAAACGCGCCAATGGCCACCTCGAAACCATTATCGAGATGATCGAAAAGGGCCGGCCTTGCGCCGAGATCGCGCAACAGCTGCAAGCCGTGGAGAGCGCCATTGAAAACGCCAAGAAGGCTTTGATCCATGATCACATCAGCCACAGTCTCGAACGATCGTTCGAGGCGTCCGGCTCGAGAGGCCGGGCGGCGCTACGGGACTTCAGGCTGGTCGCCAAGTATCTCTGAACAAAGTATCTGTGAACAAGTATCCGTGTAGCCTGATCACGCCGTTGTTGCACGACCTAGCCGGTTGGCGAGCTGGCGTGCTGAACCTCCACGGTGACATGCGACAGGTCGGCGAATCTGGCCAATCTCTGCCGGTAGTGCGCCGGCTCGCGCGCCCCTGCGGTCGCAATCGAGACAATGGCCCCGAGATGCCCGGGTCCAAGCCGCCACAGGTGCAGGTCGGTGACCCGGTCGCCCTCGCTTTCGATCGCGATACGGACTCTCTCCGCCATGCGCGGATCCGGATTGCGATCGAGCAGGATGGCGCCGGTATCGCGCAGCAGTCCGACCGACCAGTTGGCGATCACCAGCGCGCCGATGAAGCCCGCCAGCGGATCCATCCAGAGCCAGCCGAATGCGCGCGCCAGCAGCAAGCCGACAATGACCAACACCGACACGGCGGCGTCGGCCATGACATGAACGACGGCGGCCCGCATGTTGTTGTCGCGGTGATGCGCGCCATCGCCGTGATCGTGCTCTTCGAATTCCAGCTCGCGCAGCTCGGCACG
>Ga0210396_10005405_pt1 | contig 12379 bp, 9 predicted proteins | sample IncBWH17OmetaG_FD_155466 | JGI IMG/M metagenome (GOLD analysis project Ga0210396, IMG submission 155466) | Forest soil microbial communities from Barre Woods Harvard Forest LTER site, Petersham, Massachusetts, United States - Inc-BW-H-17-O ...
ACCATCGTGATGTCCGGCAGGTGTGTTCCACCCGCATACGGATCATTCAAAATGGCGATATCGCGGGCTTCGAATTCAATCGCATCGATCGCGGCCTGCACCGACATTGGCATCGATCCAAGGTGCACAGGCATGTGATCGCCCATCGCGATGACTCTACCCTGGCCGTCAAAAATCGCACACGAATAGTCGCGCCGCTCTTTGATGTTTGGAGAAACAGCCGTGCGCCGCAGTGCAGCGCCCATCTCTTCGGCAATCGAATGTACGCGGCTCTGAAATACCGCCAGTTCCACCGCATCGACCTCAGTACTCACGGGCACGCCTCCGCAACGTCAATCACAAGGTTGCCGGTGCCGTCCACCTCCGCGCGACAGCCCGGTGGCAGTGCCGTCGCGGAGGTGTATTCGGTGATCATCGCTGGTCCCAGGACGGCATCGCCGGGCACCAGCGCATCGCGCCTGTAGAACCGCGACTGTATAAAATGGCCGTCGAAAAAGACATCGCGCTCCGCGTAGCAGGCGGTCCGGCCGTCGCCGCGAACATGCGTGCGCCCTGCTGGCTCATATTGCTCGCCGGCAGCGATCATCTGCAGCCGTAAGTTCACAATTTCAACGGGTCGCTTGACATCGGAGAAGCCGTAGCGCTGCTGATGTGCGCGGTGGAAGGCCTCGACACCACTCGTTGGAGAATGTGGATGGTATGAAACATTCAACTCGTAGCCCTGCCCGCGGTAGCGGACATCCATCGAGCGATACGCCATCCCTTCTAGGCCTTCTTCTGCAAACTCAGCAATGCCGCTTCGTTCCAGATCTAGGTATATCTCGCCGCAGCTTTCGACGGCATCGCCCGGCAGCATCACCGTTCGCGAGAAATCACGCACCGTATCGGCGAGCAGAATTCCGACCGCCGAGAGCGCTCCAGGCATTGCCGGTACCAGCACACGCGCGATGCGCAGGGTGCGGGCAAGGGAGCAGGCATGCAGCGGCCCGCCTCCTCCAAAGGCCACCAGCGTGAACTCGCGCGGATCGTGTCCTCGCTCGACCGAGATGACGCGTATCGCTCTTTCCATCTCCGTGTCGATGACGCGAAGTATTCCAGCCGCAAATTGCGTCGCGCTTTCCAGTGATCTCTTCCGGTCATTCAGAATTTTTTCGGTTCGTGGCCGGTCAAGGTGCACGCCGCCTCCGAGAAAGGTCGCCTCATCGAGACGACCCAGCAGGAAGTTCGCGTCGGTTACGGTGGGCTGGGTGCCACGTCCAAAGCAGATTGGTCCCGGATCTGCGCCCGCCGATTCCGGTCCCACGCGCAGCATGCCTCCTGCATCGAAGCGTGCGATAGAACCACCGCCGGCTCCCGCAGTATGAATATCGAGCATCGGTACACCGATGGGCACACCGGCCACGACGGATTCGCGTGTTTGCTGCACGCCTCCGCTGGCCGCATCGGCCAGAAATACGTCGGTCGACGTGCCGCCCATGTCGATTCCGATGATCTTATTCAGCCGCGCCCAGCGCGCAACCTGCCACGCGCCGATCACTCCTCCCGCCGGACCGGAGAGAATCGTGCGGACAGGCTCGCGGGCTGCAACGCGCGCCGGCATGATGCCGCCCGAGGACTGCATCACCTGCACGCGTCCGCCATGTTGCTGCCCAATGTTTTCTTCCAGTCGCAGCAGATACCGTTGCATCAGCGGTGAGAGAGCAGCATTGACGACCGTGGTCGAAGCGCGCTCATACTCGCGAAACTCCGGCAGGATGCGATGCGAAGTCGACACCGGGATCTCCAGGCGCTGCAATGCTGCCTCCACCCGCTTCTCCGTTGTCGGATTTGCAAACGAAAACAGCAACGAGATGGCGGCCGCCTCGGCCCCGCTCGCCCGTACGTTCTCGACAAGGACCTCCAGTTCGGCCTCTGTCGGCGACCGCAAGATCGCGCCCTCGGCGCTCACCCGCTCCGGCACGCCAAAGCGCAATTCGCGCGGCACCAGGCATCGCGGTGCCGGCGCGAACCAGTCATAGAGCCGGCTCCGTGTCTGGCGGCCGATCGCAATCGTATCTTCGAATCCAGCAGTCGTGATATAGGCGACCCGTGCGATCCTGCCCTCCAGCATCGCGTTTGTTCCAACCGTTGTTCCGTGTCGCACTTCCGTCCCGTGCCGTACCTTGAGCGGTCCGCTGCCGATCCGCCCCAGCGCCTCAAGCACAGCCGCTGAAGGATCGGCCGGCGTCGAGAAAACCTTGAGCACCCGGAGCTCTCCGCCTTCGACGTGAACGCAGTCTGTAAAGGTCCCCCCGGTATCAATAGCTGCGCGCAAATAGTTCGTTCCGTATCGTGGTATCGCAGCTCTCGCAACCTGGCCGCCGTATGCTTGAACTCTATTCCGTTTTCACGATTGGCGTAACACCATAGGAGCGTCCTTTGAACGGGGTCTTCGGTTGGCTGATTGAGGCCTCGCGCGAACAGAAGCGTGCCCTACTGGCCGCTTGTCTCGGCTGGATGCTCGACAGCATGGACGTAATGCTCTACGCCCTGGTTCTCGGCCAGGTGCAGCGTGCCATGCACCTCTCCGCGGGCATGAGCGGCGCCATGATGTCTGCCACGCTCCTGTCCGCGGCCGTCGGCGGCATCGGCTTCGGTTGGTTCGCTGATCGCTTCGGCCGTGCGCGTGCTCTCACTACCAGCATGCTGGTCTACTCCATTGCCACTGCGCTTTGTGGTCTCACACGTACGCCTTCCGAGCTCATGCTCTGTCGCATCATTCTCGGCCTCGGCATGGGGGGTGAGTGGGCCTCCGGCGCTGCGCTTGTCGCGGAGGTGTGGCCCGCAGAGCACCGTGCCAAAGCGCTTGCGCTGGTTCAAAGCTCATGGGCCGTCGGCTATGCGCTCGGTGCAGCCGTGGTGGCCCTTGTGTTGCCGCACTTCGGCTGGCGCGCGGTTTTCTTCGCCGGAATCGCTCCGGCCCTCATCACGCTCTGGATACAGCGAAGTGTGCGCGAACCGGAAGCATGGCGTAGGGAAGCCCGAGTCGAAAGACCCCAGACACGCAGGCTCTTCCGCGGCGCGCTCGGTTATAGCGTCCTTATTTGCGCCAGCATGAACGCAGCGGCCCTCTTCGCCTATTGGGGACTGTTCACCTGGATGCCGCGCTTTCTCTCAGCCCCTATGGCGGAAGGCGGCCGTGGCCTCAGCATCGCCCAGACGTCCGCCTTGACCATCGTCATGCAAGTCGGCACATTTTTTGGCTACATCCTTTTCGGCTATATCGCTGACCTCTACAATCGGAAATACACCTATATCAGCTTCCTGGTTGTCGCCGGTGTCCTCGTACCTGTCTTCGCGTTCGTGCACAACTCCGCAGCCCTGCTTGTCGTCGGACCGCTCGTCGGATTCTTCGGCACCGGATACTTCAGTGGTTTCATCGTTATAACCAGCGAGCTCTTTCCGACCTCGCTCCGCGCCTCGGCCATGGGATTCGTCTATAACATTGGCCGCGTCGTGAGTGCTGCAGCACCGTATTTCATCGGCCACATTTCAGAGCACGCCGGCTTAGGGTACGCGCTCAGCAGTACCTCGGCTGCATTTCTGCTAGCCGCTCTCATCGCTACCGGTTTGCGTCAAACGCGGAAACACGCAGCTACTTAGCTCCTGAGCAGAACGTCGACTTGAGCGTGGAGGTCGGCGCCGTGACAACTTTTGAAAGGCTGCCTCGATCGCGAAAAGTAGTGATGGGGCGTCTATCCTACCTGTAAATGGCGAAGATAGGGAACGCTGGCCTTCATTAACGGCAAGTCCATCTCGACGAAGTAGTTTTTGATGCCGCCTGTCTTGGCAGCGGCAAATATTCTGTTCCAATCCAGAGTGCCCTGGCCTACCGGCACTATCTTGCGAGTCTTTGCCGACCAGCCCTGAACATGCATGGAAATAAAGCGGCCTGGGTATTTGGTAAAGTACTCGGCGGCGTCGTAGCCGTCGCTGATTGTGGAAACCTGGAATTGGAACTTGACGAACTTCGGATCCAGAAGCTGAAAGAGCAAATCATAGGTCCGTTTGCCATCGACCTTCGTCAGTTCGAAGTCCTCGTTGTGGAGGCCCTGCACGATCCCTGCAGCAGCCGCTCGCGCGCCCATCTGGTTGTATTCGTCGGCCGCGCGTTTCACGTCATCCAACGTGGGATTCTTCGGGCCGTCCAGGCTCGGAACGAGCATTTGAGCCAGGCCGAGGTCTTTTGCCCACGAGATGCGGTCGTCCTGATTCTTTCTCAATTCGTCCATTGAGAAGTGACTGCTGACGCAAGAGAGGCCTTCCTCGTGCAGGATGCTGCGAAGCTCGGATCCCTTGAATTTGCTGAGACCGGCGAAGCCGGAGTCTGCATACCCGACGGGCGAGCACAACTCTATTGTTTGGAATCCGGCTGCGGCAAGGTCCTTCAGTGCGCCGCGGAAGTCCTTGGCGATCATTTCTCGCACAGGCCATGTCTGACATCCAATGGGCAAGCCTAGAGGATTGGCGTGAAGTATGCGACCGCCTGTCGTCAGGAGCGCGCCCGCTACGGCGCTCGACGAAGCCATCTTGATGAATTCTCTTCTTGATATTGGGGGCATTCTCGCTCCTCGTGCGTTCTGGGATTCGATTTTTGGCAAATAAACGCTCTGTTGAACGGTAACAGGCGCAGGCGCGGCTGAATCGCTCGTCGCCGTAATTGTGCGATCCAGTAGCTTCCCATCTGTGTGCCAGGCGGACTGGTTGGCGGCGTGGGCTGGTTGGCGGAGGCATGCGACCTGTCGGAGGCTGATCGCTGGTGCCACCACAACTCGAGAGCGACAGCATCGATCCAGACAGCACGAGGATCGTCACTGTCGTTGCCACCCACCGATAGCGGATACGCCCCGGCAGCAAAAGCAGTAGAACCCCAGCCCAAAGCACGATGCTGGTCTTACCCGAGTCTCCATCATCCGCGATCGTCTCATTCGCAGCTGCGTCCCCCCGCTGTCAAGACGATGAGCTGCGTGCTGACATCTGAGCCCCTCAGCACCAACGGAGTTGTGGCGAATGCACTCGCGAGCAAGCTAAAGCTTGATAAGAGCGGTATTAAAGTCCGCTCAGAATGGTATCTATGTCAGACTCCGAAAGTGGACGTACCAAGCAAGTAAGCAGCCCACAACTAGAACTCCAATCGCAAGGACATCTGGATTTGCCGGGGACTGCCGATCGCCTTGTTGGTGACACCGAGTCCGGTGGGACAGGTGAAAAAGCTATCAGGTGTTGTGTTTGACCCCTGTCCACAGCCCGTGGGCAACGCGGGCTGACCTTGAATTGGAAACGGATTGTAGCCACCATTTTGAGTGACGTTGTTGAGTGGAACGTCGAAGCTGGTGGTATTTGTGAGGTTGAAAACATCGAAGGTATAACGAAGACTCCATCCTTCCTTCAACGGAACGGCCTTTACTAATGACATATCGGCCCGGCGTTGCCATGCCTGACGGAAGATATTGCGCTGGCCGGTAGTGAAATCGGTTTCGTAGGCGTCGTTCGACGGGATGGCTCCGTTGAGGCCGCCAGGAGCGAGAGATGGAAGTGTGAAGCAAGAGGCCTTAAGCGCGGGCAGACCGCCGCCCTGAGTGAATGCTCCGGACGCTCCGGTCTTCGCACTCTGCGGTGTACAGCCAGGAGCCAAAGGGACGATGGGGTTGGTAATGCCATCGGCGACACCGTAAAAAATGCTGCCGACAGCTCCCGAATAATCAATGATCGAGTAAGGTTGCCCGCTCTGCAAAACGGTCAGACCCTGGATTGCCCAGCCATTCACAACCCGCGCAGCTATCAGGTGCTCCTTGAGGAAATTGGGTAGTTGATACACATAGTTGAAATTGATGACATGCGTGCGATCGAAGTCCGCCGATGCATAGCCGTCGCGCAGGTTATTCGGATTGTTGCCGTTGTAGAAGAGGCCAAGGGCGCTCTGCTCGTCTAGGGCGTGGGAGTATGTATAGGAAAAGCCAACCTGCACACCGTTTGACATGCGCTTTTCTACATGAGTCTGGAGTGCGTTATAGGCGGAAACACCTGCGGCCTTGTATGTCTCCGATTCCGCAGAATAACCGATGTAAGGTACACGCAGATCGATGTTGCCGCCTTCATAAGTCGCAAGATACGGGGTGCCGTCCGGAAGATTATCGGGATTCGCGTTGAAGTACTGGAAAGGATCCGTTCCAGGCTTTTGAACGGTATACCCATAGGTATACGACTGGCCGTGAATCGGATTGCCGGGCGACGCTATGTTTGCCTGGTTGAAGGGGACCGGGATCACCTGATGGCGCCCGACATTGCCGACGTAGCCGATGTCGACGGCGAGATCATTCCGTGGCTGCCATTGAATATCGAAGGTGTAATTGATGCTGTAGGGCAGCTTGTTTGCGCGGTTGTATGTGGCGAACGAGAACAGCGGCGCTCCGTTGCTGATGTCAGCGATGCTCGGCAGATACTTGCTGATGTCTGCCGGATTGCCACTCGGAGCATTCCCGGGTGTGATGCCCCACGGATTTGAAAGGGTGAATCCGCCGGATGAGTCCGGAGTGCAGGGAGAGACGAACGAGGGGGAATTCGGACATTGAATGGCGTTCACATAAGGAGGCGCCTGGGTGACACCAAACACACCGCCTGCCACCTCGCCGGCCGCATACCCGGGTGAGAGGTAGGTAAACAGCTCACCACGATCGTAGTAGAAGCCGGTTCCGGCACGAACCACCACTTTGTTATCGAATCTTCGCGGTTGCCATGCGGCGCCAATACGGGGACCGAAGCCCCACTGCCGGCCGGTGAGCGTGGTATCGCTTACGCCCTTCGTCGGGAAGAGCTTATTATTGCCGGCCACCACGAATCCATTCGACACGACCTGACCACTTGTGTCGTTGAACTGATAAAGCGAAGGATCGAAGTTGGTGATGCGGCCGTTCTCCTCCGTCAAGCCGCCGTTCCAGTCGTAGCGAATGCCGAGCGTCAGGTTCAGATTCGGTTGGATCTGGTACTTGTCCTGCAGATAGAGGCCGACTTGATTTGCGCGATAGTAGCGATTTGCATCGCCGAGCAAAAAGGTAGTGGTCGTGAAATCATTGTTCTGGTAGGAGATGTTTCCTGCAAGGAAGCCGGCGAAATCCGCTGTCGCGATTCCACCTTTATTCGTGCGCTCGTTGCGCACGTTTAGTTGCGTGTGCGCGTAGCTACCGCCAAATGTCAGATTATGTTTGCCCAGAGTCCAAACTGCATTCGCGGATGGCATCCAACGATTCTGAAAAAGACCGGTATTGGGCCCCTGTGAACTGCTCTCTGGTCCCAGGCTCAACGTTTCGTCGAAGAGATTGTCTGGATTCTGCCCGCCGACGTCATTATTGCCAAGCACATCTACAATCTCGATGCCCGGCATGTATGTAGATCCGAATGCATTTATGCCGGCCTGCGCTGGTCCGAATGGCTGATCATTCACACCGTAGGCTTTTTCGCGAATGAACCCGAATGTCTGCGTCGTACTCAGATTCGACTTCAGCAGCAATGTGTTCGTCAGTGCGATGACCTGGCTGCCGGTGTCCATATGCTCCGTAAAGCCCGGTATGTTGGAGTATGCGTACGGAGCGATGGTCGGGTCGTGCTGGTAGTAGTACTTCGCCGAAACAGTATCTTTCGAATTTGCGTTCCAGTCCAGGTCGGATACTGCCTGATCCGAGGTGAAGTAAGACGTGCCTGGGATGGACGCATTGAAGGGGTCAGCAGCAGTGGGTGTATGGCCGTCATCATTGGGAATCAGCCATTTGCCGGGCTCCCCTGGAAGCGCTGGATACTGCATCAGGAAAAGCGCTACGGGGCTGATCTGACCCGGCGTCAAAGTTGACCCAAAATTTTGATTCGCAAGGGCGGCAAGGCCGCCCGGACTACGGTCGTCGTTCAGTCCTGCCGGAACTGTCAACCGTGAAATGCCGATTTCCTGATCGCCGACATGGATGTGTTGATACGCGAGAAAGCCAAAGAGCTTGTCCTTAATGATCGGTCCGCCGAACGTGCCGCCGAGCGTGTAGCGGTGCAGCTGAGGCAGCTTTTCATCCGCCGGAATACTCTCATCCTGTTTGAAGAAAAAGGGCGCAGCATTCAACCAGTCCGTCCCGCGACGAAAGTAGCCACTACCATGCGGCACATTCGTGCCCGAGCTTGTGCTCATGTCGATGTGTGCTCCGCTGCTCAAACCTTGCTGTGCGTCATACATGGACGCGTTTACGCGCAGCTCCTGGAGCGTCTCAGGCGCTGGCGTTGGCAGCGCTTGCCCTATCGCGAGATAGACGGAGGCACTGCTCTGGATCACGCCGCCACCATTAGAATTGCCTTCGCCTGTATCCAGAACGACGCGATCTGAGGTCACCTGACTCGTGCTCTTACCGTTGAAAAGGTTACTTGCGTCCACGCCATTCAGCAGGAAGCTGTTGCTGGTATCGCGCTGCCCATTCGCCCAGATTGGCGCATTACCCAGGCCGGTGTTCGCTCCAGTACCACCGTTTAGCTCGGCATTTACGCCGGGTGAAAGAATCGCAAGCCCGGTGAAGCTGCCGGTGGGCAAAGGAATGGAATCGATCTGCGCCCTCTCAAGGATGTATCCGTTGGTCGTGTCGACGGCATTGAGCAGCGGCGTTTCCTGAACTTCAATGGTTGTGCTGGTAGCACCGGGCTTCAATTGCACATTCAAGGTCGCAGTTCGCTGACCTTGCACAGGGATGTGCGGCAGCTTCTGCGTCTCAAATCCTTCGCGGGTGTACGTAAGGAGATAATCGCCGATCGGCAGATTGGGAAAGAGGTACTCGCCGGAGGCGTTCGTCGTGGCTTCGCGGCTCAGACCGGTGTGTTCTTCCACCAGCTTGATCGTTGCACCTGCGATTATCCCACCTGAACTATCGCTGACCGTTCCGGTAATGCCCCCAAAGGTCTGTTGTGCCAACAACAGCGAAGCAGAGAACGCGGCGACTGCCACAACAGCGAACAGCCGGAAGAAGGGTGCGGAAAGAGATCGACCTGAAGACATCTTCACCTGGCCTCATTAAATGCAAAAAGTGCTGCGCAGCGGAGAAGCAATTTCGAAGATCTTTGAGGATACGGCTACAGAATGTTCAGGGCAACGACGAGGTTGCCATGCCAGAAGCGGCCCGCACTCCTGAAAGCAGAGCGCCTGTCGAGAACCCGCAAGCGGGTTGAATTGGTTGTAAGCATAATGCCACTTTTTTCAAAAATACAATTGGAAAGTGCTGCGAATCAGGGATGGCGGGACGTTTCGACGGCGGCCAGAGACATCGACCGGCAAATTATGTCCCGGCTCGAAGATTAGACGCCAATGAGGCGTAGCCGCTTGGCAGCTTTTCCGGACACGCGTCTGCGTTCCCGTCCCATCGGGATTGCTTAACCCGTCCTGACACGTTCGACCGGAACAGGCGGTTCTTGACCTTAAAACTAGTACAACTGGAGAGGCTGGAAGATGGGGTCGTTCTCCATAAAGAGCTGTTCCTCTCTAAAAGGTCTTCATGTACTCGATCAGCGCATGTTTTTGGTCATCAGGCAGGCCAGCCCCAAATGTGTGCCCATGATCTTGAATGAAGTCCGGCGATTGATTCATCCGGAGCAACTCCGGAACGACCTGTCGGAGTTCGCTGTCGTACTGGCCATTGTTTTGCATGATGTGAACCAGCCGAACGAGCCTGTTCGGGTCACTCAATAGCCGGTTCAGCTGAGCTGCAACTTCGGGTACTTGCACTGCCCCTGTAAATGTTGATATTTGCCAGAAGGTCCGCGGGCGTGCCCGCCGGAATGCGGATCTCGATGTCGCGTATTTTCAGCACCGAATCCTTTCCAGTAACTTTGACCGTTCCTTTGCCCAGGCGCTTCTCTGGCCAGAAGCAGCTTCTCGGCCGCATCGCCGAATGCGGTCATCCGCCCTTTCACTGAGGGATCTCCTGTGTAAGCGCCCAGCATATTGTTCTCAAAGAACGGTGCTGTGGCCCACACGTTGATCAGAGAAGGAGTGCGATAGTAGCCCCCAAGTCGGATAGGGAAGGAGATGGGATCGCCCTCATCGAAGGGGTTTTCCACCGTCATTGTTCCCAGGGACGGCAGCTCCTTGAAGGTGCGAGACGAGAAGTTTTGCCATATATGTCCCTCGATCGGGTTGGTTCCCAATGCGCGGTCTGCATTGGTGCCGATTGCTATACGAGGATCCGCGGATACAAGGGGATAGCGTTCATCGTCCGAGAGGAAATTCTTGTCGAGAAAGCCGGAAGACATGACCAAACGCACCCACGCGGGCTTAGCCGCATCGGAGTGTTTGTCCAGGCCATGTTTTCACTTCATCGGGAACTTTGCTTGAGTGGCAACGCGCGCAGTTCTCGGCAAAGGCACGCTTGCCCACATCCATGATGGCGGAATCGGCGTTGAGATAGGCCGCGCCGCCTTGCGTGTTCTTCAAAGGATAAGGTTGCACCGCGTCCAGGAAGGCGGCGGCGTTCGTGATGCGTGCTGATGTCAGTTGCCAATCCACGCAGTCGCGCTGTGCCTTATTCAGATCGAACGGATGTTGGGTTGTCGGGACTGCTGGCATCGGCAGCAGCGGAAATGGCCGCAAAATTCCCGTAAATGTGTCTTCCAGGGGCTGTAGCGATAGTCAGGGCAACTCCCGATGTTGATATACACGCGCAGCCCTGCGCCGGCAGCGCCCACTGAATCAGAGCCATCCTTGAGAATATGTGGGACTTCGGCGGTCGTGCCGTCATTCATGACCTCTTTATGTTTGGGCCTGGCTGAGAGGATGTACCAAATGGAGTTGATTGCGTTCGGGTTATTGATGAAGTCGGTGCTCAGGCGGCTCGTGTCAGACGTACCGGCTTGCTGAGTTTCATACACCCAGTACAGGAAGTTACCTCCCGTCAGGCGACCTTTGAACATCTCCGCTTCGCGAAGGTATTGGTTTCCGAAGGCGGGTGCCAGATTTTCCCACTGCGGGTTCTCAGGGTCGGCGGGTGGCTTCGCTGGATTGAACGCAATATGACATAGTCCACAGGTCAACCCCGCTAAATTTTGAATCGCTGGTTGTGTGGCGTAGATGTGATGTAGTGAAGCATACTTACGTCCACAGGAACATCGAGCAGGTTGCTGATGGTCCAAAGATTCTTCTCTGCCATCCTCCAGAAGCGCGGATTTCCACACGCGTTTTCCGGGCTTCCTTCGCTGCGAAGTGGGTCTCCTCCTGTCCACAAATACCAGGTGCAGGCGCCTTGTTGCTCTTGTGGCGTCAGGTAGTATCCGTAGTGATCGGGAAGCTCGCCTGGTATGCCATCACATGTTTTTGTGTAGTTGGCAAAACGAACATTGGGGTCCGGGTAGTCTTCTTTTCCGCCCGAAACGCGGCACCCAAAGCTGAATATTGTGAGAGACGCGAAAGAGCACACAAAAAGGTTACGAAGCCGTTCGCTTGAGTATTTGCTCATGAACCCAAGGCCGCCTGTGTAAGAGCTCTCGTTCTGTCCAGACAAGCATATTCACGCAGGGACGCCCTAACCGACAGTCGCAACGAGTGGATAACCGGTATCAGGAACACCGTTTTTAATGACTAGGTTTCCAGGCTGATAGCGGCTGTCTTGTTTACAACGCACGGCCACGCTTTGCGAGAGCGAAACGCCGTTTGGGATCTGCCGAGAAAACGGGAAGCCCACAGGGGAGTCCACGATTCATGAATCTCGTCCAGCGCATACTTCGTGGCAATCGGCCTTTTGAACTACGCCACGGCTGAAGCTGCAAACTGCACTCCCAGCGCCTCAGCCTTGTCCATCATCCACGACAGCGGTATAGGCAGAACGGCTAAATGCTGCAGAGCCCGCATTGGAGTCGTTACGGAGCGCGTCGTGCGCTCATTGCCGCGCTGAGGACGGTCCAAATTCTGCGCGCGCCCGATCAACATGTCAAGTTATATCTGAAGATCCTTCCGGAATCCTTTTCAAATACGGCACACCTCTAGGAGCAAATGTGCCACTGAACCGATAGTGCTGAACGCCAGGGTTTCGTTGCACCGCGTCACAAAAACGAAACGCGCGCTAGTTCCTCACACCAGTCGGAGTTTGTGCGACGGCGTCGCCAGGCCAACGGTCAAAGATCAGCGGAGCGATGGGTTCAGCAGAGGCCCGCGGCGGGCATGATATAGAAATGCCTGCGGACACCCGAACGTTATCAGTAGTGACTCCGGCAAGAGGATCCTGCGGGAGATAGTGCAGACGTGGGCGTGTCCGCAGCCCAAAGGGAATCGCCCGCGGTCCTGTGCATATCTTCTGCGGGAAATCCCGAACAAGGCGGTGGGACCGGAACT
>Ga0210396_10005406_pt1 | contig 12378 bp, 15 predicted proteins | sample IncBWH17OmetaG_FD_155466 | JGI IMG/M metagenome (GOLD analysis project Ga0210396, IMG submission 155466) | Forest soil microbial communities from Barre Woods Harvard Forest LTER site, Petersham, Massachusetts, United States - Inc-BW-H-17-O ...
ATCTCTTCGATCACCATCGACCATGATGAGTTATTCGAACTCCCCATTGCTAAAGGGAGGCGGGTAGCCTAATCAACCGGCCGGTGACTTTTCGCACCATACCGCGTTTCGGGCATCCTCGCACAGGCGTCACTGCTTTTCTGCTGCTTCTGTCCACGACGACAGAACTCGTGGTACTCAATCTGATCCCGCAACATGATCCACAGTCGGTTAAGGAGGCCAGCAGCGGATAGCGCAAAATCGGCGCCACACGGGTGCAACCTCGAAGTCCATCCTAGCCCTTCGTGAAACCAATGACTTAAGGTCGCCGTCAGACAGGAAAGAGCATGCTGGACGGACTCGTGCGTCCTTTGAGTAGCAAGGGAACAATGCGACCGTGTAACCCAAGTTTAACGCCTTCTCGGGCTCTTATTTCTGGGGTGGCGCTGTTGTTTTTCGTAACGAGTGTGCGGGCGGCCGGCACATCCATCCCGCACGGTACGCTAGAACTCGTCGCCGAGAATCAATGGATCGCAACGGGGCATCCGCTAAATCTCGGATTGCATTTCCAACTCGAGAAAGGCTGGCACATCTACTGGATCAATCCCGGAGATTCGGGCGAGCCGCCCCGCGTGAAGTGGCAGTTGCCGGCGGGTCTCACCGCCGGAGCAATGGAGTGGCCTGCGCCGCGGCGTCTCGGGACGTCCAACATCGTGGATTTTGGTTACGAGGACGCAGTGACGCTCGTCGTGCCGTTGCGTGCGGCGTCAAGTTTGCCCGCGGAGCAACCAGCTCGGCTCGGTGCCGAGGTAACGGTATTGGTCTGCCGCGAAATGTGCATCCCGGGCAAAGCACAACTCTCGCTGACTCTCCCCATCAAATCGCAGCCGTCCGCGCCGGATGCTCGGACCGCAGATTTATTCGCCGCCACGCGCAAGTCCCTGCCGCGCACGCCGCCGGGGAACTGGAGATTCAGCCTGACCGAGGCGAATGGCTCCTTCGTGCTCACCGCGAACCTCGGCCGGCACATCACGCAGGCAATTTTCTTTCCGCTTGTCGAGTCGCAGATTGATAATGCCGTACCGCAAGAGCTTCTGCCTGCGGCCGCCGGCTTTCGGTTGACGCTGCGGAGGTCGGATCAGCTTCTCAAACCGGTTGAGCGGCTGAAGGGCGTGCTTGTCCTCTCCGGCGACCAGCCATATTCGATTGATGTGCCTCTCAGCAAGCTGGTGCGGTGAGAAGCGACCATGGCATTGAAATATACCCAGCACAATCTTTGAAGGAGGGACCATTGAAATGAAGCGCTCCATTCTATTCACGATGCTCATTGCTCTCGTGTTGTGCACACTTCCGTCGCTGATCTGGGCTGGGAAAGTGGGAGAGGCGGCGCCGGAGTTCACAGCTTCGGCGAGCAATGGCAAGACCTACCGTCTCTCGGACTATCGTGGAAAGTATGTAGTCCTCGAATGGCACAATAACGGGTGCCCCTATGTCGGTAAGCACTACAACAGCGGCAATATGCAGCGGCTGCAAAAGCAGTGGACGAGCCGGGGTGTGGTTTGGTTCACAATTCTGTCTTCCGCAGCGGGCAAGCAAGGATACATGACCGCCAGCCAAGAGAATGACTACCTGGCGAAAATGCAGGCCGCGCCAACCGCCGCACTGCTCGACCCGACCGGCGAGATCGGCCATCTCTACGAGGCAAAGACCTCTCCGCAGATGGTAGTCATCAATCCACGGGGCATCGAGATCTATAGTGGCGCCATTGACGACAAACCAACAACCGACGTGCAGGATATTCCGAATGCGACGAATTACGTCAGCCTCGCGCTTGAGGAGGCTATGGCGGGGAAGCACGTACAGACGCCGGCAACGCGTCCCTACGGCTGTTCGGTCAAGTATACGGATTCGAGACACTAACATAGCACACGGCACTGCCTGGTCCTGACGCACCGTTTACTCCGCAAGAGGGATTTCGTCTGAGCAATCTTTGCAGCAACGACTGTTGCGAGAAGTAATTGGTGAGGGCTTTGGGCGAACTGTCGCCAAACCGGAAACTGAAGTCTCAGGTCGCGCCGAGAGTCACGTAGATCGCAGTACTGCGCCATTGACTCGCCAGCATTTCTGTACTCTCATTGGCCAGCAGGTACCAGGGAGGGAAATTCGTGCGCATGAAACGCCGATCATTTCTCTGTTCGTCGGCCGCGCTCGCAGGAGCCGGTATGCTTGGCTCGGGCAATGGCCGCGCGGAGCAGATCCATCCACACCACATCCATGCGGCGTCGCTCATGACCGAATGCGCCAATCAGTTTCTGGCTGCTCTTGATGCCAATCAGCGCGGCGCAGCAACATACCCGTTTGACGCCGAGGAGCGCATGAATTGGCACTTTATCCCAAAAGAGCGCAAGGGCCTGCCGCTGCGCAAGATGACGCCCTATCAGAAGCATCTCGCGAGCGCGCTATTGGCTGCCGGCCTGAGCCAGACGGGCTACATTAAAGCCGTAACGATCATGAGCTTGGAAGACGTGCTGAAGGTGATGGAGAACGACAGCGGCGAGCGTCGCAACCCGGAGAAATATTATTTCTCGGTATTTGGCACTCCCTCTGAGAGCGGCCCGTGGGGGTACCGTGTCGAGGGCCACCATCTCAGTCAGAATTTCACGGTAGTGAATAACAAGGTCATCGATGGACCGAGCTTTTTCGGCTCCAACCCCGCCGAAGTGCGGGAAGGCCCGCGCAAGGGCCTGCGCATTCTGGCTGGAGAGGACGAGCTCGGCATCGAGCTGATCCATGCCCTCGACGAACAGCAGCAGAAGGTCGCGATCGTGGACCCAACCGCCTACCAAGACATCCTGACCGCGGCCAGTCGGAAGGCGGCACTTCAGGGCCAGCCGTCCGGTCTGTCCGCCTCCAAGATGAATGCCAGGCAGTTCGACACGCTTATGGCCCTCATGGAAGAATACGCCCGCAACGTGCCCGACCAACTGGCCGAAAGCCGAATAGAGCAGCTAAACAATGCCGGCCGCAATATCTTCTTCGCGTGGTCGGGCGGCATCAACCGCGGCGACCCGCATTATTATCGCGTTCAGACAGCCTCTTTCCTCATCGAACTAGACGACACGCAGGACAACGCCAACCACATTCACTCCGTATGGCGCGACTTGACCGGCGACTTTGGAGAGGACCTCCTCCAGCAGCACTACCACGCCAGCCACCAGAAGAGGCGGAACCGCCTAACAGCCGCTCGCCGCGACGCTTAGTTATCAATCCGAGTGGCAACTGAATGCGAAAAAGAGTGTTGGGCGAGTTGGGGCCACTGGGAGGTTGGCATCGGATCCGGTCAGCCCGGCGGTATGCAGCAGGGGTTCGCTATACTCTCCCGCGTGACCCATCCGCCGATCCTCCTCGGGACATCGTCGTTCACAGCTGCTGGCTGGCAGGCATCGTTCTATCCCAAGGGCCCGGTGGACTGGTTTGTGATGGCTTTCCAATGGTAGGGTTTGCCCTTTGGCAGCGACCGTAGCCGGCTCGGGTCGCGCCAGTCGACTTGCGTTGGCCATCGTGTGTGGCGCTGCGAAAGGCTACTTCGATGCCAAAGACCGTGTCGCCGCGCTCTGATTCTCGGAACTGAACGACGTCGCTCCACTCCTTCCTGTGTTCGTCCTTTTGCTGCTCCGTCGATCGATTGTGAATGGCAAAATAAAATTCGCTGGGAATCGGCGGACCACGCAAAGGAGTGGACATCCTCGTCACTAAAGCTGACAGCGAAGGCCTCGCCGCCTTGGGCGGAAACTACATACACTTGCGCGACTGCGTTTTCGATGTCCTCCTTTTCTCGATGATTAGGAACCTTGGGCTCAGCGTTGGCGGCCTTTCGGTCCGAGAGGAAGGCCATGGAGCGACCATCGGGTGACCACTGCGGCCCGCTGTCATGGCCGGACTGCCAACGTCGTGATAAAGCCAGAGATCATTTCGGAAGCGGTTGCTAGCCCAATCGGCGCGGGCCGTCTCAATGATCACATCATGGAAGGGGCGGCCTCAGTTGAGGGCGGACGCAAGAAGCGACGAAGGAAAGGGAGATTGGCGATACGCCTTGTAACTCCCGAGTTGTTTTCAGAAGTTGCGGTCGGCGTCACATGCAATGGCTATGGCGATTGCGTGAGTCTTCTCCGAGAGCCGGATGCGGCAAACCCGCACGTCCGGTTCGATGAGCGGCGTGTGGAAACGGAAGCATGGCGAAGTTAGTGAGGCACCGACAGATCGCGCTGGGATAAGCGTGGAAATGGAGGAACTGGCAATGAAGTAGGGGAAACCATTTAATGAAATCCAACGGGTGCAAGTCCCGTCCGGTCAAAGCTAGCGAGCAGGCCGGTAGCGAGTGTTGCCATTCACCGGGTGACTGGTGGGTGCGAAGCGTACACAGCAAGGAAGCAGGCCGTGAAGATCCAGCTCCGAAATCTGCCACCGTTGCGATGCCGACACCGTTTTGTCTGGTGGAAGGCAGCATCCGGGTACGACCGAAATTGCGAAGGGCGACTCGGGGTCGCCGGAGTCGTTAGCTCAGGGCATGTTTCCAAAGGGATTTCCCATGAACCCAGGAGAGCTCCCCATCTCCGCTCGGAAGACGGTAAGACGGCCGTCAAGGGAGACCGTAGGCGGCCGAGGACGGATGGAAGAGCAGTCTTACGAACCCATATGTACCTGTGAAGGTGGAGAACCGCAGGGCTTCTGAAAGGAGCGGCCACGGTATCCACTGGAGGGAAGGGGGGAACAAGGTGACGTATCTGTTGAAGGAAACATAGGCGAGACACAGAACTCGAGCAACTATGTCCACACAAATCGACAGAATATCTGAACTAGCCAAGGAAGATGCAAAGCGACAATTTTACTCGATTGGGCACATGATCACGCCCGAATCGTTGTATGCGGCATTTCGAGGATTACGAAAGAAAGCCAGCGCAGGAGTGGACGGCGTCACGTACGAGGAATACGAACGAGACGTCGCGAGAAACATCCAAACTCTCCATGAGAGGCTCAAGAACGGCAAGTATCAGGCCCAACCTTTGCGCAGAGTGTATATCCCCAAGGAAAACGGGAAACAGAGACCAATCTCGATTCCTGCCCTGGAGGATAAGATCGTGCAGAAGGGGATGGTCGAAATACTGCATGCCATTTATGAGCAGGATTTTCTTGACTGCTCGTACGGGTTCCGACCCGGAAGAGGACAGCATCAAGCGTTGGACGAAGTGGGGCGGGTCATCTGCACTCGGCCCACGGGATGGGTCCTGGAAATTGATGTTACCGCGTACTTCGACTCCATCGTGCGGGAACAACTCATGGAAATGATCGAGAAGCGAGTCCGCGACAGAAGCGTACTTCGATTGATACGGAAGTGGATACAGGTTGGCGTCATTGAAGAAGGCAGGCTGCTCGTGAGCGAAACAGGTACGGGGCAAGGACAGACGATCAGTCCGCTCTTGGCCAACATCTACCTACACTACGTGCTCGATGAATGGTTCGAGAACGAAGTGAAGCCCCGACTAAGGGGCGCCGCTCATGAGATTCGCTTCGCCGATGATGCCGTGCTGTGCTTCCAATACAAGGAGGACGCAGAACGGGTGATGGAGGTCTTACCGAAGCGATTCACGAAATACGGTTTGACGATCCACCCGGAAAAGACGCGGCTGCTAGAGTTCGGACGGTATGCAGAGGAGAAGGCGAAGAGGCAGGGGAAGAAACCTGCCACGTTTGATTTCCTCGGCTACACACACGTCTGTGCCCGCAGCCGGAGAGGGAAATTCACCGTGCATGTGAGAACGATGAAGAAACGGTTTCGACGGGGCCTGACGGCGATAGCTGAATGGTGCCAGGAGAACCGCCATATGCCTGTGGAGGAGCAGCAGAAAACCCTCAATGCCAAACTCCGGGGCCACTACCAGTATTACGGACGACCGACGAACTACCAGAGTCTCTGGCGGTTCTTTCGGGAGGTCCGCCACATCTGGCAAAAGGGGCTCAGTCGGCGCACTCGCGGAAACGGGATGACCTGGGAGAAATATGCAGCCATCCTACGGAAACACCCATTGTTGCTACCGCGTATTCAGCATTCTTGGAATGGTCCGGGGAGTCACGTTTGAGGAACCCGCTGCGGTAAATCTGCACGGTGGGGTCTGCGAGGGGGGAGAGCCGATGATGCCATGGTGAACCTAAACGGGCACGAAGCTGGAAACGGCGGTAACAGCCAAGGACCACCTACAGCCCGTCGTGCTTTCCTCTACTCGGACGAAAGAGTCGGCAACAGATAGGCTCAGCCTAAACCACCGCGCCTCACCTCGACTCCACACAGGTTGCTCCTAGTACTGCCTCTTCTGATCTCATTGCCGACAGCCTGAGCAAAGTAGGATAATCCAAACTTCACCGAGCTTACTCAGATTTCCAGGCGAAAAGCCTGTTGGAGAAGTGGATAGGCTTATGTGGAAATTCGCATCGCTATGTCTGCTGACGCTCGGCCTCTCAACCGCTGCCTCACCTCAGAAAATCAAAGTCGTCGTTGACCAGGATGCCCGCGGCCCGGGTACCAGTGATCAGCAGGCGCTTTTGGTTTTCCTGCAATCGGACAAATTTGAAGTCCTCGGCATTACTACGGTCAGCGGCGACCAGTGGGTAAGAGAAGAAACCCAGCACGTCCTCCGGATGGAAGAAATTGCCGAACGGACGGATGTCCCTGTAATCCAAGGAGCGGAATTCCCGTTGCTCAATTCCAAGGAAGAAACGGAGCGCTGGGAAGCCCTCTACGGCAAACTCGAGTACAAGGGATGCTGGACTGACCGATTCGAAGCCAACCGCTCCACTATCTACGACGAGCCTTACCACGCTCCGGAAGTGGTGCCTCCGATGAGAGAAGGCTCGCCCCACATCCAAGCTGCTCCCGGAACAGCGGCCGAATTCATCGTGCAGATGGTGCACAAATATCCGGGCGAAGTAGTTCTTTGGGCAGGTGGCCCTCTGACCAATTATGCTTTGGCACTGAAGCTCGATCCGTCGGTGGCAACTCTCGCGAAAGAATTCGTGATGATGGGCGGCGGATTGTACGCTAACCGTGGCGCCATCGATCCCGGCGCCATCGATGCTCGCCGGGAATTCAACTGGTGGTTCGACCCAGAAGCCACCAGGATCGTTCTACGTGCTCCCTGGAAGAAAGTCACCATCACGCCGATCGATATTTCGGTCAAGACGCGCTTTACCACCGAAATGAAAGCCACGATCTCAAAGGCGGACACTCCGGTAGCGCAATATCTGGACAAGTACTCGTTGCCCGGTTATATGTGGGACGAAATCGCAGGAGCGGCCCTGATTGACCCGTCCATCATCACCGGGCAGAGGCAGCTCTACATGGACATCGACATCGATCACGGAGCCAGTTACGGCAAGACCATCTTCTGGGATTCCAAGGCGCACGTGCCACCTTATTTGCGGCTGGCGAATGTACAATTCGACATTGACGCGGCAAAATTTTACAAGCTCTACATCGAATTAATGACTCGGTTTCCACGCGCCGCTCAACCGAGTGCGCCGCGGTAAACGGCAGCGCACGAACACCAATGAGAACACTCGCAGTCGCGCGTAAGCTTCTGGCCAGTTTGTTTGACTGCGACCAGCAGCCGCACGTTGACGTTATCAACCAGGACTGGTGCGACCGTAACATGCAAACCTTCATGCTCCCGATTAAGCACCGCAGATTGGCTGTCTTGGAGGTCAAAACAAGACCTCGTTCTTTGCGCTTCGGTGATCGATTGGCGTTTGCGATTCGAGTCCATTGAAACTTGGGATAGAGTGGATGCAAGAGGGTTGACGGATGAGAGCCAGATATGGCTGATAAACGCCACATGACCAGCGCGCAACCCCGCCGCGTTGAGCAAGCAACGACGCCTGAGAGTTTTCCAAAGTTTGGTACTGCGGAGCTGAAGACTTACAAAGCGAAGGGGTACTTGATCGTGCCTGGGTTGTTTTCGTCGCAGGAGATTGATCTGATGAAGCGCGAGGCGGAGCGCAACCTGGCCGGTGCTTCGTTGCTGAAGAAATCAGACCGCGCTGGGAACCCAGTAGATCTGGCAATGTGGGACCGTCCCCAGGATGATATTTACGGGATGTTTTCGAGGAATGTTCGCGTCGTCAAGAATGTGGAGACGCTGCTAAGAACGAAAGTCTATCTGTATAGCGCAAAAATGATCATGAAGAATGCGCGCGAAGGTGGCGCGTGGGAATGGCATCAGGATTACGGATACTGGTACGACTACGGATGCCTGGTGCCAAGCATGCTGAGCTGCCTGATCGCCGTGGACCGCGCGACCCAAGAAAACGGCTGCCTTCAGGTCCTAGCGGGTTCCCATGTGATGGGACGCGTGAACCACGACCGCGTGAACGAGCAAACCATGGCGAATCCGGAGCATGTGGAAGCTGCACGCAAGCGTTTTGAACTGGTCTACTTGCAGCTCGAGCCGGGTGACGCCGTTTTCTTTGACTGCAATTTGCTCCATCGCTCTGACGCCAACCGCTCGGATCACCGGCGGTGGAATTACATTGCGTCCTACAATACCGTAGAGAACAAGCCGTATAAGCGCGTACGCGACTACGGGAACTACGAAGCGCTCATTCAAGTACCCGTGGACGCTATTTTGAAGTTCGCAAGGCGGCCCGGCCCGAAATAGTTCACACGTTGGACCTCTCGGGAAAAAATAGATAGAAAGTATTCCGGAATAAAGGTGTAATCCTCGCAGTTTGTTTATCGGATGAAGGATGCTACACAGGTGCGCGGAACGCCTCGTCGTGTGACCGTTGTCGGCAGTTACATTGTGGCGTTGGTGATGGATATGGACCGGTTGCCCATTGAGGGCGAAACCGTCGTTGGCCGGGACTTCCACACCACGTTTGGCGGGAAAGGGTCGAATGCCGCGGTGTGCGCGGCGCGCCTTGGGGCAGAGACCTATTTTGTTGGAAAAGTGGGCCGCGACGCGTTTGCAGCGGAGTTTGTGGCCATGTTGGAACGCGAGGGCGTACATCGGGAAAAAGTATTGTATTCCGAGGAGCTCCCGACGGGCGTGGGCATTATTCTGTTTAACTCCATCGGGACAAACTTGATCGCGATTGATCCGGGTGCGAATGGGCAACTTTCGCCCTCCGATTTGGTGGAGCATGTGGAAACCATCCGAGACTCCGCGGTGATTGTTTCTCCGCTGGAGATTCCATTGGAGACCGCATTGGCGGGTGCGAAACTTGCTAAAGAGCACGGCGTGAAGGCCGTTCTAAATCCTGCGCCCGCCAGCGATCTAAGGAAGGCAGATTTGTCTTGTGTGTTTGCATTGACTCCCAACGAGACAGAGGCACGAACGTGCCTGGGATTGGCGCCTGCGGAGTTAGCGAGAGATGCGGAGTTGGCGACGGCGCTGCTGGAGTTGGGACCCGAAAATGTCATGTTAACTCGCGGCAGGCAGGGTGTTTTGTGGGTCTCCAGGAGTGGGTTGAAGCGCATTCCCGCATTGGCTGTTAAGCCGATCGATACCGTGGGCGCGGGAGACGCGTTTAACGCAGGGCTGGCTGTGGGATTGAGTGAAGGGGAAAGCGTTTTGGAGGCGATTGCGATGGGAGTGACGACCGCGTCGCTATCGACAGAAAAGCGGGAAACACTCGCTTCGTACCCGTATCGGGGGGAAGTGGATCAACGGATGAACGAAGTTTTACAAGACTTGCGCTAAAATCCCGCTCGTGGAGAATGGAGTCTAATGAAGCTGGCACTCGGAACTGCGGTTGTGCGCTTCGCAGGAATTCAGCGAGGCGGTTGTTTGCTTCGTTTCTGATCAGTTCTACTTGTCTTTCTACGTACAACAAACATTCCCCGAAGGGAGAAGCGTGGCCCAAAAAATGTAAGGCTGACATTTCTTCTTCAAGCTGCCTTACGTGCGGCTGCTACAGCTGACTCACCAACGCGAAGTTCACGGCGAGAAAAGCCAGAGGATGCCGTTTGCCAGCATCGACACCGTCGGCAAATGTAACCGCCTAGCCTTGTTGATAACCTGCATATCTACTCGGACTCTGCGTACCATACAAAAAGCTGGACACATATTTCCCACCTCTGAACTTCTAAGTAGGAGCACGAAAGAAAACTATCTGGTAATCACGGTATTCGCCCAAGCTCAGTTTTTTACGAGACTGACGGAGGCAACCGTCGTGATGTCCCCTGCCCGTCGAGACAGTTGGGCCAAGCTCGATGTGAGTGATACGCAGACATACGACAGTCTGGTACAGCATGTCCTAAAGTCAGGAGTGAAGTTTGCCGCTGGCTCGGACATGGGCTGGTGTTTCCCCGGGAAGACGCGCGGCCAGACTTCGGTCTCGAGGTTTCCCGTGTTGCATCAAGCCGGAATGTCTTCGCTCGACGTGATTCGGGCGATTACGACCAACGTCGCGGAAATGTTGGCCTGGCAAGACCGAGTCGGTGCCATTTGAGCCTGGAAAATTTGCCGACATCGTTGCCGTGGCCGGAGATCCGATCGCTGACATTACGGAGATCGAACGCGTCCGCTTTGTGATGAAGGACGGCCAGGTGGTTCGGAATGACCTTGCGACGAATTGAAGCGCACGCGCTACATGGGAAACACAAGGCACTCAGTACAAGGAGGAGAATCTAAGATGAACCGATCTACGAAGCAGTTTTCGTTCGCTGTGGTTGCGGTCACTCTGCTGGCCGCCCTCGGAATGAATCTTCACAGCCAGGGCCAAACACGGAATCAACCTCCGAGTCCGGCGCGCTCTCGATCCAATGAGCTGTTGGCCCGGGAGTCCTACTGGTGATTGTCGTTCTGCACGTCCTTGCGAACTGAGGGTCTCGTGGCCCGGCGAATCGGCTAGCGGACCGTTGGCTTGCTAGGTTTTTGAGTTGGAGACCGCTCCTCAAAAACCTACCGTTCCGTCTAGAACTGTCATTTATGACAGTAGGAAAGCGACACGCAGCTAGTATGTTCAAGAAGGAGCCATACAACTTTGATGAATTGGACCATTTCTGTTTGGGTGAGCAGGTGATTTTGGCGGAAAAAGCTGGGGCTCGCCGCGTCTCAGACTCGGGCGAGGGCCGGTGGACAATTAATGCCGCCATTGATGAAGATGTTCCTGCCCAGGTTCTGACTGCGGCGCTTTACGAGCGTTTCAGTTCTCGCGGCGAAGCCGACTTCGCGAATAAGCTCGTGTAGGCGATGCGTTATGAATTCGGCGGTCATCTCGAGAAAGCTACCACCAAAGGCGACGCGGCTTGAAGGAGATCTTGAAGGAGATGATGACCATGGGAAATCTCAATTCTGACGCTCTTGTCTTCTTCGGTGCGACCGGCGATCTCGCGTACAAGAAAATTTTCCCTGCGCTACAGGCCATGATTAAACGTGGCCACCTCAATGTACCCGTCATCGGTATAGCAAAGGCTGGTTGGAACGTGGATCAGCTTCGGGCTCGGGCAAAAGACAGCCTCGAGAAACACGGGGGACTCGACTCCGCAGCTTTCGAAAAACTGAGCCGTCTGCTGCGCTATGTTGACGGCGACTACGCGGATCCGGTGACCTTCCAGGCGCTGCGCAAAGAACTGAAAGAATCTCAGCACCCTGCGCACTATCTGGCGATCCCGCCCGCACTCTTCGGACCGGTCGTGGAGCATCTTGAAACATCAGGTTGCGCAAAGAGTGCGCGCGTCATCGTCGAAAAACCTTTTGGGAGTGATCTTGAGTCGGCACGGAGCCTGAACCAAATCCTTCTCGGCACCTTCGATGAGAAGGATATCTTTCGCATCGACCATTATCTTGGAAAACGACCTGTACATAACATGGTTATCTTCCGCTTCGCCAACGCCTTCATGGAGTCGTTCTGGAACCGCAACCATATTGAGAGTGTCCAGATCACCATGGCCGAAAATTTCGGCGTCCAGGGTCGTGGCGCCTTTTATGATCAGACCGGTACTATCCGCGACGTGATCCAGAATCATCTTTTTCAGGTCCTCTGCAACCTGGCCATGGAACCTCCCGTCAGGACAGACAGCGAATCCATTCGCGACGAGAAGGTTAAGGTCCTAAAAGCCATTCTTCCACTGGAAGATAAAGACCTTGTCCGCGGTCAGTTCCGGGACTATCGGAAGGAGAAGGGAGTGGCGCAGGACTCAAAAGTTGAGACGTTTGCCGCTCTTCGGCTCTACGTCAATTCGTGGCGTTGGAAAGGCGTCCCTTTCTTCATTCGAGCAGGGAAGTCCCTTCCAGTGACCTGCACAGAGGTAGTTGCCCGTTTGCGTTTGCCTCCTACTGTAATACGTGAGAGCGCTTTGACGCAAAATCACTTGCGGTTTCGTATCAGCCCGGAAGTGGCCAT
>Ga0210396_10005408_pt1 | contig 12377 bp, 10 predicted proteins | sample IncBWH17OmetaG_FD_155466 | JGI IMG/M metagenome (GOLD analysis project Ga0210396, IMG submission 155466) | Forest soil microbial communities from Barre Woods Harvard Forest LTER site, Petersham, Massachusetts, United States - Inc-BW-H-17-O ...
GCCCAGTACGCCCACCGCAATCGCGGTCGCCCATGCTGCCCGTTCAGAGCCGGGCTCCGGGACATTTGCCTCGGGCGGCCCGGGCGAGTCCCCGGTTCGCTGCGCGCGGTCCTCGAGCTTCCCCCCTGGATGTCTCACGAGATCAAGGTTGACAGGCACAGCACGCACACCACACCGGTAGCTGCCGCTCAAGCAGGCGCAAGCGAGCCGAGCTTTGAGGCAAGCGAGTCGAGCAGTTCGCGGAAGGACGCTTCGAACTTCTCGACACCCTCGCGCTCGAGCGTGTCGGTGATGTCGTCATAGTCGACCCCGGCGCTCGCAAGCCGCTCGAACACGACCTGGGCATCGCTGAGACCATCCTGCAGCGCAGGCTTGGGGCTGCCGTGATCCTGGAAGGCCCGCACGGTCTCCTCCGGCATCGTGTTGATGGTGTCGGGACCGATCAGATCATCCACGTACAGCGTGTCCGGGTAGTCGGGGTTCTTGGTCGACGTCGACGCCCACAGGACACGCTGCGGCGTGGCGCCCTTGCTCGCCAGGTAGTCCCAGCGGGGGCCCTGGAAGATGTGCTGGTAGTGGCGGTAGGCAAGCTTGGCGTTGGCCACGGCCAGGCGACCCTTCAGATCCACCCGGTCGCTCGGGGCGAGATCGAGCTCGTCGATGCGCCTGTCAGCCTCCGTGTCGATACGGGACACGAAGAAGCTGGCGACGGAGGCGACCTTGCGGGGGTCTCCTCCCTCGGCGACAAGTCGCTCCAGGCCGCGGATGTAGGACTCGGCCACCTCCTCATAGCGTTTCAGCGAGAAGATCAGCGTGATGTTGATCGAATGGCCCTTGGCGATCACGTCCTCGATCGCGGCGAGCCCCGGCTTGGTGGCGGGAATCTTGACGAGCAGGTTGGGACGATCGACTGTCTCGTGCAGGCGCATCGCCTCGCGGAAAGTCCGCAGCGAGTCGTAGGCCAGGCGCGGATCGACCTCGAGCGAGACATATCCATCGCGTCCGAGCCCTTGATCCCATGTCGGGCGGAACAGGTCGCAGGCCTCCCTGATGTCCTGCTCGGCGAGCGTCCAGAAAGCCTGCTCGACGTCGCCTGGATCGAGCTCACGCAGTTGCTCGTCGTAGGCCTCGCCGGAAGCCATCGCCTTCTGGAAGATCGTGGGATTCGAGGTCGCGCCCACAACGGCGTCCTCGTCTATCAGCCGCTGCAGATGCCCGCCTCTGATCGACTCGCGCGAGAGGGAGTCGATCCAGACGCTCTGGCCGAGCGCCGAAAGCCTGTGAAGTGGGGAGAGGGTCGAGGACATAGTTGAAGATCTCCTGTGCGTTGGCACTACGTTGTCCCCTCAGTGTGACGCGTCGGCTTGCCGTGTCCCGGCGCGTCTATCGCTTCAGCAACTCTCGCGCGCGCGATGCGATCGACTCGGGGGTGAAGCCGAACTCCTTCAGGACCGTCGGTCCGGGGGCGGAGGCGCCGAAGTGGTCGATCCCGAGCACATCACCGTGATCGCCGACCCACTTCCACCAGCTCATGCTCACTCCGGTCTCGACGGCCAAGCGCGCCCGGACCTCGGACGGGATGACGCCGTCGCGATAGCCGGAGGGCTGTGCTTCGAAGAGCTCCATGCACGGCATCGAGACGACCCGTACACGCGTGCCCTGTGCGGCCAGGTCTTGACCCGCCTGCAGCGTGGGCGCCACCTCCGAACCGGTTGCGATCAGGACGATCTCGGGCGCGGGCCCAGCGGGCGCTCCGCCAGCTACGTTCACTGCTGCACCGGGGGTCCCGGTGGAGTCCCACAGGACGTATCCGCCGCGCTCGAGACCATCCGCCGCTCCCAACTGCGTGCGATCGAGCACGGGCAGGTTCTGACGTGAGAGCAGCAGAGCCACCGGGCCATCCTCGCGCTCCAGCGCCACCCGCCAGGCGGCGGTCGTCTCATTCGCATCGGCGGGACGAATCACCCACAGGTGCGGGATCGCGCGCAGCGCGGCGTAGTGCTCCACCGGCTGGTGGGTCGGGCCGTCCTCACCGAGGCCGACCGAGTCGTGGGTCCAGACCCACACGACCGGCAGGCCCATCAGCGCCGACAGGCGCACGCTCGCGCGCATGTAATCGGAGAAGACCAGGAAGGTCGACCCATACGGCTTCACCATCCCGCCGTGGGCGGCGAGACCGTTGACGATCGCCCCCATCGCGTGCTCGCGGATGCCGAACGGGATGTTGCGGCCGGTGTGAACCCGCGAATACTCCCCCGCGCCCTCGAACAGGGTCTTGGTGGACTCGACGAGATCGGCCGCGCCACCCGCCAGCGTGGGACCGAACTGTCCGAGCGCCGCCATCACCTTCTGACCGGCCGAGCGAGTGGCGATCTGCTCTGCGGCCGGGAAGCTCGGCAGAGCCTCCTGCCAACCATCGACCAGCCGGCCCGACCAGGCACGGTCCCACTCCTCGGCCTGCTGTGGATAGCGCTCGCGCCAGCCCGCTTCGCGCCGCTCCCACTCCTGCTGAGCGGCGGCGCCGGCATTCCGCAGGCTCATGTGCTCGTACACACCGTCCTGCACCTGGAAGCTGAGGTCGGGGTCGAATCCCATCACCTGCTTGGTGGCGCGCACCTCCTCCTCGCCGAGCGGGGCGCCGTGCGCTTTGGCAGTGTCGACCGCGTTGGGGGCCGGGTAGGCGATGTGCGAGCGCACCAGGATGAACGATGGGCGCTCGGTTTCCGTACGGGCGACACACAGCGCCTCGTGCAGCGCGTCCACGTCCTCGGAGTCCTCGACGCGCTGCACGTGCCAGCCGTCGGCGTGCATGCGGGCAAGATGATTCTCGGTGTCGAAGGAGATCGAGGTAGTGCCGTCGATCGTGATGCGGTTGTCGTCGTAGCAGACGGTCAGCTTGCCGAGGCCGAAGTGCCCCGCGATCGAGGCGGCTTCCTGGCTCACCCCCTCCATCATGTCCCCGTCGGAGCAGATCGCATAGGTGCGATGGTCGACCACCTCATAGCCAGGCCGGTTGAAGCGCTCGGCGAGGAAGCGCTCGGCCATCGCCATGCCGACCGCGTTTGCGATGCCCTGGCCGAGCGGTCCCGTGGTGATCTCCACGCCAGGTGTGTGACCGCGCTCGGGATGGCCCGGCGTGCGCGAGCCCCACTGGCGGAAGCCCTGTAGATCCTCGAGGGACAGGTCGAACCCGCACAGATGGGTCAGGGCGTACTGGAGCACACAGGCGTGGCCTGCGCTGAGCACGAAGCGGTCGCGGTCACGCCAGGCGGTGTCGTTCGGGTTGACGCGCAGGACGTGCCGGTAGAGCGTGTAGGCGAGCGGCGCAAGCGCCATCGCGGTACCAGGGTGACCGGCGTTGGCCTTCTGTACCGCGTCCATCGCCAAACCGCGGATCGTGTTGATCGAGAGCGTGCGGATCTCCCGATCGCCGGCGGGGAGAGCGAAGGACTGCTGACTGCTCTTCTCGGAAGTTGCCGCCATTGATTGCGATCCTAGCGGCGAGACCAGCTGCCGTGGAGTCACAAGCGGTCACAAGCGCATCCGCGCGCTGCGCCACAGTCGCCCCGGCGCGTGGCCGTGTCCCTCGGCCACGCGCTGGGAACGGTCTCAACCGACGTAGGGACGCCGTTGTCGAGGGGGGAAGCCGGCTACAGAATGGCGACGCCCGCGTGGGCACCAGCGCCGACGGGGGCGCACGCGAACCAGCCAGTGCAGATCGTGACGGCTGTGCGAGCGGCGATATGGCCAGCGCGGATGAAGCGCGCGAACCATCAGCTTCCGCTCGCAGGCGAGTCCTCTCATGTCAATCCAACCTCCGTGTCGATCCAGGCTTCCAAAGGTTCAGCTCCAACCCCTCCAAGACGATGGGCCACATCGGTGAGCCTTCCTGAGCGGAGACGCCGCTCACCCTCTACCCGCCCCCGGGGAGCCCCAAGCGCCGCAGTGAAGTGGCGTCGAAGAGCCGCCGGGCAGGCTCGAAGATTTGACAAGTCGTCCAACCAGCGCCTCCCATATTTGCCATAACGCACAGCTAATAGTACGGGGCCTACAGAAGTGTGTCCGTAGACCGATCCGAAAAAATGGATCCTAATAGCCTCCTCCTGCTCGTAAGATCGGACTTGCCCACATGCTGGAACTACTGTTTGCACGGGATTCAAGAGGTTGATGTCATCCACGTCAGTGACCTCCCAGTGAGTTGGAGACATCCGTTACAGCTCACATATAAATCATCTTTTACGCAGCTTGTCAAGAGCTATGGTATAGGCATGGCCGACGGCACTCGAGCACGCAAGCCTCGCAAGCGGGGCCTTCCACGAGGACCGCAGGCGCTCCCTCCCGAGGAGGTCGCGGCAGACCAGCGCGAGCGCCTGTACGAAGCGACGATCCACGCCGTCAACGAGCGCGGGTTCGTCGCCACCACGATCTCCGACCTGGTGGCAAGCGCGGGGGTCTCGCGGCGCAGCTTCTATGAACACTTCGAGAACAAGGAGCAGTGCCTGCTCGCCACCTATGACGCGCTGATCGGGCGCCTGACGGCTCGGATCGCCGAGGCCTACCACCCGCAGGACGAATGGGTCGACCAGATCGAGGCGATCGTGCGAGCCCTGTTCGAGGCTTCCAGCGATCGGCCCGACGCGGCACGTCTGGTGTCGGTGGAGATGGGCGCGGCAGGGCCGATCGGGATCGAACGGTGGGCTCGCGACGCGGAGCAGCTGACTGCCTTCATCACCAGCGTGTTCGATCGAGCTCCGGGCGAGGGCACGGTCCCCACCCCGGTGGCGAGAGCGATCGTGGGGGCGTTGAGGACGATCCTCTACTCGCGCGTGCGTCGCGAACGGTCGAGCAGATCCCTGAAAGCGGAACTGCAGAAGCTGACGCCCGACATCGTCACATGGATCACCTCGTTCTATCCGACTCCCCCTGAGATACCTGAGAAGCCCCGACCGCGGCGCCACGGACACCTGCAGGGAGGACGGGCGCCGGGCACGCTCTCGCCCTCGCCCCGCTGGGCCCCGCGGGGCCTGCCGCGCGGAGAGCACAACCTGCCGCGCGGGTTCGTGGCGCACAACCAGCGCGAACGCATCTTCGACGCGGTGGCGAACCTGACCGCCGCGAAGGGCTACGCCGCACTCAGCCTCGAGGAGATAGTGGCGGAAGCGGCGATCTCCCTGCAGACCTTCTACGAGCACTTCGAAAACAAGGAGGAGGCGTTCCTTGCCACGTTCGAGATGGGCCATGCCAAGGCGACGGCCGCGATCAACCGATCGCTGAACCTGCGGCTCAGCTGGGCTCAGAACGTGCGACTCGGCCTCAGCGCGCTGCTGGAGTTCCTGGCCTCAGAGCCATCGATCGCAAGGCTTGCATGCGTGGACATCCTGATCGCCTACCCCCATGTGACTGGCCGTGTGAACGAGGCCAACTTCTCCTACATAGAGCTGCTGGACATCGGCCCCGAGGACAGCTACCCGAACATGCCGGCGCCGGTCATGCGCGAAGCATCCGTGGGAGGAATATTCGAGCTGCTGCACGAGTACATCCTGCACGGGCGCACCCAGCGACTGCCCGAGCTGATCGACTATGTGATGTACATCGCGATCACGCCGTTCGCCGGGAGCGAGATCGCGGGGCGGGCGGTGGCGGAGACGTAGTGCACCCGACGGGGATCAAACCTGCCTGCAACCAGAAATCCCATGCGGCAGTCCTCACCGGCATCGGTCCACCGCGTCGGAATACAGAAGCCAGCTGGGAGCGCCGGTAATATCACGCGCCTGCCGATGAGTCAGAGTCGCCCAGTTACAGGCCGGCACGGAGGGACTTCGATCGCCGTCGCGGTCGTGGCGGCGCTCGTGCTCGCCGCGGTCATGCCCGCCCCCGCATCGGCCGACGTCGGCATGACGATTATCAGGCGCTGCATCGAGCATCAGTCGATCGCCGGCTACAGCGCAACCGACTACCGCCGTGCGCTGCGTGAGATGCCGACCGAGGCGGTCGAGTACAGCGGATGCTCGGAGCTGATAACCGAAGCCGAGCTCGCGCTGGCTGGACTGGGCGCCGGCGGGACGGCCGGCGGCAACCAGCAGACCGCGCAGACGCCGGCTGAACAGCACACGATCCAGTTGGCCTCCCATTCCGGACTGGCGCCGGTGCTCATCGGCGATCATGTGGTGGTGCCGGGCGTCGTGCACGCGAACATCACCTCGATCGCACGCAACCTGCCCGCCTCACTCCTGGCCATGATCGTGCTGCTCTCGGTCGGCCTCGTGGCCGCAGCTACCCGGAAGATCGCGAGTCGTATCGCCCGCTCACAGCAGAGCTGAGCCGCCACTCGTGTAGTGCCCCGAAAACACCGACCCGCCTATCCAAGCGGGTCTCGGAAAGTGCGCCCGGCGGGAATCGAACCCGCGGCCTGCGGTTTGAAAGACCGCTGCTCTTTGGCTCCCCGAAGAGAACCGTTGACCACTGAGCTACGGGCGCGCGAAGCTGACGATGCTACTACGTCCCCAGCTATACGGATGGCTCGAAGGGCGGCTGCAGCGGAGGGCTCGGAGCGGGCGCAGGAAGCGCGGAGGCGACAGGCCCGGTGTAAGGGTAGGTGTCGGTGAGCAGCAGCAGGTAGCCAGCGGCTTGAGCCGAGTAGCGCATGGCGAGAGCGCCCGCGTTGCGCATGCCCAGCGGCATGCGGGCGTTCGCCAGCGAGGCGAACCAGCCGAGCAGCCCGACCACCCAGAGCAGGCTGCCGTAGGCGCCGTAGATGAGCAGCGCGGGCACGGCGAGGAACAGGCGGAAGAAAACCTTCCAGCGGTTCTGGGGACGGGGATCCTCGATCAGGGGATCGACCGGATAGCTGCCCGCCTGCCCTGTGAAGCCGGGGAACGGGTCGGCGATCAGAAACAGGTAGGCGTAGACGTGGCTCTGATAGCGCACGTAGGCAGCCAGGAAGCTGTGCAGAACAGGCGGCGAAGCTCCGTTGACGAGCGTGACGAACCAGTTGGCGATCGAAGCAAGGTAGGCCACGATCCCCCACAGAGTGAGCCAGATCAAATGGGGAATGGCGAGCAGCAGACGAAAGAACACGGTCAGGCGGGAGCGCTGAAGGTCATCGCTAACCTCCAGCTGGATCGGATCGAGGACTCCTGACGGCAGGTTCGCGAGCGCGGTTTGGGGATTGCTGTCGGGGTAGCGATCGGTGAGCAGGAACAGATAGGCGTCGAGCTGGGCGGAGTAGGAGAGCGCGTAGGCGATCGCATCGCGCAGGCCACGCGGCAGGCGGGCTTGGGCGAGCGCCACGAACCAGCCGAGCACGGCGACCACGCCGGCAAGGCCGTAGCCATAACTGACGCCATAGGTGCGGGCGCTACCCGAGGTGAGCGCGCCGGCGAGCAGCAGCGCGGGTATGGCGAGGATGATGCGAAAGCCGACCGTCCAGCGGTTCTGTGGCTGGGAGGGGCCGATCTCCACGTCCACCGGGTAGCCCGGCTTGCCGAGAAAGTCGGGGAACGGCTCGGCAGCCAGCAGTATGTAGGCGCCAACATGGATCGCGTAGCGAATGTAGGCCGCGAGGAAGTTGTGCAGAGAGTCTGGGGATCTGCCCGCGAACAGCGTGGCGAACCAGTTCACGAGGACCGCGATGGACGCAGCGATCCCCCACAGGCTCAGCCAGATCAGATGGGGAATGGCGAGCAGCAGACGGAAGAACACCGTCAGACGGGAGCGCTCCAGGTCTTCGCTGACAATGAGATGTACAGGGCGATCATTCACGGCTGAGACCTCTCTCTGTAACGGCTCGGGTAGGCGATGAGCGGGGACGCAGGCTCCGGCGCATCGACGTGGGAACGGCGGTCCGCGGGTTGGTGGGGTACCGGGATATTCGTAACCGTGGCATCGGACGGGTTCGCGACGAACGTTACAAACGCGGGTTGGGGGTACACGGGATACGGATATGGGGTCGTACTGGTATTCATAGGATGCGTGCCCAGCGTCGAGATCCGACAGATCGATGTGAAGGAGCTCGATCTGATCGAGCCTTTGTGGAACGCGCTTCGGGAGCACCATTCGAGCGTCACGCCAGAGCTCGGGGCCCCGCGCTCACGAGATGAGTCCTGGCGGCGCAGGCGCGCTCAGTATGAGGCGTGGCTTGGGAATCCCGGGGCCTTCGTGCTGCTTGCCGAGCGCGGCGGAGAACCGGTGGGCTATGCGATGGTGCATGTGCGGGAGGGCTCCCCCACATGGCCGCTGAGCGAGCGCGCCGGGGAGATCGAGACGCTGTCGGTGTTGCCGGGCGAGCGCGGTGGCGGAACGGGGACTGCCCTGTTGCATGCGGTGCGCACCGAGCTTGGGGCTCGCGGCGTCACGGAACTCTCGCTGCACGCGATGTCTGGCAATCACGATGCGATTCGCTTCTACGAGCGCCACGGGTTTGACAGGTATGCGCTGTGGATGAGGACCGGCGGCGACAGCGACGGCGCTCGCTAGCCGGCGGGACGGCGAGCCGAATCTAGCCGAGGACGGCCTCCACCTCGCGCAAAGCTCCGGTCTCGGGGTCGAACACGAAGCCCCTGATGTGATCGCGGACGGGCAGCTCGGGGCTCGATCGCAGCCGGGCGAGGCCACTTCGCAGCGCAGCGTCGACGTCGTCGAAGGCGCCGAGCCTCCAGGTCGGCAGCACGCCGTCGGCGGCGAGCGCCTGGGCGAAATCGTCCTCGGAGGCGCCGTGCAGACCGCAACCGTCGTGCATCACGAGCACGATCTCCTGGGTGCCGAGCTTGCGCTGGGAAACGCTCAGCGAGCGGATAGCATCGTCGGTGACCAGCCCCCCGGCGTTGCGAATTATGTGCGCGTCCCCGCGTTCCAGGCCAAGCATGGGAAACAGATCGATGCGAGTGTCCATGCAGGCCAGGACGGCCACCTTTCGGCGTGGGGCCGGGCTCAGCCCGGGCGCCGCGAGGCGGTCGGCGCGGGACGCGGCCACAGCCAGCATGTCGTCGGCATTGGTCATTTGCGGTCTCGATCCTAAGCGGTAGCGATGATGTCTTGGCGGACCGACGGTCTAAACAGAAAAAGCGACAAGGAGAACTGAAATGGGAAGGATCGTCGTAACCGAGTTCGTCTCGCTGGATGGCGTCATGCAGGCGCCGGGCGGAGGCGAGGACTATGAGCACGCAGGTTGGACCTTCCAGTTCGATCGTGGCCAGGAGGGCGACAAGTTCAAGCTCGACGAGGCTCTTGGTGCCGAAGCGCTGCTGCTGGGGCGAGTGACCTACGAAGGCTTCGCAGCCGCCTGGCCCTCGATGGAGGGCGAGTTCGCCGACAAGTTCAACGGCATGCCGAAGTATGTGGTTTCCTCGACTGCGGAGCTGCCCGAGTGGAACAACTCGACAGTGCTCGGGGGAGATGTGGTGCAGGAGGTCTCAAAGCTCAGGGAGAGCTCGGGTGGGGACATCGTGGTTCACGGAAGCGCTCGGCTCGCACAGACGCTCCTGCAGCACGACCTCGTGGATGAGCTGCGACTGATGGTCTTCCCGGTTGTGCTCGGAAGCGGCAAGCGTCTGTTCGGCGAGGCTGCGGAGAAGAAACGGCTGCGACTCGCGGACTCGAGGGTTGTGGGCGACGGGATCGCGATCCTCACCTATGGGCCAGCGGAGGAGTCGAAGGCGGGCTAGTCTCGCGCCGGCGCCGTCTGAGACGGCGCCGGCGGAATGTCGGCCGCCAGACGGGTGCGCTGTCAGCCAGATGCAGATGCCTGGGGAGGGAGAGAAGCGCGAGTCTCACTGTGACCCAGCCAGGCGGCGCTGAGCAGAATCAAGCAGCCACCGACGATCTCCAGGCGGGTGGGTCGATCGCCGAGAAACAGCACGGCGGTGGCGAAGCCGACGAGTGGCACAAGGTTGAGGACACCGGCGGCGATGGTCGCGGGCACCTCAACGATGGCGCGGTTGTAGAGCAGGAAGGGCAGTGCCACACCGGCGAGCCCCGCGACGATCCCGGCGAGCCAGTGCGAAAGATCCGCCTGGGGTGGGCCGGCGCGGCCCACCATGTGCGAGACGATCGCGAACGGCAGCGCGATCGCGGTGGCGGCAAGCAACTGGTAGGTGGTGACGACCAGAGCCGGCGCGCGATGGCTGCTGCGACGTGCAAGCAGAGCGTAGGAGGCGGCTGCAAGGGTGGAGCCCAGGATCAGCAGGTGACCGGCGAGCGTGTCCCTGCCCTCTCGGGCTCCGCCCGCGGTTATCAGTGCGCCGACAAGCCCGACGCCGAGCGCCAGCAGCACGCCGGAGGAGACTCGCTCGCCGAGGAACACGGCGGCAAGCGGCACGACCACGACTGCCTCCAAGGCAAAGAGGAGCGCTGCCGTGGCTGCGCTGTCACGACGCAGACCCTCGTTCGCCAGCAGATAGGTCAGCCCGGGCTCGCACAGGCCGAGCACGGCGAAGGCCCTCCAATCGGGAGTGGCGAACTCGCGGCTGGCGCTCATCAGCGCGACCGTCCAGATCACGATCCCGCCCGAGACAAGCTCGACCGCGAGCAGGTCCGTCGGGCCGATCTGGCGCAACGCGAAAGCGCTCAATGTGGTTGAGCAGCCCCATCCGACCGACGCAGCCGCGAGCATGACAAGCCCACGGCGGGAGACCGGGCGAGAGGTCATACGAGACAGACTCGGCTATAGGGCAATCAGCACGATCCCGCTGAGGGCGGCGATCACGCCCAGCATCTGGACTCGTGACAGTCGCTCCTGCAAGATCGCCACTCCAAGCCCGACGGTGACGATCGGGAACAGCGAGCCCAACACGGAGACGAGCGAGAGCTTCCCGTGGGCCGTCGCTGTGGTGTAGAGCAGGGTGCCGGTGATCAGCAACAGCCCGGGGACCGTCAGCAGGGCGCTCCTGCGCGAGAGTCGGATTGTGCGCAGCTTTCGACCGGCCCAGATGGCGAGCAGGATCACGAGGCCAAGGCGAGCGTCGAACAAGGCCCAGGCCTGTCCGTGCGCCGAGGCCTGGGGCAGGGCAGTGAGAAAGACCCCGAAGGCGACCGCTGACCCTGCGGCCCAGATCGCGCTGGCTCGCGGGTTTGGATATCTGAGGGCCTGCGCCGCGGTGGCGGGCGGACGACGGGCTGCCACGGCGGCTCCGCCCATGGCGAGTGCGATCCCCGCGGCCTGGGTGAGCTTCAGGGAGTCTCCGCTGGTGAGCCCCCAGATCACCGGGACGATCGCCCCCACCGCGCCGATCGGCGCGACCACCGACAGCGGTCCAAGCTCGGCGGCTATGTAGAAGCCGATCAGTCCCCCCGCGTTGCCAGCCCCGGCCAGGAACGCCACCCACATGTCGGAGGAGGGCAGCACCTGCCCTCCGTTGGCGATCAGGTAGAAGGCGCTGGCCAGGAGCGCCGCCACCTGGGAGAGCACCAGCACCGAGGTCACGGTATGGCGGCGCGCCAGTTGGGGGCCCAGGAAGTTGGACATCCCGTAGCAGGCGGAGGAGCCGAGAGCGAGCGCGATCGCGAGCACCCCGGCATCTTGGCAGCCGGCGTCCACCCTTCAGGCGACAGATGGGTGTCCCCTATTCGGGGCAAGGCCAGAAGTCTCCACACCCAGGCGCCGGATCGACGCCGAGCTATTCGGGCAAGACCAGGAGCGTCCACACTCCAGGTGGCCGATCGACGCCGAGCTATTCGGGCAGGGCGAGGAAGTAGACCGGCTCCAGGGGAAGTCGTTTACGGTCGGTGTCGCCGAGCTTGTCCATGTGCTCGCCCCACAGCACGACGAAGCGATCCAGGTCGATGAGGGTAAGGCGGCGCTTCTCCTGAGCCCGAGCCTCGGCTTCAGCCGGTTGGGTGAAGCCGCCGACCGCCACGAAGATGCCGACGTCCCGATCGCCGAGCACCGCCATGAAGGCCCGCAGTCCCTCGACGGAGATCTTGTCGGCTGCTCCGCTCTTGACCTGCACCTTGATTCGGGGACTGGTCGCTCCGAGAGGGTCTGTGTGGGCGAGGATGTCCACACCGCCGTCGGGCCCGGGACGCGCTTCCCAGAGCACGTGATAGCCCATCGCCTCCAGCAGCACGGCGACAAGGCGCTGGAAGTCGAACGGTGGCATTTTCGAGAGGTATTCCCGGATCTCCGCCCACGCAAGTTCGTTGGCTTCCTCGAGCGTGATCGTGCTCTGGGAGTCCAGGGTCGATTCGTCGGTGTCTCCATCGTCGGGCTGTCGCGCCTTTGCCCATTCGCGATAGCGTCTTCTGGCCTCCCGATCGAACGCCTCCGGATCGGCGTAGCTTCGGTATGCCTCCCGCCCATCCTCGGTCAGGGACCAGCCTTTCCGGCTCTTCACCAGCCAGCCTGCCTTGACCGAGGTGATCGTTGCGAAGCGCACCGTCTT
>Ga0210396_10005410_pt1 | contig 12375 bp, 10 predicted proteins | sample IncBWH17OmetaG_FD_155466 | JGI IMG/M metagenome (GOLD analysis project Ga0210396, IMG submission 155466) | Forest soil microbial communities from Barre Woods Harvard Forest LTER site, Petersham, Massachusetts, United States - Inc-BW-H-17-O ...
CCTAATGCTGGTTTGGCTGTTAATGGCCGGAGAGATTTTCACCACCTTCACTTTTCTCGGGGCCAGCGGCTGGGCGTATTCGAGGGGCGGTCCAGTCTTGTACATTCTGGGTTACTCACCGTTAATCTATGTGGTTTCGTTCTATATCCTTCCGCCAATTTGGGAGGTGGGACAAAAACATGGACTCCAGACGCAAGCCGATTTCTTCCAAGTGCGATACGGCAGCACCTATCTGGGAGCATTCGTCGCCCTGATAGGTGTCCTTTGCCTTATTCCGTACGTGCAGGTTCAGCTCACAGGCTTGGGGCTCATTGTGGAGGTTGCGAGCTATGGGTTGATCCCTCGCGTGCCGGCGATGATCGCTGCTTGCGTGCTGGGTGCGGCATTTGTGTTTGTGAGCGGCGTGCGAGGCGTGGCGTGGGTGAGCATTATCAAAGATTTTCTGCTGTTGTTCGCCGCCATATTTATCGGAATCGCTATACCCCGGATCTACTTCGGCGGAATTACTTCGATGTTTGCGGCCCTGGTGCATGCTAACCCCACCCACCTGGTAATGCCGGGTGCCACGAAGGACCTTGGCCACGCATGGTACATCTCAACTGTTCTCATGATTTCGCTTACCTTCTACATGTGGCCACAATATTTCGCAGCCAGCTATACCGCCCGCAGCAGCAGGGTTTTGCGACGAAACGCGGTTATTATGCCGCTTTACGCCATTGCCATGCCGCTCATGTTCATCGTGGGGTTTAGCGCTCTTTTGGTGTTGCCTGGCCTCAGCAATGGTGATCTTTCGTTGCTCACTATCGTAAGAAAGACCTTCCCAGCCTGGCTTCTGGGAGTTGTTGGGGGCGCGGGCGCCCTCACGGCAATGGTGCCGGCAGCCATTCAACTCCTCACTGGGGCAACGTTGTACGCCAAGAATCTGTTCCGGCCCATGTTGGCGCCTGGGATGACAGACCAGCAGGTAGCGAGGCTCGCCAGGATCATGGTGCTGATACTCACGCTTGGCGCCCTATTTTTTGCGATCTTCACCTCGCCAAGTCTGGTATCTCTTTTGCTGCTGGGTTCGGCCGGCGTGGCACAGCTGTTTCCCGGCGTTGTACTCGGCCTTTATTGGAAACGAGTAACGACCTCCGGGATTTTTGCAGGAATGATCACGGGCATTGCGATTGCCCTGTTCCTGATGCTCACGGGACGCAATCCATACTTAGGCTTGAATGCCGGTTTCATCGCGCTGTGTTTTAACTTTGCCGTGACCGGATTGGTCAGCCTGCTCACCACGATACGCGCCGTCGGCTTTGACGAACCCTTTCCCGCGATCATCGCTTCATCCGCCGAAGAAGGTACGACAATCGCATAATCCCAGGGCACGGGTATGCACTCTGGAAGCGCCAGCCCCCGATGCCCCGCGACCGCTTAGTAATGACAAGTCGGCCAGTGTTTACGAATGCTTTCCTTTCATCTGGCCGTGTAACGCCCAACCCATCTTCTTGGAGGTCCCGGTCACAAAGAACGGAACGCCGACAAGCCGTCAAACTGGATTACTTCCGAGTGACCGACCATCCGGGGGGTGATCGCCTTGTGGCTCAAGTTGAGATGCTGGATGTGGCTACTTCTAGCTTGCGGTACATTCGGATACATTGTCGATGGGCCCGAGATGTCAAAGCGAAATCGGCGACGATTAAGAGGAGAAACAAACATGGTCCAAGCGGGTGCGTGCAAAAAAGAATGTCTGAGGATTCTGTTCTGGCTTATCGCCTGCACCTTGCTGTTCACCGCCGCTCCTCTGCCTGCAGCGGCACAGTTCAAGGCCTGGGTCATGGCCAAACTCCCCGACACGCCTGAGGGCCTCGGAGTCGATTCGCATGGCAACCTCTATGCGACCCTGATGCATATTGGCGAGGTCGTCATAGTCAAGGATGATGGCAGCTACGATCACATCGCGTGGGTGCCGTCGAAGGAAGAAAGCGGAAAGGGAGACCTGATCGGACTCGATCTTGACCTGTCTGGCAATATTTACGTCGCATACACGGGCCACTCGAAACATGACTTTAGGAAGGATCTGGCAAATCCGTTCCACCCCGCTTGCCGGGATGCGACGGTGACCCAGTCTGGCGTTTATAAGATCGACGCTAAAACCCGAAAGGTAACGCCCCTTGCGACAAAAGCGGAAGGTTGGCCATTTTGCTATCCCGACGATGTTGCGATCGATTCGAGTGGCAACGTGTACATGACGGACCTCACGTACGCCGGAATTTGGAAAATCTCTCCCGATGGCAAAACAGTGGACCTATGGTCGGGCACATCCGCTGCTCAATTGGTCCCCCAAGCCTTACTCGGGCTTTCCCCCGGGCGTCAATGATCTCGTGCTCGATAAGCAAGAGAAGAACATCTATGCCGTTACCGACGGCGACCCCCATGATACTCAGGATCCCAATTAAAGATGATGGGACAGCCGGTGAGCCGGTGCCGTTGCCTTACGGGTTTTCGGCATTCGATGGAATCGAGATGGACGCCAAAGGCAACATCTACGTATCCGAGATCTTGCTAAACCAGATCTGGGTCCTTTCGCCTGACGGTTCGCAGTGCATCCTGATAGCCACTAAGCAGAACGCCCCGCTGGACAACAACACTAGCCTGGTTTTGAAAGGAGATGTCCTTTGTACAGCCAACCTTGGGCTCACCCACGCCAAACCCGGGGAAGCAGACCGAACGGTGGTCTGCATGAAGGGTTTCCCCCTACCGAAATAGTTGGATTATGGAAGAGTAGGCGACTACACGCTCACGTGGACACTTTCCGAGCGGCCGACACCCGCCAACTGGTCCACTTGATGCGCCGCCGTTAATCGGGAGCTGTCTGCATAAATCCGGCGCATCCCAGCATTAAGGTTTACGGGCGCTTCTTGCGGTGGGATACAATCCGTCCGCATGGTCACCTGCTCCGGCTGCGGGGCTTTATGTTCTGACAATGCGCGGTTGTGTCCTTCCTGCGGACGTGCCATTGCCATTCCTGACGCGCCGACGTTGGAGCCAAGAGGCACTACTGCGAGACCTGCACCCGCTCCTGTCAAATCACGTCCGCTGCAAGGCGCGGGATTCTCGCCCGGCACTGTTCTCATTGAGCGGTATCGGATCGTCGCTCTGTTGGGTCGCGGCGGCATGGGCGAAGTCTACCGCGCTGAAGATCTCAAGCTCGGGAATGTTGTAGCTCTCAAGTTTCTTCCCGCCTCACTCCAGAATGATGTCGCGGCTCTCGCGGGGTTTCATGCTGAGGTGCGGAACGCTCGTCAGGTTTCGCACCCGAATGTCTGCCGCGTTTATGACATCGGTGAGGTGAACGGCCAGCACTTTCTCACTATGGAGTACATCGACGGTGAGGACCTGTCGTCGTTGCTGCGCCGCATAGGTCGTTTACCGCCCGACAAAGCCTTGGAAACTGCTCACCAAATCTGCGCCGGTCTGGCGGCCGCGCATGATTGCGGATTGCTGCATCGTGATCTGAAGCCAGCCAACATCATGCTGGATGGACGAGGACGAGTGCGCATCACGGACTTTGGACTGGCCCTCAGCAGCGATGATGCAATGGGTCGGAGCGAGACTGCCGGTACGCCCGCTTATATGGCCCCAGAACAGATTGCAAAGGGCGAGGCCAGCGTTCGCAGCGATATCTACTCGCTGGGACTCGTATTTTATGAGCTGTTCACCGGGCACCTTCCTTATCAGGCAAACACCGCAGTCGAATGGCGACGGGCGCATCTGGAGTCTTCCCCTAGGACACCGTCGTCGGTGGTTAAGGACATTGATCCGGCAGTGGAAAGCGCAATCCTGCGGTGTCTGCAAAAAGATCCCACAAAACGGCCATCTTCGGTACGGCAGGTAGCAGCCGCGTTTCCGGGAGGCGATCCGCTGGCGGCGGCGCTGGCGGCAGGGGAAACGCCGTCGCCCGAGATGGTCGCTGCTTCGGGAGAAACCGAAGGCCTGCGTCCACTCATTGCGTGGCTGATGCTGGCAGCGGTCATTGTGTCAACCACAGCGGTGATTCTGATGAGTGCACAAACACAGCTCTATCGGCGCGTGCCGCTGGAAAAATCTCCGGAAGCACTTGCAGAACATGCGCGGGATATTCTGCAGAGCGCCGGCTATTCTGAGCCGCCGGCGGACACGGCAATGGGGTTCTACGAAGGGAAGGAGTTTCTACGCTATATCGCGGAATACGACAAATCGAAGACGCGCTGGGACAACCTGGAAACCGGGGCGATCGTGTTTTGGTATCGTGGCAGCCCCAGACCGCTCGCGGCTGGGAATATCTTTTCCAATGCACCCATATTGGGATCGGTGTGGACGAACGACCCGCCGCTCGATGTGTCCGGCATGACGCTGGTGAGCCTCAACCCACTCGGTCGCCTTACCCAGTTGATTGCGGTTCCTCCGCAAGTTGAGAAGCCGGCAGGCGTAGCTCCCGCACCTGACTGGGCGCGCCTGTTCTCTGCTGCAGGGCTCGATCCCTCCAAATGGGAGCCCGCGCAGCCAACGTGGACACCGCCAGTCTACAGCGACGCGCGCGCCGCGTGGACAGGATCGCTGGCTGAGCGCCCCAACATCCCAATGCGGATTGAGGCGGCGACATACCGGGGCAAGCCCGTCTACTTCGAGTTGATTGGCCCTTGGACTCGCCCCAGCCAGATGCTGGCGTATCACCAGACCGCCGGTGAGCAGGCATTTCTGCTGATTTTCATTGTTTTGTTCCCTGCTGTGCTGGTCGGTAGCGCAATCCTCGCCCGACGGAACCTGCGCCTTGCCAGGGGTGATCGCCGGGGAGCCTTCCGGGTGGCAGCGTTTGTTTTTGTGGCTTGGGCGGTAGCGTGGTTTTTCGGCGCGCATCACGTGCCGAACTCTCCTGAAATCGCTCTCTTCATAGAGTTCCTGGTCTGGGGGAGCGGTTTTTTCTGCTTCACGTGGCTTCTCTACATTGCTCTGGAGCCTTATGTGCGTCGGCGCTGGCCCGCCACGCTGGTTTCGTGGAGCCGCTTGCTCGCGGGTGGCTTTCGGGATCCACTAGTAGGACGCGACGTACTAGCCGGTTATCTTCTTTGCACGACGACGACTTTTGTCGGAAGACTACTGTGGTTCGTTCCCCAGTGGCTCGGCTATCCTCCCACGCGACCCTTTGGGAGCTCCGATTGGCAGTATCTGGGCGCGCGTACCATCATTGCGAATATCTCGGTCCTATTGATCGGCGCGCCAATTTTCTGGCTTGCGGCACTGTTTGTCCTGGTTCTTCTCCGGGCCTTGCTGCGCAAAGAGTGGGCGGCTGCAGTCGTGTGGGTTCTTTTGTTCAGCGTCTTCGCTACAGCGCAGTCCGAGTTTGTTCCTGTCGACGTGGTGGGTACTCTGATCTTTTTTGGCCCGGCCGTGTTCTGTCTGATCCGCTTCGGTCTGCTGAGTCTTGTGACGAATTACGTCCTCTATGGTGTGCTGCGGACTTTCCCCCTGACGATGCAGGGGTCTGCGTGGTATGCCGGCATCAGTCTGGCCGGAATTATGTTGATGGCCGCGATAGCGTTCTATGCCTTCTACACCTCTCTCGGCGGCCGACCAGTTTTCGCAGGTGCCACGTTCGAGGAATGAGCTGCCGCGGAAAACAGCTCGGTGCTCGTCGCCAACTGTAGCGCCATGCCGCAAGGGTTCTTCACTTGGCAGGTTACGGACAATCCGGAACTTGGGCTGTTCCGTGTCAAGTTGACGAGAAACGCCCATCTCGCGGAAATGAATAGTGTTTGGCCAGTTAGTCCCTCAGCCGCGAGGTGCGGTGCCGGGATCGAGTCGCATCAAAAAGTGATGTTTGTGGGCGATAGGAAATCACTTCTCCCATCACTGAAGAATTAAGGTGTTGCATGCACTACATCAGCAGAGTGATTGGGCAGCTAGAACATTTGGGTCCGAAACCCAAACGGTCAGCCTGCGAATCGATCGAGGTTTGCGTGGTGCCGTTGATCATCGCCGAAGAGTTTCTCGTCAAAGTCTGGCCTAGGCCACGGGCCCGGCAGCAGCCAACCGCCGCCGAGAAAACCGCGACCGTCAGCGGGCATTACACACTCACGGTACGCCGTCTCGGGGGCCAACCTTCCGGCTCGAAGAATGGCATGCAGGAAGTTTCGGGAGCCGACAGTTCAGCGGCCAGTAACGCAACTCCCACTTCTCCCTTGTACAGGCTTTCAGGAGGCATCTTTAGAGCCGTATAGCTCATGGTGTCCCGGCTTGCGGCACGGGATGCCAGCTCGCGTGCGCGGTCCAACCAGACACTTTCTCCGGTGTGCTTGTACAAGCTCAACAGTCCATAGGCCTGTCCCGCAAGGCCGCAACATAGGTTGCTGATAGACTCAGTGGATTCCCAGGCGTGCCATGCGGCCCTTTCCGCAAGCTGCAGGTATTTGTCGTCGCGGAACACGCGGTGCGCCGCCGTCCATAAGAAGATGTGGCCGGCACTGCCGTTACACCATCCAGGCATGTAGTTCGGCCCGCCGCGCTGCCTACCTTGCGGAAGCACCCAGGGCCAGCGGACACTCCGGCCCGACGGTTCGGCGCACTCCATTAGCTGTTGCAGGCGCTCCTGGAGATGGACTGGCACCTGCGCGCCGGAAGAACAATGCCAAATAAGTGCAGCATAGAGGATTCCAGCCCAGCCATGTGCAACTCCCAGGTAAGGAATACTCGTTCCTTCGCGTAAAGTCGGCTGCTGGTCGATCTCTCGCCAGATCGATTCCATCATGTGGTTGCCGAATTCGACTAGCGGCGCGGGCCTCAAAACGTCGTCATCTCCCAGAGTATCGAGCAACAGGGATGTGGCCAACAAAGTACCGGAGCGGCCCAACGCCAAATCGAGGTTGTCGCTGGGTGTTTGCGACAGCGCCAGGAAGTCTTCTAGCGCAGCGCCTTGTGAGTTAACGTCGCACATGGCCTGACTCACCATTGCCTGCACCGCACGAACGCCGCTTAGCGTGTGGTAGGGCGACGTCGATCCAACGGTTTCGGGCGTGATCTCAATAGCCTTGTTGTAATAGCTTTCGCTATTGTCAGGGTCGGACGACGCCCGCCGGCACCACACATCAGCGAGCGACAACAGCGCGGCGTCCTGGCGCCCACAGGCGATGCGATAAAGTGCATAACCGATTCCGGCAGCGCCGTAGGTCACGGAAGCCTTCGGAGCGGTGCTCAAGCCGGACTGCACGAGATTTCCTGAGAACCCGACACGCGCGAGGACACAGCCCAGCAAACGATCCAGAACTAGCGGGTCAGCAGTTGGAGAAGCCAGACGCCAACCGTTCTCGGGCACTTGCAGGGCGCTAAGACTCTCGGCAAAGTCAGAAACTGAGGCAAAGCGTTCGGATGGCGCCTTGCTGAGGGCCTTGGCGATGACACTCTCCACCTCAGGCCAGGAAGCCATCCCTCGTTGCGCGAATGGGACGGGCGGGTCTTCACAAATCTGGCGCATCATTTCACCTTGTGTAAGGGAGAAGTCCAGATATTGACTTCCCGTCAACAAGGAGTACAGCAATGCAGCCAGGGCATATTGCTCTCCGAGCCGGCTTGTTGGTGGAGGCTTATGACCTCTACGGACAGATGTCGCATACTCCGGCTCAAAGAAGAATCCGATTCCTCCCCGCGGTGGTTCCCCAAACTCCCGGGTTACATTCTCCTGCATAGCCAGACCGTAATCCAAGATCTTCACTCGATCTGCCTCGTCCACAAGAATGTTCCGCGGATGGATGTCGGAGTGAATTACTCCCCGGTCATGCAGCTGGGAGTAAGTACGGAGGATTTGACAGCACAAGCCAAAGAGCCTTTCTTGAGCGTCAGCACTTCCATCCCGAACAAGATTGGCGGAGGCAGTTCCAGCATCGACGCCATCGCACCACTCAAGGAGGAGATAGTGGCGGTTTTCCCAGATCCCGGCATCCAGAAGCGCTGGGCTCACGGAGCCGTCCAGGATCCCGAGGATCGCGGCCTCGCGATCGAACATGCGACAGGATTCCGCATTGGATGTGGACCGCAATACTTTGAGGGCGCTAATCTCACCCGCATTCCGGCGAACCTGGTAGATTTCGGTATCTTCCAAAACCTGGACGCATTGCAGCACTTCACACTGTGCCACCCGGTCGCCAGGTTGGAATGAAGCTTGAATCTCCTCCGCTTCTTCGGAATCCGGCGGGACCAGCAGACGCCAGGAGATCATCTGAGTGAGCATCGGAAGCGCGTCTTCCAGCGTTTGTTGCGGGTCACTGCTTACCGCACGACTGTAATAGGCCACCGCTTGGCCAATCGTCTTTGGGGTCTCAAATTCCTTTAGCAACGCAGCGGATTGCGGGTCGAGGATGCGAGAGGGAGTTCGAGACTGTGGCCGGGAAATGGCAAAGTCACCGTCGCGCGCTTCAACTTGCTCGCGTAGTTTGGGGGAAAGCTGTTCGACGGGAGTAATGATGATGCCCTTGGGGAGGACTAACGGGTCGGTGATACTCATGAGGCTTAATTCTCCCTGCCTAAACTGTGCTTCCAGTCTGTGCCGGCCGGGGTCCAGAAGCACGTGTCAACACCCTCGACCTGGAGCCGCCGCAAGGCGAATTTCCACGGCTCGAGACTAACTGCGTCATCGGAATTGGCCTCGATCAAAGCCACCGCGAGGCGGTTGGCGACCCAGAGGCGCCAGCTCTCACGACCCAACCAGGGCAAAACGCGGTCTTCTGCAGGCGGATCGACTCCCCAGGACAGAAGGCCGTCACAGGCCAGTTCCGCGGTAAATGGCACGCCCTGTGCGCCACATCCCTCCAATTCCCTCTTCAGTTGTTCTGCCGCGCTAATCAAGTCCTCGTAGCAGCTGCAGTATGCCACGATTTTATCGGGACGTAGTAAGCCCGGTGCGTCTTTGCCGACCTTGAAGTGGACGACGTTGGCCTTGCTCAAGACGGCAAGGATCACGGGAAAGACCTCCGGCAGGTATTCGGTCCGGGGACTGATATACAGTTTGCATGGGACTTTTGTCCGATCAACGAAAGCAGCCCTTGTGTCGAAACGGCGTGCCTGCCAAGCGAACCAACCGTCGTTCGTGGGGGGATTAACTATCTTCAACCATTCGCGGTCGAGCAGTTGCCGGTTCCTTCCATTACGGATGCCCAGATACTCCATGACTGCGTCGGAGCTTGGAAGAGTTCGTCTCCAATGGGGAGACAATGGCGTGCGATTGTATCCATACAGACGTGCGGAAAGCGCCATCGGATCCGCAAGGCGCAGACTCTGGCCGTAACGAAGTGCATCCAGAGAAAGACGCTCTAGAAATCTTTTGGCTTCGGCAGCGATGGGCAATTCTCCACTGCTGCCGTAAATCAGGTCGGCGGCCTCCGAACCGGAGAGAAACTTGCCGCCCTGTTCAACTGCCAGCACGCCGTCAAGAACCAGCCGCACGATCTGCATCTGGCACTGTTCTCCGAGGGTCGCTCGCACATAGTCGGGCAGGCGGCCGGGTTGCTGGAGCGTCAGGTACAACAGGGCGGTGTCTCGCGAAACCGCCTTCGCACCCATGCTCGATGTTTCAAGCGGACGAAGAATGCCGTAGAACTCGGGATCTTTCAGGAGGTCCTTCAGTATCTCGCGCTGCTCAGCTGGCAGACGATCGAACAACACTAACTCGCATTTGGGATTTGCGCGAAGGACCGATTCCAATATGTTCTGCGGGGCAACGTGTTTCATGGAAAATATTCTCGAAGAGCTGGAGGACAAATCTGAGCGAAAGCATATCTAACTCACGGCTTCCGCTCAGTAGACTTCCTAAAGGGTCCGAACATCAGCCGTCCTGCGCCACCTGGCGGCGGGGCGGCTTCCGGAAGCATCTATTTCGTTCGCTTTGACTCGCCCAGCTTTCTTTCGTGCTCCTCAACTTCCTTAAGAGCAGCTTTGAGCTGTTCCTTAACCGCGGTAAGAGTTTCCTGGTCAATACCCTGCTGGAATTGGAGTGTTTCGCTGGCTAAGCAATAGGTCCCGCCGCAAGTGAAAATCGATCCCCAGCAAGTGTAGGTGCCAAACCTGCAAAAGCTGATGTACGAACACCAACAGTATGACCCGTAACCGCAATAGGTTCCCCAAGGGCAGAAGAACTGCTGCTGGCCTCCAACCTTGGTGATGTCGACCATCAATTGCTTGACATCAAACGCCATACTACGTACCTCTCTTTATCTGAGTTGTGACTTTGTTGCTTCGTAGAAGTGGGATCGTCGGCGGCTGTGTGCGCCGTCCGATGTCCCCATCGTGGAGTCGGAAACACTCCGTCAGCAAAATTCAGTCGGAAACCGCTGAATTGTCGGTTGGCAAGTAGGGAATTTCGTGGATTTTCTGATACGATGCGCTGTTTCGTCAAGACCACCGAAGTGGGTCGATAGTGGCTCAAACCTGCTGCATGGAATTCGGTAGCTTGCTTTCTACTTATGTAGAGTGATCCGAAGATCCACCCTTGCGCACGCTCTGGCGTATGCAAAAAAGGACGCATGCCCGGCGACTAATTCTCATCGAAAACTGGGGCTGATTGTTCGCGGCCTGATCGACGTCGATTCGACATTCTTTCGGCAGCATATCAGCTCCTGATCAGCGCCCAATCGAATCCCGTTAGTTGTGATCTCGTTGGATTATAAGTTTCCAGATCTTACCATCAGTGTCGCTCAAGTCGTTTGAAATACAAGATCCGCCGCGCTGGTTGTTGATAGTGGGCGAAGTGAGCCGGACAGAACCTCCGGCACGAACCGCAATGGACGAATACTTTTCGGAGATCGCCAAGAGGATTTGGTGGCAATTTTGTGGGAATAGCCCGCGCAAAATGCCACAAATTGCCACAAATAGAGTGCAAATGAAGACGCGGGGGACCTGACCTGCGAGCCGTGGGGCGAGAGAAAAGCTAGTTTATTCAACTACTTAGAACGATCTGGGCAGCGCCTGGCGGACACGGCGGAAACCGGGTATCCGAGATTCTCAATCTTCAAACCTAGCAGTGAATGTGGCCTTCGCATTGGCGTCCCCTTCTGACAGTGCACGAATTGTTCATGCCGGGCGGACAAAAAGCGGACAAAAACTTCGATCACAAGTTCTGCATCAATTGAGGGATAGGAAGTTAGGAATCCTAGAAGAAGGTCTGCAAAACCTTTATGCGTGGGTTCGATTCCCACCCGCGCCTCCAACAGTTGGTTGCTTATTCTCAATAATTTACAAATAGCTCCCGGTTTGCTGGGAAAACTTTGCTATGCAGCTAAGCTGAAGAGAAATGGCCGAACACTCCGTTGCCATCCCCATATGTTCCGGCATACTTTTGCTGTCGAGAAGCCCCTCGGCGGCGCTGCTCTAGAGGACGTCTCCTTTTTGCTCGGTCATCACAGCATAAAGGTCACGGAGCGCCATTATCTCAGGTTTGATCAACGCCGCCAGGACCGGCTGACGAAAGCTTCGATGGTGGATTGGCATCAAATCCAAAAGCCCATTATGCCTGCAAGGAAGAAGCGGCCTCAACTCGTTTTGAGTAAGGCCGCTGGTAAGTGACTACCTAGCAGCCGAGTGTAACCATCAAGACTTAGAGCACTGGGAACCAGAGACATTCGATTCTCACACGATAAGCGTCTCTTCAAGACCCCGTGTCGATATTCACTTCCACTACGTCAGTGCAAGGACCTGCCATGCGCCTGTCTTCTCACTTTCACCTAGAATCTAACTGATGCTTTGCTGCGGCGGAAATCTCGATCTGCTTTAAGCTTGTTCGCATTGTTGTACAGGTCTAACATTTAGCCGACGCAGCCAACGCACATCTCTGTGAGGCAAGACCGTGACGTTTCCAGAGATCAATCGAGACAAGGTATACCTCAGGCGCGCTCTAGAGGTGACCATCAACATTGGTCTCGTCGTGTTGCTCGCGATCACCTGTTTTCTGATTCTTCGGCCCTTTGTACCGCTGATAACCTGGGGCATTATCATCGCGGTTGCTACCCACCACGCATTTCTAAAACTACAGCGACTTCTTCACGGACACGGCGGGGCTGCGGCAGCGCTCTGCACCATCGTCTTTCTTGCTGTGCTCGTCGTGCCTGCGATCCTTCTCACGGACAGCCTTATACAGGGCATTCAGAGCGTGAGCGCACGGATGAAGGCTGGAGGCACCGTCATTCCACCCCCGCCCGGAAGCGTTGCGACGTGGCCCCTGGTTGGGCCGTCGCTGAGTGCGATATGGGCGCTTGCTTCAACGGATATATCCGAAGCTATCAGGAAGTTTGCTCCCGAACTGAAGTCGGTCGTTCCGGGACTGATCTCCGCCTCGGCCGGGCTCGGCCTCACCGTGCTCCAGTTATTTCT
>Ga0210396_10005411_pt1 | contig 12374 bp, 13 predicted proteins | sample IncBWH17OmetaG_FD_155466 | JGI IMG/M metagenome (GOLD analysis project Ga0210396, IMG submission 155466) | Forest soil microbial communities from Barre Woods Harvard Forest LTER site, Petersham, Massachusetts, United States - Inc-BW-H-17-O ...
CAGTGGAACTTCAAGCCCGCGCCGGACCGGTGGTCGATCGCCGAATGCGCCGAGCACATCGGAGTGACGGAAGCGTTCGTGTTGAAGTTGATTACCGAACAGGCGCTGAAAGGCCCGGCGGAGCCGGAGAAGCGCACCGAGGTGCAGGGGAAAGATAGTTCGATCATGGTGGCAGCCGCGGACCGGAGCGTGAAGTTCAAGGCTCCCGAGGTGATTCAACCCACCCGGAGGTGGACAACTTCCGGGGAGATTACGAAAAATGTGCTGGAGAATCGCGCGCGGACGATTGAGTTCATCAACACGACGCAAGAAGACCTGCGGGACCATTTCATGGACCACCCCGTGTTCAAAACGCTGGACACGTATCAATGGATACTGCTGACCTCGGCGCACATGCGGAGGCATACGGCGCAGATACTGGAAGTGAAGGCTGACCCGAATTTTCCGAAGCGGTAGGAGGTGAGGCCTTGATAGCAGCTTGCATCGCCTTGGTGCTGGCGGGGATGTTCACGGGAGCGGCGTTCTACATAAACATTGCCGAGCAACCAGCACGCATGGCTCTTGACGATCGAGCGCTGCTCGCCGAGTGGAAGCTGGCGTACCGGCGTGGATATGCAATGCAGGCCACGCTGGTATTCGTGGGTTTTTTGCTCGGAGTGTGGGCGTGGCACCTCACGGATAAAACTGCCTTTCTCGCGGGCGCGCTGATTCTCTTCGCAAATTGGCCGTGGACTATCCTTATGATGTTGCCAATTAACAAGCGGCTTCAGGCCACTCCGGAAGAACACGCCGGCGCTGACACGCGGAGGCTGTTGCGAAAGTGGAACTACCTGCACGGCGTGCGCACCCTTTTAGGTTTCTTGTCCGCTTCATTGTTCCTGTTGGGAATCGCAGCGTAATGCGCGCGTTTTGCCAGCGCGACTAGAGGAACCACCTGAGCAATAAAGCAGGAAATCCCGGATGAATTTAGCCCGGGAGTAGGAGTACAATTCCAGCAACTTCGTGTGTTGGCCTCCATCTACCTGAACGGCTTAAGCCGAGGAGGATAATGATGAAAGGCCAATCGCTGTTGCTGTTGGGCGCCGGGATATTGTTTGGGACCACGGGTGTCTACGCGCAACATCCGGAAGGTGGACACCCCGAAGGGCAGCACGCTGAAGCGCCGCATGCGCAATCGCGCAACGACGTGCCGAGAGCCAACCAGGGGCATGTACCCCCGGCGCCAGTGCACCGTGAGACGCCGAAAGGGGAGCCCGAGGTCGATCGTCATCCAAACGGAAAAGTTAACCAGACGCAGCATGTGAGCAACGACCACTGGTACGGGCACGACCGGCCGGACGACAAGCGTTACCACGTAGACCACCCGTTTGAACACGGACACTTTGAACACTTCGGCGCATCCTACCGCTACCATGTGGAGCGGATCGACCGCAACCTTCACCGCTTCTGGTTTCCGGGCGGATTCTATTTCCAAGTGGCGGATTGGGACTGGCCCATCTGCGCGGACTGGTGCTGGGACTGCGGGGACGACTTCGTGGTGTATGAAGACCCCGACCACACCGGCTGGTACATGCTGTACAACGTTCACACCGGCGTTTATGTACACGTTTCTTACATGGGAGCGTAACCTTTAGGCTCGGCCGGGATTCTAAATGGGGGATAGGAGCGATTGAACATGGACCGAGTAGCGATATGGGCAGTGGTGGAAAGCAAGCCCGGGATGGAAAACGAGGTTGAGGCCTTCCTGAAATCGGCCCAGCCTCTTGCCGAGAGAGAGCCTGAGACGACCAACTGGTACGCGGTAAGGATCGGCCCGACAACGTTTGGAATTTTCGATACGTTTCCGGACGAAAGGGGCCGAGTGGCACATCTGACGGGCGAAATAGCGAAGGCGCTGATGGCGAAAGCTCCGGAACTTTTTGCAAAGGAGCCGGAGATCCACAGGCTAAGCATACTGGCGTCGAAGGTTCCCGCGGCCTCGATGGCGGCGGGGCAGAACGACCGGTAAAAGGCTAATCGTCGTTCTTCGAAGTCGATGCCTGCACAACCAGGGGAACGAGTTTCGGCGCAGGCTGGAGTTCGTTCCGTGCAATTGTATCCCGTGAGTGGAGTGAGGATTGGATGGGAAGTCCTGCCCAGACGTTTATCATCCCGAGAATTTCGTGAATTACCTGATGAGTGTCTTCCGTGCTGTTCCACCAGGCGGAGGGACGGAAGTCGTCGCTAGAGATGCCGTGGACGATGGCTTTTCCGCGAGCGGAATCGAACCTGTTCCATAACTCGTGGACGCGGCGCGTGTGGGCTTTATTGGTAACAACAATTACCGAGGCGCTGTTCTTTTGCTGGAGCGCGCTGCTTATGACGTCCAACTCATCCGAGGTGTTGATGACGGGGGAGTCGAGGACATGAATAGCTTTGGCCGGAACGCCCTGACGGCGTAGAACCTGATAATTGAAATCGGCTTCGCCGGGATAGTGAATGCCCATCTGCGTGAGTGCACCGGATGGCGGGCCGGGGTGAGTCAACCAAATTTCAGTGGCGTAGCCGCCGCGATAGAGGGAAGCGGCTTCGAGTGCGCGCGCGGGGAAGTTGCCGCTGAGCACCGCGATGGCGTTGGCTTTTTGGAGGGAATCTTCTTTCACCAGCCAGTGGCCAACGCCGAGGATGAAGAAAAGACCGGCGGATAATGCGAGAAGCGTGAGGGCACCGAGGACCGCAAAAATACGCAGCAGGTGACCCGTGAATACGTCGGCACGATTTTGAAGAATGGAAGCTGATTCTGCGGGATCATTCGAAATGTTTTCGCTCGTATACATGTCGTTAAGTTTTAATGCATGTGCAGTGCCAAAGCTGGCGGGGGAGGGCGCGGGCTCCGGAATAAGCGGCATAGAATGAGCCGCTTATGGGACGGATTCGCTTTGTGGTTAGAAGATAATTAGCAAGAGTCCGCTAGAGTGTAAATCTGTCCGGAAGAGTGCAAACTTGTCAGCCGTCTGACAGGTGTTTATTTATGTGTATGAGGGATACTGAGAGAGGAGATGCCGAGGAGATAGCTTGCCTCGTCGGCGTCCACCTGCGCCAAGTCTTTGCGCCATGCATTACCCAGATCGTGATAGGACTCCACTCGCGGGGCAACTTTGAAGAAGTAAACCTTTCCGGTTTCGGCAGTAAAACTCGTCAGAGAAAACTGCCTTGAGATTTGAGAGGAGCTGGATTGCCAGTTAGCGCAGAGATGGTGTTCTCCCGGGTCGACGGAAAGGAATAAGAACGAAGCACCTTTGGTGGCGCCAACCCAGGCGCCGTCCATGCCTAGACGGATCGTGGGCGTGATAAAACCGCCGTGGGGTTCCTCAAAATCCTCGAAGAAGTAGACGAGGGCCTTGCCCGGCTCGGGCTGGGCCAGCGTGTGCTTGCTCGAATCATGTTTCACGTCGAATTGGGCAACAACTGAACCGCAGGAAGCGGGAACGGCGGGCGCGGCGCAACAACTGAACCGCAGGAAGCGGGAACGGCGGGCGCGGCGGAATGATTCTGAGCGAAGGCCGAGGAAGAAAATAGCAGGAACATGATGGCGAATCTCATCGATCCTCCTTCATCCAGCTTGTATCATCAATGGCCCGAAAGGATCGGGGTTTACTATTTCGATAGACGGATTCGGAGGTAAAATCGTTCCAACAAGTTCCGGGGGGAGGAAAACGGGAGGCGAGAAATCGACCGCCTATTTGAATGAAAAACCCCCGCCCCGCAACTCCATCCGGGACGGGCAAAAAGCGCCCGCCTCAGGAGGCGAGCGCTGCGGGGTTGCGTCTCCGGGCATGATCGCCTGAGGCTACGGAACGTTTCGTTGGACTGGCCGTTTTTGAGCGTGAGAGAGGATTCGCTAGAGCTGCGGGGCGGAGTTGGCTAGATGGTCCCGCTGCTGTTTGAGCGCTTTCTGCAGGGCTGTTACTGCAGGTAAAAGTCTGTCTCTATTAGTTGCGGCAGAAATTGTCGATTTCGCGCCATAGAAGACTGCGGTTCCGGGGATTTGAGTGCGAGCTTGCTCCGTCGTAATCGGGACCAGGTTAGGGGGACGTGCTACTTCCAAAGCGCTCATGTATTGGGCACTGGTCCAACCGCCGTCAACGCCGGACTGCAGAATTGAAAGGACGTGGTCGATGGCGGTTAATGTGGCGCGCCGGTTCTCGAGAAGCTGATTCAACAGATCCTTCGATCCAAAAGTGCTTCCATCTTCCCAGATTGCGGCGACGAGACTTGCGTGCGGGATCGGGCCGTCCACGACATGTCCAGCAAACGTGACGAACGAGAGGCCTCTGGGGATTGGAGCGAGAAGTTGCGACCGCGTGAGTGAGTCGCAGATATCGATTTGCGAAGGCAACTCGCTCTCCGGATCCTTGGCGATCTCGATGGCAAAGGCAGTAAGGGGATATTGGCTCAGATTTGTGACGAGAATTCGACCGGCGTTAGCGCCCCCGGTCTCGACCTCGAACATCACCGGAGGGCGGTCCTCAAAATGCCGCGCCAATTTTCTGGCTGGATCCACAACAGGGGGTTGGTCTTGCGCGTCCAGCGAAACGGAGGTTACAAGCAAGGTGGTGGTCGCAAATGCGAACCGGAACAGCATGGAAGATTGCATGTCATCTTCTCCGCAGTGCTTCGGCTAGTCGCATTCTAGCACCCAGGGGTGATGAGATTGCGCAGCCGATTCCCGCTCTGGAGCCGTCTAAAGAAAAAGGGCGGCCAGAAAATTGGCCGCCCTTTTGAGTTATTAGTTGAACGAACGTCTTAGTACATGCCGCCCATGCCGCCCGGGCCACCTGGACCGGCGCCGGCAGCCGCGCCCTTCTTGTCGTCTTCCTTGAGCTCGGCCACCAGAGCTTCGGTGGTGAGCATGAGGCCCGCGATGGAAGCGGCGTTCTGCAGAGCGAGACGAGTGACCTTGGCCGGGTCGATGACGCCAGCCTTGACGAGGTCTACGTACTCACCGGTGTCCGCGTTGAAGCCAAAGTTATCGTCCTTGGATTCGCGGATTTTGCCGATGACCACGGCGCCTTCGAAGCCGGCGTTGAGGGCGATCTGACGGCAGGGCTCTTCGAGCGCCCGCTTCACGATGCCTACTCCGACCGCTTCGTCGTCGTGCAGCTTCAACTTTTCAATGGCTGGGAGGCAGCGCAACAGAGCCGCACCGCCGCCGGGAACGATGCCTTCCTCGACAGCCGCGCGAGTTGCGTGCATGGCGTCCTCGACACGAGCCTTCTTTTCCTTGAGCTCGGTTTTGAGCTCGGTTTCGGTCGCAGCGCCCACCTTGATGACGGCAACGCCGCCGACGAGCTTGGCCAGGCGTTCCTGAAGCTTCTCGCGGTCGTAGTCGCTGGTGGTCATTTCCACCTGCTGGCGGATCTGCTTGACGCGGCCTTCGATGTCGCCGGCCTTGCCCGCACCTTCCACGATGGTGGTGTTGTCCTTGTCGATGGTGACCTTCTTGGCCCTGCCGAGATCTTCGATCTTAACGTTCTCGATCTTGATGCCGAGATCTTCGGTGATGGCCTTGCCACCGGTCAGAGTTGCGATATCTTCCAGCATAGCCTTGCGGCGGTCGCCAAAGCCGGGGGCCTTGACGGCGGCGCACTGCAGGGTGCCGCGCAGCTTGTTCACGACGAGGGTGGCGAGGGCTTCGCCTTCGATGTCCTCGGCGATGATCAGCAGGGGCTTGCTGAGCTTGGCGATTTGCTCGAGCAGGGGAAGCAGGTCCTTCATCGAGCTGATCTTCTTCTCATGGATGAGGATCAGCGCGTTTTCGAGGATGCATTCCATGCGCTCGGGATCGGTGATGAAGTAGGGGGAGAGGTAGCCGCGGTCGAACTGCATGCCTTCGACGACTTCGAGGGTGGTGTCCATGGTGCGGGACTCTTCCACGGTGATGACGCCGTCCTTGCCGACCTTCTTCATTGCTTCGGCGATGATGCCACCGATCTGCTTGTCGTTGTTGGCGGAAATGGTGCCAACCTGGGCGATCATGTCGCCCTTGACGTCCCTGTGGAGCTTCTTGATTTCCTCGATGGCGACTTCGACAGCCTTGTCGATGCCGCGCTTGAGGGCGGTGGGGCTGGCGCCGGCGGCAACCGTCTTCACGCCTTCGCGGAAGATGGCCTGGGCCAGAACGGTGGCGGTGGTGGTGCCGTCACCCGCGACGTCGCTGGTCTTGCTGGCGACTTCGCGAACCATCTGCGCGCCCATGTTCTCGAGGGGGTCGCGGAGTTCGATTTCCTTGGCAACGGTCACGCCGTCCTTGGTGATGATGGGCGCGCCGAACTTCTTTTCGATCACCGCATTGCGGCCCTTGGGGCCGAGGGTGATCTTAACCGCGTCCGCGAGGGCATTCACGCCACGTAGAATTGCCTGGCGGGACGCCTCTCCGGTAACAATCTGCTTCGCCATTTCTTGGTTCCTCCTGAATTTGGTGCTTGACGAGATTCGATTCGAGAATCTGGTTTACTGCTTGGAATAGCTAAAAGCGATCAGTAATCAGATAACAGCGATCAGGAAGCGCGGACTACGTTGTCGGTTCCTGTTTTCTGCTATCTGTTCTCTGTTCGCCGATTTACTTCTTTGCTGCTTTGGCGGCGCCGCCGAGCTTGGCGAGAATTTCTTCCTCGCGAAGGATCAGCAACTCTTCGCCTTCGATTTTTATTTCGCTGCCGCTGTACTTGCCGAACAGCACCCGGTCGCCAACGTTGACGTCGAGGGGGATACGTTCGCCCTTCTCGCGCTTGCCGGCACCGACGGCGATCACTTCGCCCTCTTGCGGCTTTTCTTTCGCGGAGTCGGGGATGATGATACCGCCCTTGACGGTTTCCTTCTCTTCAATGCGCTTCACGATCACACGGTCGTGCAGCGGTGTCAGATTGACTGCCATCTTTGAAAAACCTCCATAGGTGAGGTGATCTAGCGGTAGAACTGAGAAACGATGGTTGAGGAGAGCAGGAAAAGGCGGTTAGCACTCCTCGGCACCGACTGCTAATATAGCAATAAATCCTATCAAGTCAAGCAAAATCCCAGCATCGCAAGCGGTTGCTCAATGGATTTGAGAGACCCTAGTCCTGGTTAAGTTATCTGTTTACAGTAATATGAAGCTGCCAGATTTTCCTTGCACTTGGGCATTGCCCTGCTTCGGGGTCAGCTATACACTCCGGCGAGGAGCTCGATGGACTGGCTTTTGTATTTTCGGTTGGTGGCGCTGACGGCGGGAACGTTGCTGCCGTTTTTCTGGATGGTGGTGATCCTGGGCCATCGCCGGCAGCGGAATTTTGAGCGGGTGTTTTTCTTTCTCTGCCTTGCGCTGACTTGCTTGTTCGGCAGCAGCCTGCTGGCGTTAAACGCCACTCTCTACTATGGGACGCCACCGGGGGCATTGTTGAGGTTTGCCTGGATATTTCTGTGCCTGGGTTTGTGGTTTACGCCGCCGCTGGTAATTCATCTGCACGCCGAGTACGCGAGCGTCCGGGAACCGATTGGTTCACGGCGCGCGAAGGTTCGATGGCTGCTGATTGCATGGCTGCCCGTTGTGCTCCTCTCTCCCGGATTGTTGGCCGCATTAAAGGTAAGAGATGGGTTTCCATTTGAAGCGTCGTCGCGGCAGCTTGGGGTTGCTTTCCAGGCGTGGCTAATTGCCGCAATTCTGACCGGCGCGTTTTGGCAAATGCGATTCGCGAAGACAGCGCCTGACGAAGCACAGAAGAAATTCCACCGAGGACTCGGAATTGATTTTGTGGCACTGGCTCTCTTTCTGCTGGGGATGTTTTTATGGACGGAGAGCTTTCACCGGAGAAACGAATCATGGTTCTCGGTGGGCGTTTTGGTGCTGGCGCTGGTGCCACTGGCGCAGTTGTTTCGAGGGGTACAGCGGTTCAACTTCTTGCAGATCGGCAGGCAACGGAATCTGATCTATGCGGTATTGACCGTGTTTCTGGGGCTGTTGTACCTGAGCTTTGTGCGCCGGGCCAGCTTGTGGCTTGATTCTTACCTGCCGCCGGAAGCATCCGCTGCCCTGTTGTTGTTTCTGCCCGTGATCTTCTTTGAACCGCTACAGAGGTTGATGAGGAGATTGTTGCGGCAGACGGCGCAGACGGAGGTGGACCGTGCTCAGAAGTTGATGGGCCCGATCAACGATGTGGCGCGGCTGGGCGACCTGGAAAAGCTTCGTACCTATACGGAAGGGTGGATTGGCGAACAACTGCAATTGGCGGAGGTGAGGCTGGAATTGGCCAGTCCAGACACGACAGCGGGCTATGCCATGGTTGGCAAAAGCAGTGGCGAGGAAGTGTTTGTGATGGGGAAACATGGGCACTTCGTTGGGCGGCTTCGCGTGCGCGGCTTTGGGGCGATGATTTCGGGGGAGACGTTTGCGGCTTTGGAATTCTTGTGCGAGCAGTTGCCGGGGGCGTTTGATCTTTGCCGGTTGATTGAGGAGAAGCTGCAGTTGGAAAGGGAACTGGCGGAACGCGAGCGCCTGGCGCTGGTGGGGCAGATGGCGGCGAGCATTTCGCACAACCTGAAGAATCCGCTGGGGTCGATCAAGACGATCTTGCAGGTGCAGTTGGAAAGCCCGGAACTGCCGGGATCGCTGCGGCAGGAAACGCAGATGGTGCTGGAGGAGATCAACCGGCTATCGGCGCGATTGAATCAACTGTTGCAGTTCAGCCGGCCCGGGCTTCGCGCGGGTGCGGGCGCGCAAAGCTGCAACCTGGGGCAGGTGACGGAGACGGTGGCGAATGTTCTGCGGCATGCTGCGGACGAGAGGCGCGTGTCTGTGCAACTTTCGAACACCAACGGGGTGGCAAGGGCCGCGATTGGCGAGGAAGCGGCGAACGATATTCTTTCGAACGTGGTGCTGAATGCGATCGAGGCGGTGGGGGACGGAGGACACGTGCGCGTTGTGCTGCGCTACACCGAAAAGATCTGCAGCGTCTCAGTGGAAGACGATGGGCCGGGGATCTCCGCCGGCGACATGGGAAAAATTTTGCAACCATTTTTCACGACGAAGGCGCGCGGAACAGGGTTGGGGCTGGCGATTGTTGACCGCCGGCTACAGGAAGCGGGGGGCACGATGGAGATTAAAAGTGACCGCCGGCTACAGGAAGCGGGGGGCACGATGGAGATTAAAAGTCCGTTGAGTGAGGGGCGCGGGACGGAGATTCGGTTGAATTTTCCGTTACAGGGGCGCGGTTAAGTGACCTTAAGAGCGGCCCGCCTCGCAACGAGATCCGGGGCGCAGAAGACGCGCCTCAGAAGGCGGGCCCTACACGCGAAGGAGCAGGGTGGATGAAAACCGTACTGATTGTGGATGACGAGCCGGCTTCGCGGTATGCATTGCGGCGGGCGCTGGAGAGCCGGTATCGCGTGGTGGAGGCGGACTCGGCGGCCGCGGGACGTTCGTCGTTGGCAAGTGAGAAGCCGGATCTGCTGTTGCTGGACGTGGTGCTGCCCGGCGAAGACGGACTTTCTTTTTTGAAATGGCTGCGGCAGGAGGGCTATGAGTTGCCGGTGCTGATGGTTTCGGCGCTGGACGGGGCGAAGACGGCGGTGGAGGCCATGCAGCTTGGGGCTGCGGATTACCTGGTGAAAGGGTTTGAGCTGGAGGAGTTGCGGCAGCGCGTTGCGAATTTGCTGAAACTTGTCGGGCTTGAACAGGAGAACGAAAACCTGCGGCGGCGCGTGGCTACCGAGGGACATTTCGGACAGATGATCGGGCGATCGGCGGCTCTGCGGAAAGCGTTTGAACTCGCCGACAGGGTGGCACCGACGGATTCCACGGTGCTGATACTCGGGGAGAGCGGGACGGGGAAAGATTTGCTGGCGCAGGAGATTCACGCGCGATCGCAGAGGAACGGGAAGGCGTGGGTGGCGGTGAATTGCGCGGCGCTGCCGGAGACGCTGATCGAATCGGAGCTTTTTGGGTATGAGCGCGGGGCGTTTACGGGCGCGGCGCAACAGAAGAAGGGGCGGTTCGAACAGGCGCACGGCGGGACGCTGTTTCTGGATGAGATTGGGGACATGAATCCGGTGACGCAGTCGAAGGTTTTGCGGGCGCTGGAAAATCGCACCGTGGAGCGGCTTGGAGGGACGCAATCGATTCCGGTGGACGTGCGGGTGATCAGCGCGACGCACCGAAATCTGCCGCTGGCGATTCGCGACGGGAAATTCCGCGAGGATCTTTTTTACAGGTTGCGGGTGGTGACGATCGAGTTGCCGCCACTGCGCGCGCATAAGGAAGACATCGCTATTCTGGCGGAAGCGTTTGTGCGGCTGCACGGGGCGCGGCTGGGGCGCACGGCGCTGTTGACGAAGGAGGCGGTGAAGGCGTTGGAGAAATACGATTGGCCGGGGAACGTACGGGAGTTGAAAAATGCGATCGAGCGGAGCCTGGTGCTTTCGCGCGGGGAGGAGATTGGAGCGAGCGACTTACCGGAAGAGGTCTTGCACGGTACGCCTGTTGTGCAGAAGAGCGAAGCGGATGGCGAAGACTTGGGGTTAAAGGAAAAGGATTTTCGAGAGGCCAAGCGCAAGTTTGAAGTTGCGTACCTGTTGCGGCAGCTTGGGGTGCATCGTTGGAATATTTCGCGGACGGCGGCGACGATCGGCCTGCACCGGCAGAGTTTGCAAGAGAGACTGAGGGAACTCGGCATCCGGCGGCCGGGGCAGGAAATTCCGGAGGAGGAAGAATGATCGTCCACGGTTACGTGCAGGCCGGCGGGGGCAGCAAGCGCTTTGGCACGGACAAGGCGCTGGCGCGGTTGGGCGACAAGACCATGCTGCAGCGCACTGGCGAGTTGCTGGCGAGCGTGTGCCGTGACGTCACGATTGTTGCTGCCGCAGGAAAGTACGCTGAGCCGCAGGAAAGTACGCTGACGCACCGTGGCCGGTGATTGCCGATCGCTGGCCCGGAGAAGGCCCGCTTGGAGGAATCCTTACAGCACTGCATCATGTCAGCGAGATAGACTCGGCGGAGAAAACTAAGAACGCGGACGACGATTCGTGTCCATTTGCCTTGATCTTGAGTTGTGACATGCCGTTCCTGACGAGGGAATTTCTGCGTTTTCTTACAGGCCGCGCAGTCGCGAGTGAAGCTAAGATAATCGTGCACAGACCGCGCCGTCGCGAGTGAAGCTAAGATAATCGTGCCAGAGGTCGGAGGCCGACTTGAACCTCTCTGCGCCTGCTGGTGCTCGGGGGCTATGGCGGCCATTCAGGCTGCCTTCGATGGGGGCGGCCGCAAAGTATCGGAAGCCATGAAACATGCTTCCATGGAAGTGCTTGACGAGGCGGACTGGAAACGATTTGATACCGATGGGCGGCTTTTCTGGAATATGAATACGGCGGCGGATTACGAACAGGCGCGGCGGGTGATTGAGGAGCGGGTTGGGCGGGCAGGTCGGCGGGCCGAGTGAACTTGGCTCCTACAAGGATGAGTTCCACTACCAATCGATGAGCGAAGACCTTAAAGATAGCGGATTGACGGATAAGGGCAGAGGCAGCGCGGCGGAATATTATTTTGAATTTCGCGGCGTGAATAAGGCGTTCGATGAACACGTGGGGCGTGAATAAGGCGTTCGATGAACACGTGGTGCTACAAAACGTCAGTTTCAAGGTGAAGCGCGGCGACACGTGCGTGATCATGGGGCGCAGCGGCGTGGGGAAATCGGTTTCGCTGAAGCACATCATGGGGTTCCTGAAAGCTGACTCTGGAAACATCCTGATTGGCGGGCAGGACGTGACCCAGTTCACGGAGCGGCAGTTCGAAGAGATTCGCCAGAAGATCACGATGGTGTTTCAATCAGGGGCGCTATTCGATTCGCTGACGGTTGCGGACAATATCGCGTTTCCGCTGGAAGACCAGCCGGGCCTGACCGCCGAGGACGTGGACGCCTACGTTCTGAAACTTGCGCGCATGCTGGAAGTGGAGGAAGTGCTGGAGAAAATCCCCAGCGAACTTTCCACTGGAACGAAGCGGGCGGTGGCGATCGCGCGGGCGCTGGCGCAAAATCCTGAGGCGATACTTTACGACGAGCCGACGACGATGGTGGATCCGATCATGGCCGGGCACATGGGGGAGCCGACGACGATGGTGGATCCGATCATGGCCGGGCACATGGGGGATTTGATCCTGCGGTTGAAGGAAGCGTTTCACAAGACATCGATCGTGGTGACGCACGATACGCACCTGGCGAAGCGGTTGGCCGACAATATTGTTTTTCTGCAGGACGGGCGGGCGCAGGTCTTTGGATCCTGGGCGGAATTTGAGAGTTCGACGGATCCGTTTTTGCGGGACTTCCTGCTGCAGGATGAGCTGATTCCCGCGCTGGACGTGACCCTGT
>Ga0210396_10005414_pt1 | contig 12366 bp, 7 predicted proteins | sample IncBWH17OmetaG_FD_155466 | JGI IMG/M metagenome (GOLD analysis project Ga0210396, IMG submission 155466) | Forest soil microbial communities from Barre Woods Harvard Forest LTER site, Petersham, Massachusetts, United States - Inc-BW-H-17-O ...
GTCTGCAAGGCGAGCGTCGAGAATCTCAACCAACTCCTCGCAGACACCATTACACTTCGGGACATGTACAAGAAGCACCATTGGCAGGTCGCAGGCCCGACTTTTTATCAACTTCATCTGCTCTACGACAAGCATCACCACGAACAGAGCGAACTCGTGGACTCGGTGGCGGAGCGTATCCAAACGCTAGGCGGGATCAGTATCGCGATGGCTCACGATGTGGCAGAGACGTCGATCATTCCGCGCCTTCCACGCGGCCGGCAGGAGGTGCCGGTGCAACTCTCCCGACTCCTCCACGCCCACGAAGTCATTCTTCTTGAGACGCGTAGCATGGCCAAACAGGCTGCCGAAAATGGTGACGACGGAACGAACGATCTTCTGGTGAGCGCGGTAATCCGCACGAATGAGTTACAGGTGTGGTTTCTTTCAGAACATCTCGTGGCGGAACCTCTCGTCCATGCTACCAGACAAGAGACGCGAAGCTAAGGGCTGTTTGGGATGTTTTTTGCCCCGCAGGGGCTGTAGGATTCAGATGCCCAGGGTTTCAACCCTGGGAAACATTCAATAGAGCGGTTTGCCCTGAAAGGGCAAGAGATCACATGGGCCAAATGCGCTCCGAACGCTACCGAAAAGGAATAGGGTATTTGTTAGGCAGAGATAGAATCTCCCGTTGGCTAAAATAATGCGCACCTGCACAACGATGGCGATTGCGGGCCCTCGATAAATAGGAATTTCGTGCCTGTCTCTTATACGTCTGATCTGGCGCCCTTTTCAGGGCGCATCGCCCGGGTGCGCGGTCAGTGAAGGGGATGGCGGATGTGCAGAGGTCCATGTCTTTCATACCAGACCGACGTCCGGCGCCCTCTGTGAGCCGGTCAGCCAGCGTTTGTTGCCGCTTGATGCGTGGTGGCAAAAAGACTTCACCCAAATTCATTGGCCGACCAAGAATCTGCCGGAACTGTTCGGACATGATGAAGCAACATTGCTTGCCTTCATCCGGGAATATCTTTTCATCTCGCTCTTCAACGCATGCGCCGAGTCTCTCGCCAGCGAAAATGCCAGCCGGCTCGCCGCTATCCAACGCGCGGAGAAGAATAGCGATTCACTGTTGACCGATCTGAACCGGACCTTCTATCGCCTGCGCCAAAGTTCGATCGACGAAGAACTCTTCGATGTGATCGCCGGTTTCAATGCTCTTTCGCGAAAAAGAGTCCTAGTAGTTCGACAGGAGATTTCGAATGGAGAGTGAACCATATGCAAAGCAAATGATAACTCGTGCTGAAATGTATGGGAGAATCTCACGAAAAGGGGCGAGACTTATGAAAAATGAGCATTGAAACGATAGTTATCATCATCCTCCTCGTAGTTCTATTTGGCGGCGGAGGCGGTTACTGGTTTTCCCGACGCCGTTAAAACGAAAAATCCTCCCGGACGCGGACGGTCTCCAAATTTAGCTTTGCGGTTTGGTGCCCCTCCGTGCCGGAAGCTTCACCGACGGGGACGGCATGAATCAGCGATCGAGCTGAAATTGTGCTTCGCGGGAGAGGCGTGAGCTGTGCTATGCTCGGAGAGTGCTTACCCGTCCGAGTTTGCTTCTTCGCGCTGAAGGTGGGATTGTCTTTGGTGCTAGCCTTCTACTTTACGGCGAATTACGAGCCAGTTGGGTCCTCTTTGTAGCGTTGGTCTTGGCGCCGGACCTTTCGATGTTAGGTTTCCTATGACCTATTCGGCGCCTCTTGTGCAGTCCCTCATTTGGACCAGTATTGCCCTTTGTATCACTCAATCTGCCATTTTTTCAGGGCTAAACCTGGCAATTTTCAGTGTCAGCAAACTTCGTCTGGAAGTCGATGCCGCCAGCGGAAATCCGGATGCAATCGGAGTACTCGACCTGCGCAAGGACTCCAATTTCACCCTGTCCACGATTGTCTGGGGCAATGTTGTCACCAATGTACTTCTTACGCTGCTATCGGATTCCGTTCTGGCCGGACTTGGAGCGTTTGTCTTCTCTACCTTCGCCATCACCATCTTTGGCGATATTGTTCCGCAGGCTTATTTTTCGCGCAACGCCTTGCCAATGGCGGCCAAACTTCGACCTCTGCTAGACGTGTATAAGGTCCTGCTTTTTCCTGTGGCGAAACCTACCGCGTTACTTCTCAACTGGTGGCTTGGCCCCGAAGGAATCACCCTTCTTCGAGAGCGGGACTTTCGAGCACTTCTCACCAGGCACGGTGGAATGGAAGGGGCCGACGTCAGCCATTTGGAGGCCATCGGCGCACTCAACTTTCTCGATCTCGACGATATCCCGGTGCTGGACGAGGGTGAATTAATCGATCCCCTCAGCATCGTCGCTCTCCCAATCATCAACCAACGACCGGTGCTCCCGCGGTTCGAACGCTCGGCGACTGACCCTTTCTTGCGCAAGCTAAACGCCTCCCGGAAAAAATGGATCATCATTAACGATGATTCCGGCCATCCGGGTTGGGTATTGGATGCCGATCACTTTTTGCGCGACGCACTGTTCAATGAAGCGGCGCTCGATCTGGACATCTATTGGCACCGCCCTCTTATCGTGTCCGACATGAATACCCGGTTGGGGGACGTCATCGGACGCATGAAGGTCAGACCAAATCATCCTGAAGATGATGTCATCGATAACGACCTGATTCTGATCTGGGGAGAGCAGAAACGTATTATCACCGGATCCGATCTTTTAGGGCGCCTCTTGCGTGGAATCACGATTAAAGAGGCCAAATCGAATTAGCTCCTTCCCGCCGGATCCCTTGGTGACGGGTTTTCGCTGAAGATTCAGCGCTCGGTGTGTGTTTAGCGCCCGTTTTACGCCCGAAGGGCTTGCACAGGCTTTCAGCCTGGGTTTTTCGGGCGCAGTTTGGATATTTCGAGAAAGTGGGCGCCGCAAAAATTTTAAGGCTTTGCCTATGGCCCAAGGGGCCAAAAAAGTATAGCCCAGCCCAGGCTTTGTACGTGTTTAGCGTCATGTCCCAATCCTCCTCCTCCTCGTCGTCGTCCTTCGTCCTCGGCCGTTTTTCGGGTGGTAAGAGCGAAACTCCCACCGCTTGCTTTCTCCATTCATCCTTCTTCCATCCTAGCAAACCACCTCGATCCCCAATCGAGGACGAAGGACGACGACGACGAGGAGGAGGATTGGGACATGGCGCTAAACAGATACCTCGCCTTACCCTCTTCCGTAAGCAAACCGTCCAGGTTTGGCCAAAGAAGTAAGTAAAGCGTCTCGCCTTAACCCGCCGGCCTAAATCGTTCTCGAAATGTCCAAACTCCAGTAGCGCTCCGCGCTGTGTCCGCCCATTTGCCATACCTAAAAAGTAGGGTAACGGTTCGAGAGGCGTATTGGAAAGGCTCTTCGATTCGGAGGAGAATGCTGCCGAATCGAACCGCATCTTCAGGAGCTGGTAATGATTTCGAACCTTCAGAAAGCAACGCGCCATCGGACAACTGCGAAATCAGCGCCTAAATCGATCGGTGTCTCACCGATTTTGACGGAGTTGGCCTGTGTGGAGAACGCAGACGTTTTCACGAAACTCAAAACTTCGCCAGATGGCCTCACACAGGCCATGGCCGAAGCGCGTATCGTTGAACATGGACCCAACGCGGTGGCGATAGAGAAGCAGCGTGGCTGGTTATGGCGACTCTTCAAGGCGACCAGCAACCTCCTGGTCATCTTGCTAGGAATCCTGGCCGCCATCTCGTTCGCCACCGGCGATTTGAGCGGGGGGACCGTGATGACGCTGATGTTGGTCCTCGGGGTGGCGTTGCGATTTGTCCAGGAGTCACGAGCGGACGCCGCCGCTGCAAAACTTAAAGCGATGATCAGCGTGACCGCGACGGTCGTGCGCGGCGGCCGCGAAGAAGAAATCCCACTCGGACAGTTGGTCCCCGGCGACATCGTGAAGTTGTGCGCCGGCGACATGGTCCCTGCGGATGTGCGACTGGTTGCGTCAAGAGACCTTTTCGTCGCGCAAGCGGCGCTGACCGGTGAGTCCTTGCCGGTGGAGAAACTCGATGCTCGAGAGTCGCGGAAAGACGTCTCTCCATTGGAGTTAGCGAATGTCTGCTTCCTCGGGACGAGCGTCGAAAGTGGCACCGCGACAGCGGTGGTTGCCACGACAGGAGGGCAAACCTATTTCGGACGAATGGCCAGCAGTATAATCGGGCCCGAGGTGAAGACGAGTTTCGATAAAGGCATGCAGCGGTTCACTTTGCTGATGATTCAGTTTATCCTTGTCATGGTGCCCCTGGTTTTCCTGATCAACGGTTTTACCAAACATAATTGGGGAGAGGCGTTCTTTTTTTCGCTCGCCGTCGCGGTCGGGTTAACGCCGGAGATGCTGCCGATGATCGTCTCCGTCTGCCTGTCGAATGGCGCGCTCGCGATGTCCAAAAAGAAGGTCATCGTGAAGCGTCTCAACTCCATCCAGAATCTCGGCGCCATGGACGTCCTTTGCACCGACAAAACCGGTACGCTTACGCTCGACCGCGTCATCCTCGAACGCTTTTGCGACGTCATGCAGAAGGAGAACGCGGATGTGCTGTTCGACGCTTACCTCATCGCCCATTTTCAGACAGGCTTAAGAAACGTGCTCGACCGCGCCGTGCTCAAGTACCGCGAGGTCCATGAAGATATTTCGATTGAACACTATCAGAAAATTGATGAGATCCCGTTCGATTTTTCTCGCCGGATGATGTCGGTCGTCGTCGAGACGCCAGAGAAAGAACATCGCCTTCTGACCAAGGGAGCACCTGAGTCGGTTTTTCCTCGCTGTGGCTTCTTCGAATTGGAAGGGGAGATTCTCCCGATGGAACCGATCCTCATCGGTGATCTGATGGCCCAGTATCAGGAACTCAGCAAGGACGGTTTTCGCGTTCTTGCCGTCGCCTACAAGCATCTCCAGAAACGCGCTACCTATTCCAAGGAAGAAGAATCGGAATTGATTCTCAAAGGGTACGTTGCGTTCCTCGATCCTCCCAAGGAAACGGCCGAAAAGGCCATTGCGGCGCTTGGCAAAATCGGGGTCACCGTCAAGGTACTCACCGGTGACAACGATCTCGTGACGCGGAAAGTCTGTAAAGAAGTCGGGTTGGCAGCGGAGGAACTCATTCTTGGCAGCCAGGTTGAAACGATGACCGAGGAACAGCTCGCAGCGAGCGCAGAGCGCGTCCACGTGTTTGCCCGCGTCTCACCCGCGCACAAGCAGCGAATTATCCGGGCTTTGCAGCAGAAAGGGCACGTGGTGGGATTTATGGGCGACGGCATTAATGACGCTCCCGCATTGCGGGTGGCGGATGTTGGTATTTCTGTGGATAGCGGCGTCGATATCGCAAAGGAATTGGCCACCGTAATCCTGTTGGAGAAGAGCTTGATGGTGCTCGAAGAAGGCGTAATCGAAGGTCGCAAGGTCTTTGTGAATATCCTTAAATACATTCGCATGGGAGCGAGCTCCAACTTTGGAAATATGTTCAGTGTGCTCGGTGGAAGCGCCTTTCTCCCGTTCGTGCCGATGGCCCCGTTGCAGGTGCTCACGAACAATCTCCTGTACGATTTTTCGCAGGTCCCTATTCCGACCGACAACGTTGGGCCAGAGGAAACCGCGAAACCACGCACTTGGGAAATCGGGGCCATTACGAGGTTTATCCTGTTTATCGGCCCGATCAGTTCCATTTTCGATTACACGACTTTTTTTGTCATGCTGTACCTGTTTCACTGCTGGGATCCGGCTCGTGCCCCGCTTTTCCAGACCGGTTGGTTCGTCGAATCCCTGATGACACAAACGCTCATCATTCACGTCATCCGCACCAAGAAGGTCCCTTTTATTCAGGGCCACGCCAGTTGGGCTCTCACTGTTACCACGGTCTTGATCATGTGCGTCGGCATGTGGCTGCCTTATTCACCATTGGCCGCAACTTTAGGCTTCGTCCATCTACCACGGCTCTACTGGCCAATCCTGTTCCTCACGCTGATCTGTTACATGGCCCTGACACAACTCGCGAAAATGTGGTTGGCGCGCCGATCGTGGCTTTAACTCTACGGCCGGCAATTCCAGTCAGTTACCATTCCCAGCTGCAGTACCTGGCTTGAAACCCGGCATCGACCAACTGTGAGATATTTTCATGATTCGCCTGAAGGAAATGAAATTTCTCCTTGAGGAGGTCGATCGCTTCAGCAGCCTGTTGAAAGGACGACTTGGCATAACGATGCAGACGCGAGTTGCGAGAAAGCTCTGCGACCCGTGGGTCTCTCGCGACGGATTCGTCTAAAACCATTTCAGTGATCTCCACCGCGCCGCCTTGCGTATTGCGTCTGATCTCACCGCGGGCAAAGCTGGTCATTGCCTGTTGCAGCCCTTGCCGCCATCTCTCCAGTTCGAGACATGTTTTCGGGATCGGCATCGATGAAAGTACAGTCACTTCCAGGTCGCGGGCAGCTTGTAACTGGTTGGCTTTGGCGCGGGCGGCGTTTCTCGCCTCGCTATTTTTCTGCGCCAGTTTCTCCGGCGCACTTGTGCTGTCAAAATTCAGTTGAATGATCTGGTCGTTTAAGAGTTGCAGTGCCGATTCAAGCTCGATGATATCTTCGTGTTGCCTTGCCAGCTTCGAAAATGCCGCGATCAACGTAGTAACAGAATCCTCGGCAGTGGACTGGAGTTCTGGAAGCAATTTTCTGACGGAGGGATTGGCAATCTCTGCCTGACGAGCCGCTTCCGCTGCGCGTTGTCTTTCCGCCAGTCCGAAAGAAATTGGTCGTTCGCTCGAGATGTGGCGTCCACTCGGTTCTAACTTTTTCATCGATTCAATCATTGGATCTAAGTGTGGCCCGTTGGCCGGATTCATCGGCCGCTGGCGGCTCTTTTGGTTGGCAGAACTGAAAAACCTGCAGATTTTGAGCCCTCGTTAGGGATCCGCGGATTAGCCGGGACTATCGTCCTCATTTCGGGAATAGCGAGGAGTATTAGCGTTCGGCGTTCGGCGTTCAGCGTTCGGCGTTCGGCTGCGCGAATAGTAAGCGTTGCACTCGCATCTCTGCGGTTCGTTCGCATCTTGAAAAATCAGGCAACCACCTGCGCCGCCGCGCCGAACGCCGAACGCCGAAAGGTGAACGCTCCTCTTGCAGACAAGGGGCAGCAAACCGTGTATCGTGAGAGGGTTGCCACAATTTGCCCATTACCCGAACGGCCCAAGTAAGTTGAATTTGCATGAGCAATGTCGTGGAAACAGGTTATTGGAACCCGGTCTATGGAAGCAGAAACCACCTCCGTCCTCTCTGATCCTTCGCTCTACAACAACCGTGAACTAAGCTTGTTGGAGTTCAATGAGCGAATATTGGAAGAGGCTCAGGACTCGAGCAACCCGATTCTTGAGCGCTTGAGATTCCTTTGTATTGTCGCCTCAAATCTCGACGAATTCTTTGAGGTTAGGGTTGCGGGTCTGAAGCAGCAACGCCAAAGCAATGTCAGTGCGCCTGGCCCCGATGCGATGAGCCCTGGAGAACAGTTGGCGGCCATCTCGTCGAGGGTGCGCAAGATGGTGGATGATAAGTATCGTACCTGGAGCGAAGGACTGGTCCCTGCTTTGGAACAAAACAACATTTTTTTCCTCCAGCATGACAAGCTCACGAGCGAAGAAAAGCGATACTACGCGAAGTACTTTGAAAAATCGGTTTACCCGGTGCTCACGCCGCTTGCGGTGGATCCGGTCCATCCCTTCCCGCAGCTACTGAACAAGAGTCTGAACGTAGCAGTAGAGCTTGAAGGTACCTCGATCAGCACCAATCTCGCGTTGGTTCAAGTTCCGCGGATCCTGCCCCGCCTGCTTTTGTATAAGGCCGGCGAGAAAGGTGTGTACCGGCACATTTTCATCGGCAACCTGATCCAGGCGCACGTTGCTTCTCTCTTCCACGGCGTCAAAGTGAAGGGTGCTTACCAGTTTCGCGTGACTCGCAACAGTGAACTGTATCTCGACGAGGAAGAGACAGATAACTTGCTGAAGTCAATCGAACTCGAACTACGAAAACGGAGTCGCGGCGCCGCTGTTCGACTGGAGGTCCAACGGGATTGTCCTACCCATGTCGCTGAGCAGTTGCTGCAAACGTTTGGCCTGAGCGGGGACGACCTTTACCAAGTCGATGGGCCGATCAATTTTCTGCGCCTGATGCCCGTTATTTCGGAAGTGGATCGGCCCGATCTTAAGTTCCGTCCATTTGTGCCAGCAGTCGTGACTGCACCAGCGGATGAAGAAGACATTTTCTCGCAAATCCGGCGTAAAGCCATCCTGGTGCATCATCCTTACGAAAGCTTCCAGACAGTACTCGATTTCATCGAGCAGGCCGCAGAAGACCCGAACGTTTTGGCGATCAAGCAAACGCTTTACCGCACCAGTGGTGACTCCCCGATCGTGGCCTCGCTCGCCGAGGCGGCTCAGAGCGGCAAACAGGTCACCGTAGTGATCGAACTCAAGGCACGATTCGACGAAGCAGCAAACATAAAATGGGCCAGATTGCTCCAGGAAGCCGGTGCTCACGTCGTCTACGGGATCGCCGGTTTGATTACGCGGGCGAAGCTTGCGTTGGTCGTTCGCAGGGAAGAAGACGGTATTCGCCGATACCTGCATCTGGGAACCGGGAATTATCATCCCTCCACCGCGAAGCTTTACGAAGATTTCGGGCTGCTGACTTGCGACCCGGAAATAACAAACGACAGCGCAGAACTTTTTAATTGGTTGACCGGGGTGTCCGTCTTTCCTGAATTGAAAAAAATCAAGGCTGCGCCAAAATCGCTTCACGAATTTGTTCTTGAAATGATTCAACGTGAAACGCACCACGCCAGAAATGGCAGGCCGGCTGCCATTTTCGTCAAAGTGAACGCCTTAGTCGACGAAGAGGTCATCAAAGCGATGTATTCGGCCTCCCAAGCCGGCGTAGAGATCAGGCTGTTGGTCAGGGGAGTCTGCTCCTTGCGTCCGGGCGTGCCCGGAGTGAGCGATAGCGTGATTGTGCGCAGCATCGTCGGAAGGTTCTTGGAGCACAGTCGCGTTTATCGTTTCCAAAACGCGGGCCAGCCGGAAATCTATCTCGCGAGTGCGGACTGGACGGCGAGAAATTTTTTCCGGCGTGTCGAAGTCTGTTTTCCAGTGGAAGACGCGGAATTGCGTGAACGCGTCGATCAAATCCTTGAGACGTATTGGAAGGACAATGTGAAGGCCCGCCAGCAAGGGACCGAACCAACGTACGCGCGCGGGGCTGTGCAAGGGGAACGGGTGGATGTCCAGGCACTGTTCCGCGAGCAAGCGCGCCAACGAAAGAAGCCAACGGTAGACGTCAGGTCGTTGGTCATAAAGACCAAGACCAAAACCGGCAAAGAGTTGCAGCAGGAACAAAAGTTAGGCCAACCGGCGTGAGGGGGGAACTAATCTAAATTGTTCGGCCTATTCAAATCCCCCGTTCGCCCACCAACGAAGGAGCAGAAAGATGAATGTCGCTAATGACGCAAAGAGAGCCAGGCGTACGGTCCTCGTTTCAGAGCTGACCGACGGTATTTTGGATCCCGAAAAACCGATGCTCGGTCCTTTAATCGACGGTGGAACGATCGTCGGAAACACCGCACCCGGATGCTGGGGCCCGATGATCACTCCTCGTATTCGAGGGGGACACGAAGTGACTCGCCCAGTGTTTGTCGCAGATGCAGAACCCGGCGATTCCGTGGTGATTCGAATCCGCGACGTCAACGTGACCTCGTTCGCCACAGCTTCCGGCCACGATCGATGGGTCGAAGGCCATTACCTGGGAGATCCTTATGCCGCTCCGCGCTGTCCGAATTGCCAGACATTATATCCGGAAACCTACGTCTCCGGTATTGGCCAACAAGCTGTTCGCTGCGTCAAATGCAACACTCCTGTCACTCCCTTTCAGATCGTCAATGGATACACGACCGTGTTCGACGATACACGTCAGGTTGGCGTGACTGTTTCCAAGGAGGCAGCAGAGAAAATCGCCGAGTCAGCGGCTCGTTTCGCCGCACTGCCCGAAGGCTCTGCTCAACATTCAATCCTCACTTTTGCGCCGCACGATCTCGTTGCGCTGGCGGTGAGGCTTCGCCCGTTTCTGGGTCAACTTGGGACGATGCCGGCCGTCCGGATGCCCGATTCTCACAATGCAGGCGACTTCGGCTCGGCTTTGGTCGGTGCGCCGCACGAATATGCCATCACGGCTGAACAACTTGAACTTCGGACGGACGGCCATATGGACATCGATGCAGTCCGGCCTGGGGCGATCGTCATAGCTCCTGTCAAAGTACCCGGCGCCGGAATTTACTTTGGCGACATGCACGCAATGCAGGGAGATGGCGAAATTGCCGGCCACACCATGGATGTCTCCGGAACCGTGACTCTGCGGGTCAACATCTTGAAAGGACGAACCCTGGAAGGACCGGTATTGTTTCCTTTGCTCGAGGACCTCCCTCCTCTCGCCCGACCATTGGACGAGGAGGAAACGGCGAGGGCACGCCGTTTGGCGGCGAAATGGGGACTCGATAAGATCGAGGAGTCTGCGCCGATCTCGATCGTTGGATCAGGTCCCAATCTCAACAACGCCACCGAAGTGGGACTCCGACGAGCCGCTAAACTTCTTTCCATGACCGTCCCGGAAGTGATGAATCGCGCAACCATCACCGGTGGAATCGAAATTGGACGCCACCCCGGCGTCGTCCAAATCACGTTCCGGGCGCCGCTCGCCGCCATCGGAAACGCTGGTCTGCTGCCATTCGTGCAGGAACAGTACGGGATTGGGTAAGAGAAAAAAGAATGGAGTAATGCGGTAACGCGTTACTCAGCCTCCCTTCTCCGCTGTTTGTTGTGATGTCAAGGGCTGGCACTATTCTCAACACTATTCTTAAGACTCTATGAGGAAGATGGAGGCCTCCGCGGAGATCTTGATTGTTGGAGCGGGCCCGGTGGGCCTGATGTTGGCAGCGGAGTTGCGTCGCGACGGCGTTGATGTCTTGCTCATCGAGCAAATGGCTCAACGCTCTTTTTTCTGCAAGGCGCTCGGCGTGACAGCTAGGACGTTGGAGATTTTTGAGGATCTCGGTCTTGTGGAACAGGCGATCGACGCGGGTGTCTGGCTGACGGGCGTTACGGTCTTCAGCGATGGCGAACCGGTTCAGGCGATGGAGGTTCCTCGCGCAGGGTTGCCCTATGGGGCGCTGTCGCTGGCACAGTTTGAAACCGAACGGTTGCTTGAAGAGGGACTGCGTCGGCGAGGCGGAACGGTGGCGTACGGTTGGAGCCTGACCGGACTTATCGAGCAGACCGACGGCGTGGTGGCTCAACTTCAAAGCCTCGAGGGACACCTCCGGGAACTCCGCTGCTGCTGGCTGGTTGGCTGCGATGGCGCTCACAGCAAAGTCCGTCATCTCCTGAATTTGAATTTCGAAGGAAGCGAGTTTCCCCAGACATTTATGTTGGCTGACCTTGATGTGGCCTGGGATTTGCCGCGCGGACCGATGTATCGGTTCAACCAGACAGCGGGAAAGCACCCGGCAACGTCGCTCGTGGCGGTGCCCGTGCACGGGCTGCCGCAGCGTTATCGTTTGTCGATGATGGTACCGGAACCTCCCGGCTCATCAGCGCGAGATGAAGCCGAGGAAGCAGCGCCGCCCGATCTTGGCGAAATCACGGAGAGAATGACGCCGCTGCTTCCAGCTGGCACTTCTTGCCTCGTTGCGTTGGTCATCGCGCTATCGCGTAAGCCACCGGATCGTTCCGGCCTACGGCAAAGGTCGAATTTTCCTGGCCGGGGACTCGGCGCACATTCATCCGCCGGTTGGCGGACAGGGAATGAATACCGGTTTGCAGGATGCACATAACCTTGCGTGGAAGTTGACGCTGGCCGCCCGCAAAATGGCCGCATCGGGACTCTTAGAAAGTTATTCGGCGGAGCGTCGTCCAGTCGGCCTGGATGTGGTGGAGAACACCAGCCGCGCCTTAAACGATGTCATCGCCCAGAAGATCAATTTGCCCGGAATCAAGGAAACACAGTTGCTAATCGGATACCGAAACAGCGAGATAGTGGCAGACGAACGATCAGGAGTCGATCCGGCGCTGCCTTCCGCGGGAGATCGTGCGGTCGATGTGGACGAACTGCGGCGACCTTTTGTCGCCCACGCCCTGCGGCTGCGAAACCTCATTGGTGATGGGAGGCATGTGCTGCTAGGGTATATCAGTAACGATCCGAAGGAATTGGACTTGCTCGCGGATTTGCTCGACCTGCTCAAAGCTGCGACGGGAAATAACGCGGCAGGATTTGCCATCACGGCGTCGGGCCAGACACTTCCGATCCAA
>Ga0210396_10005416_pt1 | contig 12359 bp, 15 predicted proteins | sample IncBWH17OmetaG_FD_155466 | JGI IMG/M metagenome (GOLD analysis project Ga0210396, IMG submission 155466) | Forest soil microbial communities from Barre Woods Harvard Forest LTER site, Petersham, Massachusetts, United States - Inc-BW-H-17-O ...
CCAGCTTCAATAGTCCGGTCTTCTTATCTAATTCGTATTTATTCGAACTGCCCATCGGGATTTCGATGATCGCATTGAAGCGCTGCGGAGCCTCATCTCCGGGGTGCACCTTATGCCAGGGGCTGTTGGCGTTTTCAGGAGAAAGGGACATAATCTTTCACAGGCATTTTCGTTAAGGCCGCTTGAGTCGACGAGAGAAGCGACCGGGTTTTTGTCGCCAGATTTTGCGGCCGAGTGGCTCGGCCGCCCGCCTCAGTTTATGTGATTGACGATCTAGACAAGATACGATGCGCTGCACCGCTTCTTTGCCGCCGAACGCTGCTGGCGTTTTCGTGAGCTCAGCTCGTAATACGATGAGATCATGATCAAGTCCGAGCCGGTCTTGTAATTTAGAAAGACGTGAAATCATCCGATGCAATTGCTTAGGCCAAATCGGTTCCATAAATTGAAGGTCATAGTACAGATGCTTCGCGCGAATCCGCCAGCGGTGGTAAGCGCTGTCTTCACCCGTTCGGATGGCATTTTTCATCCGTCGCCGCCCCTGTTTGTAGACTACTTGAATACCAGCTTTGATGACTTCCTGGTCGGTTCCAGAAAATTGTAAGTGCCGGAACCTCTGCACAGTCTGCTCGAGGTGCGCTTTTACCTCGTTGAGGTTTGCTTTGTGCGCTTTCGCCCGCTCGGCGCGTTGCTCTAAACCAGGTAGGACCGCATTCATCGCTTCTCGAGCGGGTTGGTGACTAACTGGAAGTGCTTTAAGGGTCTCTCGAGCAACCTCGGAGTCTCGGGTGCCAGACAAGAGCCGAGCAGCGGTTCTTAGCCGCTCGTTCTCGCGATCGAAAAAGGCCGACCCGACCGCTGGCCGAATCAAGCGCAACCAGGCTCGCAACCGCTTGATCGTCGTTCGAAATCGGTGAAGCACTTCTTCGTCATCTTCCGATTCCTCGGCGTGAGCGGTGACCGAGTTGATAAGACCTTCAGCGCTTCGAAGCAGGCCGTGCCTCAAGGTTTCGTGGCGACGAAGTGAAGTGTCCGAGGACTTCATATTCAACAACTGTTTGGTCTAGTCTCAGCTCGCATCGTCTCATAAAGGCGGTCGTATCGAATTCACAAACAGAACAAGAGCCATGGCCCGAAGCAGTGCCGTGTTGGTAGAGATTCGGCTCTCGGAATGGCAACGTCGATGTATGCCCTATATAGTCCAATGGCCGGAAATTGCGCTGCGATTGGTGCTGACCATCAGCGCAGGGGGGCTAGGTCTTAACCGAAGCGAACATGGTCATGCGGCGGGTCTTCGCACGACCCTCTTAGTTTATTTGGCGGCATCCGCCAGTTTTAGCGACTAACTGACTGGCTCTGTGCCAATGCGCTTACCTGACATAAAAGCTGTGACACTTGTAGGGCTCGCATTGCAGGTCGCAGAACCCGTCTAGAGGAAACCAGGACCCAGGTTACGCGCGCGTAGAAGACGTGCGATTCGCTGGTGTTAGTCGCTAAGACCGGCACGGTCGTTCGTCGATTGTCAGACCACAATACGCGGATAGCACCTTCTGGGATTCTAACTCTAACTAGATAGTGAGTTCGGCGGGCCGGGGCATACTTTGGTGCCCGCCTTGCCTGCTCAGGCTATGAGCCATAGCCCGGACGGACTGTTCGCACGCCTCGGCGAGCGAGATGCCCTTCATCAGCATTAAGGCCACCCATGTCTCCAGACACTCGGTTGCTCCACAGCGGTCAACGATCTGGTTAATCGGCACCGCCGTCGTTCCAGTGCTCCTTCCGTCTGAGTGGATTACTTCCCGGCTATTTTCGATAAGTACGACGTTTTGGCATCCCAAACGATGCAGTTCGTCAATCGTATTCCCGGGCGTATTGCTATTCGTTATTCGCATTGCCTCTTCAATTGATTCGGAAACAACTAACCAGGTGTTTGCCTTGGGCATCGCACCGATTCGGCCCAGCGGAGAAATATCCAAAACAAAAGGGACTCGATGTTTCTCGCAAAGTTGCATGACGGTCCAAACGGTGCTGCTGGGGATTTCCAGTTCCGAAAGAACCAGGTCTGCAGATAAAATAACTTCATGCGCCGCTTCAATATGCTGCGGTGTCAGGTGGTCGTTTGCGGACTCTGCGCAGACCAAGAAATGTTTACCCGTGATCGCCTCCACTAAACTTAACGATGTTCCGGTCTTAACATTTGGCACCTCGATGAAATAATCGAGGTTGATTGACTCTTTTGCCAATTGGCCTTGGGCCATTCCTCCAAATCCGTCCCGGCCACGGGCTCCGACAAATGTGACCGCACATTCTGCTCTGGCCGCGGCGACCGCGCAGTTAGCGCCCCTGCCTCCTCCAAAAATTTGCATCGGTCCGCCAATGAGGCTTTTTCCGGGGACCAAGGGCTTGTCGCACCTCACCGTCAGATCTGCATTGTACGAACCAATGACTACAACCTTAGGTTTGGTGGAACTCTCTTGTTTCATCTATCCGATGATGCTCCGAAAACAATCGGAAGAATGATTTCTTAATTTAGGGCCGACTATAGTTATTGTATTTTTGGTAAAGCGAGACAAAACTTTCCGAAATGCCAGAATTCCGTCATTGTTGAAATGTTCGTTGCTTGCGATGCCTGTTCAAGCAGCCCGATCCGCTCCCAAAGTGGCCCGATCAAGGAATAGAAGAGCAGTTTAAATCGACGGTGACTTCCACGGACCAGGGAAACGAATCCTTAGTAGTCTGGATCTCTTGGCTTGAGGTACTTGGCGAGCATTTATCAACTCGCATCCAGACTTCGTTAACTCTCTCCTGGTGAAGTACAGCACGACCGCACCGGCCACGAAAGAGAGCAGAAGCCTCGCTCGATTTCACCATTCATATTCGAACCATATCAATCGTAGCTTCAAGATATTGGAGTTGTTGCAACCGTCACGCGTAGGTTGGTGGAAACGTGTTTATGGAGATGATGCTCTGATGGAGGCAAAGAAGAAGATCGATGAAGACGTTAGGTACTTCGTTCCGGGCGTAGACAAGGCTCCAGGCCTCCGCGCGATGGCGCGAAGATGTTTCGCGGACACCTTCGGGCATCTGTTCGATCGTGAGTCGTTTGAGCAGTTCCTGGACGAGGCTTCTGGCGATGGAGGGTCTATGTCGAGGGACCTGCTCGATTCCGCGATAGAGTGGTTGACTGCGGAGACGGGCGGAGAAATCGTAGGTTACGCGAAGCTTCGACCATGTTGGCGCCCGTGCCTAATCCGCCGAAAGGCGCGTTAGAGCTCCAGCAGATTTATGTGTTGCGGGATTGGCAGGGGCGGGGAGTCGCCGAGCGCCTGATGCATTGGGCTTTAGATCGGGCCCATGTGCTCGGTGCTCCGGAGATATATCTGACGGTGTTTGATCACAACGAGCGGGCGAAGCGCTTCTATATGCGACACGGCTTCGTTGAATTTGGGCATTGCACCTTCCAACTTGGAGGTCAGACCTACGATGACCGTGTCTGGCGGAAGACACTATCCGCGCGATAGCTCAGATCGAAGGGGCTAACGGTTAGGATCGAGGCTTAACCAGCGCTGGCCTGGCGAGAAAAGGCCGCGAAGGTAAAACGGAGGCGAGATTAATTCACAACAAGGCCACAAAGGTAGAGGCTTGCTATTTAGGTATTCTGTCTTTGCGTCCTTTGTGGCCTTGCTGCGAATTAATTCCGGGCCTCTGTCTTACCTTCGCGTCTGTGCGTGAAATTTTGATTCGTCTTTTTTTTAGCCTTTTGTGACTTTTTGCGGCTATAATTTCTTCGGGTTAAGAACGAGCCAATCGAATATCGACCTCCCGGTCGACGTAGTCCCATTCCTTGGTATGGCGAAGTCTTGAGACCAATTCCTCAAAGGCAGCGCTTTGTTCTGGAGCGTATTCGAACCAGGTGAGAAAATCGAAAGGTTCAAACAAATCCCGGCTGTGATGCAGTCTCCGGGCAATCGCCGGAAGATATTCCAGGCCGACGGCGATGTGATGAGAATCTTCTTCGAGGATACGTCGCCGCTCGTCCTGAGCTAGCTTCCACCAGGCGGCATTTTTCCGTATGGGGATGAGCGCGGCTCGGGTGGCTTGTGGCCGATGCAATCCCTGTTGTTTCTCATTCAGGACATCGACTTCTGCCCGATTCGTGTAACGCACATTGCTGGCGACTCCACTTAACACCCAGGCCGGGTGGACCGATGAGCTTACCGACGGAGATTCGACTACCTCGAGGCGGTCGGCACTGGGCAGGCTTTCACCCACGACGGCATCGATGCTCTCGATCCGCCAAGCACCTTGGGTGCCGGCAATGAAAGAGACTAGGAGAGGTTTTTCCTGATTTTCCATACTCGAAGATCATTCTGGTTTATCCCTGGACAAAATTGTAACGGTTAGCGAGGCGCCTGATGGGAAAGGGAAAAGTCCGCGCCCCAGCTACCGGGCATAATATGCTATTCCGGACCGAGGAACTCTTTGGTTATTTTTCGGAGCACGCGACGGAACGACGTGGGATCGTCTAAGCCACCACATAAGATCAGCGCTCCTTCGATTTGCAGGACCACATCTTCGGCGCGCTCTCTGGCGGTCCGGCGAGAGAGACCGGCCTCGAGAGCAAGCCGTTCCAGACCTTCGATCCAAGTGGAAAAGGTCGACCGCAATTGGCGTTGGTACAGGTGACGCGCTGCGCCCACTACCAGGTTCCCGAGCACACAGGGGTTCTTGCCGCCGGCATACAGGGAGTCCACACTCCGGAGCATTCGCTCCAGGCGTTCTTTCGGCGAGCCCTCACCGGTGAGAGGCGCAACAGCGTGTTGCTCAATCCACGTATGAGCTCGCCGGAGCACAGCCAGGGCCATCTCTTCTTTTCCGTTAGGGAAGTAATGATAGAGGCTGGATTTTCCCAGTCCGGTTCCGCGCGATAGCTCTGCCAAAGAAGCGCCGTCGTAGCCTAAGCGCTGAAAGACTTCGCAAAGGCGATCGACGACTTCGTCACGTGGAATCAGAGGAGCAGGCATCGGGAACAGATTTATTGTACCTAGAAGTCTAATAGAATGTCATTCACCTGTCAATATTCGGTGGGCACAGTTGAATGTTAATTGAAGTAAAAGAAACGGCCTTGACTTTGTAAATCGTCTGTCCATTGTACTGATCGTTCGGTATAATACGAATCGAGTTTAAACCTAACCTATTAACCAATTGATTGTTCTATGAATCGTTTACATCCTGTTGATCCGGCTACTGCCGAAGGAAAAGCCAAGACTCTGCTTGATGGCGTTAAGGCCGGCCTAGGCAGCGTTCCCAATATATTCCGCGTGATGGCCGCTTCGCCAGCCACGCTAGAGGCCTACTTAAGCTATAACCGCGCCCTCGGTCACGGAGCTCTTCCGGCCAAGATCCGGGAACAGATTGCACTCGTTGCCGCGGAGACGAACGGTTGCGATTACTGTGCCTCTGCCCACAGTCTGCTGGGCAAGAATGCCGGCTTGAGCCAAGACGATCTTACCAAAGCGCTCCAAGGCACAGCGGTAGATCCCAAGGCTGATGCTGCCATCCACTTCGCGAAATTACTACTGGAGAAACGCGGACGCATCAGTGATTCCGATTTGAATCGGGTAAAGGAGGCTGGGCTGTCTGAGGCGGAGATTGGCGAAATCGTCGCGCACGTGGCGATCAACGTCTTCACCAACTATTTCAACATCGCCTTTGATACCGAGATCGATTTCCCGGTTGTCCGAACCCAGCAGGCCAAAGCTGCTTAAGTCATCCGGATTAGAGATGAACTCTGAACGGCTCGCGGTGCTGAGGCACCCGAGCCGTCGCAGAAACAACGCGTGACGATGACGTCATGAGCATGTGAACGGCGAATGCACAGGAAGGGACGCGTAAGAGGAGACAGACGAACCGCGGATGAACGCAGATATACGCGGATAGGGAGAGGAAACGCACAGGGTAAAAGGCCTGCCCTGAGCAAGCGTCAGGCACGGCGAACGGTGACCATTGGCTTCGGGGCAACCGGCCGCTAACGCGTCGCAATCGATCCAGCATCGCTTCTCTCCAAAAGAAGAGGCATTCGGGAATGCCATCCAGAGTCAGGGAAGATTTTCGTTTGTTTTAAACCTGGAAGGAAATCTTAGTCTGTGCGCTGGTAATTCGAGCACCTCTCTTGGACTACGCACCTGGCGGGGAAAATCAGGCAACGTTTCAGGATCTTCGCAAGGCGATAAATTGCGCGCTGCCTAATCCGGATTTTTCATTTCTTTTGGAGTTCTTCCTGCAGCTTTTGTTTCAATTCGGCTATGCGCGTCTGGGCGAAAGTGAGACGATCTTCGTAATTACCTAACGAATCACGGGCGCCAAGCCACGACTGTTGTTCCATCGTTAGAATTTGCCGGTTCGCCCCATCCAGGAGTCCGCGTAGGGTCTGATAGAGATGCTCCACTTGGCGGCCGGCCAAGATTGATGCTCCGATCGGCTGGTTAGGGTCGGGATAAGGCTCAGATCGTTCGAAAGCGAGGGAGTTATCGCCGGCGTTTACTTGAAAATAGAGATCGACTGGTGCTCCCGAACCTGAACTCGAATCGATGTTCACGGTGACGTAGCATTCGTAAGACGAAATATAATGCGCGTCGGTAATGGAAAAATGTGTGGGCTGAGGCGAATGACTGGTCCTGCGGAGCGTTCTTGCGTTCGCGATTCGAGTCGCCGCCGCCGCTAACGTTGATCCAACTTCTGAAACCCGCCCTTCGGGCAGATCAACTTGGAGACACGTCGATGGGTCTCGAGCGTCAACAATCAAGAGATGATCCTCCTGCGGGGCCCACGCACAGAACGAGTGGATCAAGGAATCACCCAGGCCCAACGGCGCGAAATCTGCCGCCTTAAATCCAGAGAAACCTAAGACCGGCTGCTGGGTTTGGATATTCACAATCGAAAACTGCTTGGCAGGATCGCCGCTTATAGCCGCCTTATTGTCATCCTTTGATGTTGAGTCCGATTCGGATTGCGCGATGGCATAGGTGCCGCTAGGTGAAACCGTGCTCCAAAGGATCTGATTCGCTTTCGCATCCCCGAACGATTGGAGCTGCCAGAGAAACAACAGGTAAAACGGCAACAACTTCTGATTCATCAGGGATTCCGGAGACGGGCACGCCCACAAAAGATGGTCGGAGATATTTCGCGCATGTTATTGTAAATTAGGGACCTATGAGACCCGAACCAGAGGAAGAGGTTGTCGAAGAAGGGACATTCGGCGGCACTAAGGAAAAGACGGCCGACGAAAATACGGCCGATCAGGGTGGAGGGCAAAACTGAGAGGACTTTTTCAAGCACCGCCACGACTCTTGACTTCGGCGAAAAGCCCGGGATAAACCCCGGGCTTTTTTCTTTTTGAAAAGGAAATGGAGGGCAGGAGCCGCTACGCGGCTGTGAGAAATGATTGGTGACAAGTGAGAAGCTTTGCCCTGAGCATTTCCGGCAAGCTGGATACAGGAAAGCGGTAGCGCGTTGAAGGGGAGGGGCAATCATGCGTCCCGCCAACTCGCCACCGTTTCGAGGACGGCTTGTCCGACGAAGCCCAAGCTCTATAGCGCCGACCGCTCAAGTCGGCCTCGCTAGCGAGGCACGCTCCACAGCCGGGACGTTGGCGAAGTCGGAAGGACGAGTACGAAGCGTTGGTCTATCGCAGACGGTGCGCGACCAGGTTGGCATATCTTATCTCCGATGGCTATCTTGTGAGCGGATGGAAGTCAGCATGGAGGAGGCCAGGGAGAAATTGCCAGAGCTTATCACGCTCGTCTAGCGTGGCGAATTCATAACGCTTACCCGAGATGAAATCCCGGTCGCCGACCTGATGCCGAGCCTAGCCCGGGAAGGGTAATCCACTCCTTGGAGGCGATTCCGATTGTGCTAGACAGAAGCTCTGGCGGGCATAGCCTTTGGCTGTTACGTCGTAATCCATTGCCTAAGAACCATTTATTCAATGAGACTTCCGAACTGGTTCAAAGTTGTCTGGTGGGCCTTGCTGATTGCTCTTCTCACTTTTTTTCTCTTACAAAGATACCCCGAGCTGGTTGAAGGCCGGGCCACACCTTCCGATGTGTTCGTGTTCTCGGTTTGGGCAGCTCTTGTTCTGGTTCCTCTTTTCCAGGAACTCAATTTATTCGGAATCGAATTGAAGCAGGAAGTTCGGGAGCTACGATCTGAGTTTAAATCCGAGTTAGTGAACCTGCGCTCCCAAGTTCGGAGTACCGCCGAGGCTCATGCACGGGTCAATTTAGTGCCTTTGCCTGATGTCGAGTTAGCAGCTTTAGAAAAGCGGGCGCAAGTCGCGGTCAAGAAGACTATCCAACAATACGGTTCGCCACACGAGGCGAGTCTGACTTCGCGGATTTCAGTGGACGACTACACGCAGACCCTCTTTGAGGCGCGCTACAGCATCGAACGCGAGCTGCGACGAATCGCGGCAGCACGCCTCGACATCAGTGGGGAAGGTAATCCGCGCCCGATCGTGGAGATCATGGGGACGCTAATCGAGTCGCAATTACTTGATCTCGGACTCGCCAGCGCGATCAGGGAAGTTTATGCCATCTGTTCTTTTGCTGTCCACGGACAGACTCCGTCCGAGGCGCAGGTCCGGTTTGTGGAGAATGTCTTCCCTGGTTTGTTGAAGGCACTGCAAGCGATTCATTGAAAACGCACTCCGGGCCAGACTTTTGAATTGAACAGAAGAGCACAAAGGTCACAAAGGGTAACGTGCTCTTCGGAGTCCCCTGTTTCTCTTGGCCGATACCCACACCGAACAGCGAGGAGCCCGGCCTGTTGACCGAGGCCCGCTCTTCAAGCCCTTGCTTGCGTGTCTACTGCTCGCGATAGATTTCTTCGAGCTTACGCCTCATGACGGTGGCGTCAGCATCTACTCCAGTCCAATACTTGATGCCAATAACACCTTGGTTAACGAGCATGCCGAGCCCATCGACAATCGTACAACCGCGCGCTTCGGCGTCTTTGATGAGCTGGGTTCGAGGTGGGTTCGGAATAACATCTGCTACCACCATGCCGGGCCTGAGTGACTCAATGTCGAGGTCGAGCCGGTCATGAAGCTTCGGATAGAGGCCGATTGAGGTGGCGTTAATCACAATCCCGGCGTCCGGCTTCACCTTGTATTCGGTTTGCCAATTAATCAGCTCTGCCTTTGCCGGCGTGTTTACGTTAATTACCCGAACTAGTTCTATACCGCGCTCGGCGGTACGGTTAACGACCGATATAGAGGACGCGCCCGCCAGCGCTAGCTCGACCCCGATGGCTCGGGCTGCGCCACCCGCGCCGAACAAAACAACCCGCTTGCCGCGAGGGTCGACGATCCCTTCGAGAGACAGCAAGAATCCTTTACCGTCGGTATTTTCGCCGATGTACTTGTTACCCCGGCGAACTGCGCAATTGACCGCACCCATAATCGCTGCTGACTCGCCAAGTCCATCAAGATGTTCGATCACCGCGACTTTGTGGGGAAGCGAACAGTTGAATCCGGCCCAGCCCATGGCCCGAGCACCGCGAACGGCATCGCCCAGTTTTTCGGGGCTTACCTCACAATTAATATAACGCCAATCTAGCAGGTGATGACGATAGGCCGCCTCGATCATGGCCACCGTGGGGTTGCCAGCCGCGGACTGGGAAAATGATCCCGTCAGCTGACTCACAAAATTAAACTCTTGAGGCATATTTCTCTACTGTCGATGTTCTCCGGATGCGTGTCGAAGGATGATAGGAGAGGGGTTGGTGAAAGGTGAACCGTGAAAAGTGATTAGACGGAAACGAGCGCTGATTGCGGAACGCGCCGGAGGCAAAATCTGCTTCAAATGCGCTGTGGAACGATTTAACTCCAGACGGTAGCATCCCAGTTTTATGATTATGCTCATCAAACACGCCCTTTCGGCCAGCGCCGAGGCGGACATTGAGATCGCAGGTTGGATTCGGTCTCGGCGAGACTCCAAAGGCTTTTCGTTCGTTGAGGTTAACGATGGTTCCTGCCTGCGCAATCTGCAGGTGATCGTCGACCAGGAGGTGCCGGGTTACGAGCAGGTGCTGCACGCGACGACCGGCAGCTCGGCGCGGGTGGTAGGCCGGCTAACCGCGTCCCCCGCCGCCGGCCAAAAATGGGAGCTTCGCGCCACGCAGGTGGAAATCATCGGAGAGGCCGATGCGACTTATCCCCTGCAAAAAAAAGGGCACACCGTCGAATTCCTTCGGACCATTGCGCATCTGCGCCCGCGATCCAATCTGTTCGGTGCGGTTTTCCGGGTTCGGAGTCGTCTGGCCTATGCGGTGCACCAGTTCTTTCAGGTGCGGGATTTTGTGTACGTCCAGACGCCGATCATTACGGCCAGCGATTGTGAAGGCGCGGGCGAATTGTTTCGTGTCACCACGCTAAAACCGGGGAAGGACAAGGCTGACGAACCCGACTTTTTCGGTAAGGCCACTTACCTGACGGTCAGCGGGCAACTGGAAGCTGAAACGTTCGCCTGCGCGTTGTCGAAAGTATACACGTTTGGGCCTACCTTTCGGGCCGAGAATTCGAATACCTCTCGGCACGCGGCTGAGTTTTGGATGATCGAACCGGAGATGGCGTTCTGCGACCTACAGGGGGATATGGATCTGGCGGAGGAGTTCGTGAAAGCAATGGTGCGACATGCCTTAGAGTATTGTGTCGATGAACTGGGCTTGTTTACCAAGTTTGTGGACAAGACGCTGATGGAGACGCTCACCGTCGTGGCCGAACGCCCGTTCCAGCGGATTCCCTATGCCGAGGCGATCTCCATTCTTAACGCCTCTGGGCGGAGCTTTGAGTATCCCGTCACGGATGGCCAGAGCCTGCAATCGGAACACGAAAGGTACCTGGCCGAAGAGCATTTCCGGGTGCCGGTGATCCTCTTTGATCAGCCGCGGCAGGCTAAGCCCTTCTATATGCGCGTGAACGATGATGGCAGAACGGTCGCCGCGATGGATGTGCTGGTGCCAGGGATCGGCGAAATCGTCGGTGGTTCGCAGCGCGAGGAGCGTCTGAGCGTGCTGCAGGAAAACATGGCCGCGCACGGCTTGAGTCAGGAAGAGTATTGGTGGTACTTGGATCTACGCCGCTTTGGCACCGTCCCGCATGCAGGTTTCGGTCTTGGGTTCGAACGGCTCTTAATGTTCCTAACCGGCGTATCCAATATCAGGGATGTGATTCCGTTTGCCCGAACCCCTGGGAGTGCGGAGTTCTAGGTCGCTTTTGCGGGCGTAGGCTCAAAACCTCAAATCACAATACGAAAAGATCACAAAGCACACGAAGACAGAAAAATCTCACGCAAAGACGCCAAGACGCAAAGGTTTAAGACAAAGACTGATTTGAACAGTAGGCGCCTGAGGTAACGGATTTCTGTTATTTACTCTTTCTTAGTTTTTCTGATTCCGTCCTTTGTCTTTTATCGTTCGGCTGAGCTCTAGGCATTCGACCAGCTCAGTCGACCGTCGAAGCCTTGTGGTCTTTGTGATCTTCCGTACTGTGCGAATCAATTGGGCGACACGCTCTGTTTACTGGGCCCCGTTTTTCTCTGCGCTTCCTTCGCCCAAGAATCCTTGAGTGTGACCGTCCGGTTGAAAACGAGGTGATCAGACGTGCTGTCTTTGTCCAGGACGAAGTAGCCGAGGCGCTCAAACTGATACCTGGTTTCGCTTCGCGCCTCCCGCAAGCTTGGCTCGCATTTAGCCGCAACGACTTCAAGTGACGCCGGATTTAAATTACGCTCGAAGTCGGTTTCGGTGTCGGGCTCGGCTTCTGCGAAGAGGCGATCGTAGAGACGCACTTCTGCATCGACCGCATCGGCCGCGCTAACCCAGTGGATTGTGCCTTTGACTTTACGATTCGCGTTCGGGCCACCGCTCTTGCTGTCAAGGTCCGCGGTGCACCGGAGTTCTAAAATATTGCCAGCCGCATCCTTAATGACCTCTTCGCATTTGATGATGTACGCATACTTGAGACGCACCTCGCCTCCGGGCCGCAGTCGGAAATACTTTGGCGGTGGATCTTCCATGAAATCGCTGGTTTCAATATAAAGCTCGCGCCCGAACGTAACTTCTCGTGTACCCGAGGCCGGATCCTCCGGGTTGTTCACCGCGTTAAGGTTTTCGCTTTTACCTTCCGGATAATTCGTCAGGATCACCTTGATCGGGCGCAAGACTGCTAGACGCCGGAGGGCGGTCTTATTCAACTCCTCGCGGATGGCGTGCTCGAGTACCGCGACGTCAGTAAGGCCGTCATATTTGGTGATACCGATGTTGTAGGCGAAGGCCCGCAGAGCACTGGAGGTGACACC
>Ga0210396_10005417_pt1 | contig 12359 bp, 12 predicted proteins | sample IncBWH17OmetaG_FD_155466 | JGI IMG/M metagenome (GOLD analysis project Ga0210396, IMG submission 155466) | Forest soil microbial communities from Barre Woods Harvard Forest LTER site, Petersham, Massachusetts, United States - Inc-BW-H-17-O ...
GAAAAAGAACGGGTGAAAATCGTGTACCGGGTAGACCTCTCCCCTTTTGACCAAGGCCCCGAAAGGGGCCATTTGGAACATTGTACAGCGCGTGTTGGCTCACTTTTTTGGCACATTCCCAAATGAGCCACGATGAGCCACCCGCTCGCGTGGGCGAGGGAGAACAGTTGAACAGGAGAACAGTCGAGCAGGCGAGAGGTTTGCGTGCCCGTGAGGCTGGGCATGTCCCCTCGTGTGACCTCTTGAAAAAGGGGACATTCGGGGACATTTGGGGACATCTGGGACATCGAGGTGTCGGTAAGCGAGGGATCAGCCGCTTCGCCTCAGGAATTGCGCCATGGGGCGAACCTGGGTCTGGTCACGCCCGTTCTGGTATTGTAGCGTTTAAACTGGGAAATATGGGGAAGTCGATTCTACTGGTCGAGGACCACCCCGATTCCGCGGGTGTATTTGCACGCATGTTGCGGAAGACGGGATATGACGTCACGGTCGCTACGAAAGTCGCCGAGGCACGCGATGCCCTTTCCCGGAACTCCTTCGACCTGCTCATTTCCGATATTGAGTTGCCCGATGGGAAGGGCACGACGGTCCTGCACGATGCGCGGGCGCGCTACCCGGAGATTGCCGGGATCGTGGTCAGCGGGCATGAGGATTGGGAAAACCGGAGCGAAGCGAGCGAGGCGGGATTTGCCGAGTTTTTTGTGAAGCCGATCGATTTCCCGGCGGTTTGTCAGACGATTCGCGCGCTCATTGGGGGTTAGAAGTCGGCGGCTTGTGGCGGTATCGTCTGCGTGGTCCGTCATGCAAGCGCACGATTTCATTCTGATCATCAGCGCCACCAATCGCCCAAACTCCAGCACGTTGCGGGTGGCCCGGCGGGTCGAGCGGCATTACCGCGACGCCCAGATCGGTTGCGACTTGCTGAACCTGGAAGACTTGCCACCCGATCTGTTCAGGCCGCAGGCTTATGCCGCCAAGCCGGCCGAGTTCCTGCCGCTCCAACAAAAGATTCTGGACGCGGCGGGCATGCACGTCGTCCTGCCCGAATACAACGGCTCGTTCCCAGGCGTGCTCAAGTATTTCATCGACCTGCTCAAGTTCCCCGAAAGCTTCGACCGGAAGCCGGCGGCTTTCGTCGGCGTGAGTGCCGGGACCTGGGGCGCGCTGCGGGCTGTGGAACAACTCCAGATGGTGTTCGGATATCGCAACGCACACCTGTATCCGGAGCGTGTGTTCATTCCCGGGGTGTCGCAGAAATATCCGTCAGAGGGCACAGTAACGGACGTCGATCTGGACGAACGATTGCGACGGCAAGCCGCGGGCTTCGCGGAGTTCTGCGGATTGTTCCGGCGGAAATGACAGCTACCTTTACCTTATGTTCAACCCCAGCGCCAGCACCTGCGATGTGTAGTCGGACCAGCGGAAGGTGAGGGCGACGTAAGCGATCGCCACCACCCAAAGCCCGATTTCGGCGCGGCCGTGCCGGCGCAAACGCCAGAAGATGGCGGTGCCGATGCCGGTGAGAGCGACTTTAGCGGCGATCAGGGCGGACAGTTGGTTGTGGTGCAAAAGGCCTTGGGCGAATGGGTTGAGTTCTACGAACGGGGTGAAAATATGCGCCCAGATCGTGAAGAACAGATCAGCCATCGCCAACAGCCAGATGACAGCCAACAACTCGACGGTCCGCCTCGTGCGGGATTCGTCGATGAGCGGGATGTGAAGCCTGCCAGACATGAATGAGCCTCCGTGATTCGATCGGCACACCGGACGGCTGGCTGAAGCTGCCCGGAGACGTGGTTCGCGCGATGCACAGCAAAACCAATGCCGAATGGTCCCGCACACGTTCTTGAGTAGTTTAAACGTTAAGGACGGTTGCGTCGTTCGCTGCGCAACAATTGCCCGTTCGGCGCTGTGGGCAACTAACCTTCCATCAGGACAGTTTCAGGCCGGCCCCGCCCACGGAGGGCAAGAATCAGTTCGATTTCGCCGTAGGGGCGGCCCATAATCTGACTGATCTGCCGTGCGGTATGCCCTTGCTGGGCAAGCAGGTAGACTTCGGCGTGGCGTGAATCTGGGAGGTCTGGCGGCGGGGGGGCTTGCGGCGCCGCAGAGCCAGCAGCGGGCACGCGGGTCGTCGTCTCGCGCAGTGCAGTCAGTCGCGCATCCGCCTCTTTGATGAGCAGCTCGAGCTTGGCCGCCCGCGTGTCGAGCTGCGCGGTCATCTGCCGGGCCATTCTCTCAAGCTCGACAATCAGCTCGGTCATCTGCTTTTCAACCTCACGCTGCCCTGCCAGGGATAGCGAGCCGACGGGCCGGTTGAGCGGGTCCTTGCGTTTGCGCAGCGGCCGCATAACGGCATACAGGATGGTCAAGGCCGCCGCACAGATGATGGACCACTTTTGGAACGGATCGAGTTGAGTGAGACTCAGGAGGTAGCCATCCATGGCATCAATTGTCCGCCGGAGGTCGCCCGCATGTCCTGCGGCGGCGGAGAATTGCTGTTATCTTCGCCGGTCACTGTCGTTATTGCAAGAGTTGAAATAGCGGCGTTCTTGGGTGGGGCAAGAACACTTCTTGAAAACGCAGAATCATCTGTCCGGAAATGGAGTCCTGTCCACAATTCTCAAAAAGAATCCCAATCAGAGATTCTCGGCCCCGCCGACGTTATTCAGTCCCAGTGCCGCGACCATCGCACGCGCCTTGACCAGCGTTTCTTCGTATTCGGCCGCGGGCTCTGAATCGGCGACGATGCCGCCGCCGACCGGAATGTGGATCTGATTGCCCTTTGCGATCATGGTGCGGATGGCAACGTTGAACTGGATCGTGCCGTCCGTGGCGAGGTAGCCGATGGCGCCGCAATAGGGACCGCGTCGGACTGGCTCCAATTCCTCGATAATCTGCATCGCGCGAATCTTGGGCGCTCCGGTCACGCTACCGCCGGGAAAGGTGGCGCGCAGCAGATCCACCAGTCCGACGTCCTTGCGCAAAACGCCTTCGATTGTCGCAGCGCCGTGGTAGAGCGTGGGGTGGGCTTCGATGACCCGCGGCTCCGTGACGCGTATGGAGCCGGTCTGGCAGACCCGCCCAAGGTCGTTGCGCTCCAAGTCGACGATCATGTTCAGCTCGGCCTGATCCTTGATGCTCCGGCGCAGCTCGGCTTCCATGCCGGGTCCAAGCGGGCGGGTTCCTTTGATTGGGCGGGTAATCACGCGACGGTCAGGGCGGACGTGGAGAAGCAATTCCGGGGAATTACTGAGCAGGGCGTGGTCGCCGAAGTCCAGGAACGCGCCGTACCAGGCGGGCGTGTTCGCGGCCAGCCGGTGGTAGATCATTGCCGGGGTCTGGTCGGTGACAGCGGTTAACCGCTGGGAGAGATTGACCTGAAAGACGTCGCCGCTACGGATATATTCGATGGTCCGGGCGACTGCCTCGCAGTAACTCTCGCGGGTAAAAGTGGATGAAAAAATAGCTCCCGACCCTGTTTTTCCTCCGACTAACGCCACTGGTTCTTGGTTTGGGCGCACCAGGGCAAACGCGAAGAGTGGAAGTTCCAGGTCATCGCGAACAGTTGCCGGAAGGCTTTCAAACAGTCGGCCCAAGTCGTAGCTCAGGTAGCCGATCCACCGCGCGCCGCGAGGCCGAGCCCGAACGTCCTGCTCCAGCCAGCTCAATGCATGCAGAGGGTTGCGCCATGTCTCGAGCACTCCATCACGATCGGCCAACATCGTCGGAACTCCGGCCGAATTGCAACGCAGCACCAGATGTGATCGCGAGGCAGGCCATCGCCATGTCGCATGCGCCGCCGGGAGCGAACTATTCAACTGCACGAGAGCCGAGGAGATCACCGTGGCATTGTAAGCGCATCGCGTATGCGAGAACCTTGCCAGCGCAAGAACACGATGCCCTGACGAGTCCGCCCTGCGACCATTTGCCACACGCATCGGGAATTGACCTATTGACCTTTTGGTAGATGATTTCGCAACTCCCGATCAGCGGGCCGGGAGGTCGGTTACCCAAGGATGCGACGTTTCCGAATCGGCGGCATTCCAAGCTATGTCTGAAAGCAATCCCAAGGCTACCACGTCGGAGGTCAGGGCCGGTTCCTCTTTCCGCGCTGGGCGAACTTCCTGGCGCCCGCCGGCGCCGTCGGCGCGATCGGCGGGCTGCTCTACGTGACCACGCTGTTCGCTTTGGGCGCATCGCCTAAGACCATGGCCGTCGGCTACGCGCCGACGCAGCCGGTCCCCTACAGTCATGCCCTGCACGCCGGCAAGCTCGGGATCGACTGTCGCTACTGCCACAACACCGTCGAGAAGACCGCGTTTGCCTCGCTGCCGGCGACGCAGACTTGCATGAACTGCCACACCAAGATTCGCACCGACAGCGACCTGCTGAAGCCGGTTCGCGATTCCTGGACGACCGGCGAGTCGATTCACTGGATCAAGATCCACAACCTGGCCAATTACGTCTACTTCAACCACAGCGCCCACGTCAGCCACGGCGTCGGCTGCGTCGAATGCCACGGGCGCATCGATCGCATGGACATCGTCTTCCAGGCGGCGCCGCTGAGCATGGGCTGGTGCCTCGACTGCCACCGTGCTCCCGAAAGCCATCTGCGGCCTAAAGACCAGATCACGAACATGGACTGGAAGCATCCCGAAGGACCCGAGGCGCAGGAACTCGGTACCCAGTTGAAGCAGCAGTATCAGATTCACGACACCGCATACATGACCAGTTGCTACACGTGCCACCGATGAATCACGAGCAGAATCAAGCAGCCGTCGCCAAGGGTGCATCGTACTGGCGAAGCCTCGCGCACCTGGCCGACTCTCCGGAAATGCAGGAGATGATCGGCAAGGAATTCCCGGGCTATGACGTCGACGAGATGCTGAGCCCTGCTTCGCGCCGGAGCTTCCTGAAGTTCGCCGGCGCGTCGATGGCGCTGGCGGGGCTGACGCTGAGCGGTTGCCGTCGTTGGCCTGAAGAGAAACTCGCGCCTTACTCCACCAACCCGCGCGGCCGCATACCCGGCGTCCCCGAGCAGTATGCAACAGCCATGGAAGTGGGCGGCGTCGCGCAGCCGCTCCTGGTCACCAGCTACGACGGCCGGCCGATCAAGATCGAAGGCAATCCGTCCCATCCCTTCTCCTGGACCGTCAAAGAAAAGCTCGGATCGGCGGACGCGTTCGCGCAGGCCAGCATCCTCGAGATGTACGACCCGCACCGCAGCCGGACGGTGATGCTCGATGGGAAGGAATCGAGCTGGGATGCGTTTGCCGCGATCGCACAGAAGCAATTCAGCGCATTGCGAGGGAACGGCGATGGCCTCGCGGTCGTCAGCGAGGCGTTTAGCGGCCCCAGTGCCGTGGAACTGAAAAGGCGTTTCGTTGCGGCGTTTCCCAAGGCCAACTGGGTCGAGTACGAGCCGATCAATCGCGAAGCGGAGATCGAAGGCGCTAAGCTCGCCTTTGGCAAGCCGGTTCGAACGGTGCTGCATCTGGACAAGGCGTCGCACGTCCTGTTGCTTGATGCCGATGTACTCTACTCGCACCCGGCGCACGTGAAATACGCGGCCGACTGGTCGGAACGCCGTCGCAGCGCCGACAGTGAGGAGATGCACCGGGGCGAGATGAGCCGGGTGTTCATGGCCGAAACAGGACTGAGCGTCACCGGCTCGGTGGCCGACGTTCGCCTTCCCGTTGACCCGGCCCGGCTGTACGCGGTGACACGGGCGATCGCCGGCAAAGTCGGCGTTGCCGGCGTTTCGGGCGATGAGAAGCTCTCGGCGGCCGAGGAGAAGTTTGTCGCAGCTGCTGTGACGGACCTGAAAGACAACGGCGTGGTCGCTGGCGGTGGGGCGCTTTCTCCCGCCGGGCACGCGCTGGTGCATGCGATCAACGAGAAGATCGGCGCGGTCGGAAAGACCGTGACGCTTCATGAGGATCCGACTGCGGATCGGCCGGGTTACGCCAAAGCGATGGGCGATTTGGTGGTGGACCTGAACGCGGGTAAGGTCAGCATGCTGCTGATCCTGGGCGGCAATCCCGCCTACGACGCACCGGCTGATCTGAAATTCGATGAAGCGATCAAAAAGGCCCCGATCCGCATTCGTCTGGGGCTTTACGAGGACGAGACATCGGCGCTCTGCAACTGGCATCTTCCGCGGGCGCATTATCTGGAGTCGTGGGGCGACGCGCGGGCATGGGATGGGACGGAGGGCATCGTTCAGCCGCTCATCATGCCCCTGTACGACGGGAAATCGATCACTGAATTGCTCGCGCTGCTCGCGGGCGAAAAGGTGACCGATGGCCACGAAATCGTCGTTCGCACGTGGGGTGAACAGTTGCCGAAGGACGCCGGCGACCTGCCGCTGCGAAAGGTGATCGAAGCGGGGCTGATGGAAGACACCGCTTACCCTGCTGCGAATGTGACCGTGCAGGCAAGTAGCTACCCTGCCTCAACGGAAGGGCATTTACATCCGCTTCGCTGCGGATTCGCACACGTTCGACGGGCGATATGCCAACAACGGCTGGCTTCAGGAAACGCCCGACCCGATGACCAAGCTGGTCTGGGACAACGCGGCTCTGATTTCCAAGAAAGATGCCGACGGCTTGGGAGTGACGACCGGCGACATCATCAAGATCGACGCTAACGGCGCGTCCCTGGACATTGCCGCTTATGTGATGCCGGGGCAGCCGATCGGAGTTGTCACGCTGCCGCTGGGCTATGCCCGCACGCGGGCCGGTCACATCGGCGATGAATTGGGCTTCGATACTTACAAGGTTCGCGCCGCACAAAGTATGGACGTTGCGGTCGGGGCGAAAGTGTCCAAGGGTTCGGGGACCTACAAGCTCATCGCCACGCAAGACCACTACATCCTGGACACGATCGGCGCCGAGGGGACGGCCAAGCGGATTGGCGGCCGCGGCGAAAGCGGGATGATCATCCACGAGACCAGCTTCGAGGAGTTCAAGAAGAATCCCGCCTCGGTTCAGGGCAAGCCGCGGAAGTACGAGCTTCAGCTTTTCGAGGAGCCGCGAAAAGACGGCTACAGCGACACGCACCGCTGGGGCATGTCGGTCGATCTCAATGCCTGCATCGGCTGCAACGCTTGCGCTTTGGCCTGCCAGGCGGAGAACAACATTCCAGTCGTTGGCAAGGTGCAGGCCGAGAACCATCGCGCGATGAACTGGATCCGCATCGACCGCTATTTCAAGGGCGACGCGGCGGACCCGGACATCGAAGTGGTGCATCAACCGATGATGTGCCAACAATGTGAAAACGCGCCCTGCGAGCAGGTCTGCCCGGTAGGCGCGACGGTCCACGACAGCGAAGGGTTGAACACGATGGTGTACAACCGCTGCATCGGCACCCGCTACTGCTCCAACAACTGCCCGTACAAAGTCCGGCGGTTCAATTATCTCGATTTCCACAGCCAGGACCCACGCGGCAACTGGGCGCTCCCGTATCCCAAGCTGCCGGACATGCAGCAGAACGAACAGATCGACCCAATCCAGCGGATGGTGTTCAATCCTGATGTTACGGTTCGGATGCGCGGTGTGATGGAGAAGTGCACTTACTGCGTGCAGCGCATCCACCGCGCCACGACCTCCAAGCGAGCCCAGGGCGGCGACGTACAGGACGGCGACATCATCACCGCCTGCCAGCAGGCCTGCCCGACGCAGGCGATCGTGTTTGGCGATTTGAAGGATGAAAACTCCCAGGTCAGCAAGCTTCACCGCAACGTGCGATCGTACGGCGTGCTCCACGAGGAACTGGACACCCGCCCGCGCACGGCTTACCTGGCCAAGCTCCGGAACCCAGTCGAGGGCGCAGAAGACAAGAAGACATAGATGTTGCCCCGTGACACGGGTTTTTAACCCGTGCTGAGAACTGCTGAATGAGATGTGCGGCAATTGGTCGAAGTGAGTCGTTAGCACGGGTTGAAAACCCGTGTCACGAGAAAGTCACAAGAAAGCCGCGTCAGAACAAGGCCCAAGAGCAATGACAGCGATCCCGGCCAACTTCGCCATCGACAACACGTCGGATGATCCGCGTCAGCGCCAGCCGCTGGTGTTGGGAAACCTGGACTTCAACGGCGTCACAGAGGAAGTCTGCAAGGTTGCCGAGCGGAAGACGACGCTGGCGTGGAAAATTTGCTTTGCAATTTCGGTGTCGTTTCTGGGCGTGCTGGGGATCTGCATCGCGTACCTGTTTTCGACCGGCGTGGGAGTCTGGGGCAACAACCAGCCGGTCGGCTGGGGATTTCCGATCGTGAACTTCGTGTTCTGGGTCGGTATCGGCCACGCCGGCACGTTGATCTCCGCGATCCTGTTCCTGTTCCGCCAGAAGTGGCGCACCGGCATCAATCGCTTTGCCGAGGCGATGACGATTTTCGCCGTCATCTGCGCTGGCATGTTCCCCGGTATCCACATTGGTCGCCCATGGCTGCCGTACTGGCTATTCCCGATTCCCAATCAGATGGGCACCTGGCCGCAGTTCCGCTCGCCGCTCTTGTGGGACGTGTTCGCGGTCGGCACTTACTTCACGGTGTCGCTCTTGTTCTGGTACACGGGTCTGATCCCGGATATCGCGACGCTTCGCGACCGCTCGACGAACAAAATCAAGCAGATCGTGTACGGCTTGCTCTCCCTGGGCTGGACCGGATCGAGCCGGCACTGGCATCGCTTCGAGCGGGCATATTTGATGCTGGCCGCTTTGGCGACGCCGCTCGTGTTGTCCGTGCACTCGGTGGTGAGTTTCGACTTTGCGGTCAGTCAGATTCCCGGCTGGCACACGACGATTTTTCCGCCGTACTTCGTCGCCGGCGCCATTTACGGCGGCTTTGCGATGGTGCTGGTCCTGGCCGTGCCGGCGCGCGAGCTGTTCGGGCTCAAGGACATCGTCACGCTGCGGCACATCGACAACATGTGCAAGATCATGCTGGCGACCGGAATGATCGTGTCCTACGCCTACATGAGCGAGTTCTTCATCGCCTGGTACAGCGCCAATACGTTCGAGCGGTTCACGTTCTGGAATCGCGCCTTCGGCCCTTACTGGTTCGGCTGGGTGATCATGACCTTCTGCAACGCGATCGCCCCGCAGATCCTCTGGTCAAAGAGGATGCGGCACAACATGTGGGTGGTGATGGTCGTGGCGATCCTGGCCAACGTCGGAATGTGGTTCGAGCGATTTGAGATCATCATCACTTCGCTGACCCGCGACTTTTTGCCGACGAGCTGGCACTGGTTCAAGCCGACGGCGGTGGACCTGGCGATGCTGGCCGGGAGCTTTGGTTTGTTCTTCACGCTGTTTTTGCTGTTCTGCCGGTTCCTGCCGGTGGTGGCGATCGCGGAGGTCAAGACCGTGATGCCGCAGGCGCACGCGAGTCACGATCACGGCGACGAGAAGAGTGCGGATTATTGGCCCGATCACCATGTGACGGACCACAGGGCGTAGATGTAATTGTGGTGCAGGCTTTCCAGCCTGCACCTGACTGCCGTGCAGGCTGGAAAGCCTGCGCCACAATAGGTGCTGGCCATGAGCACGCTGATTGAACAAGACGCCGATCAGGTCCAGACGAGAGTCGAAGAGGAAGTTGTCCAGCTCGTCGGCCTGATGGCGGAATACAGCAACGTCGATGACGTCATGAACGCGACGCGGCAGGTCCGCAGAGCCGGCTTCACCCGGTTCGACGTCCACAGTCCATTCCCCATCCACGGAATCGATCCGGTCATGGGCATCCGTCCAACCGGCCTTCCCTGGCTGGTGCTGCTGGGCGGCCTCTTCGGCCTGTTCGGCGGCATGTGGCTCCAGTGGTACTGCAACGCCTATGACTATCCGATCATGATCAGCGGCAAGCCGTTCTGGAGCTTGCCGGCCAATATTCCGGTCATCTTCGAGTGTACGGTGCTGTGCGCATCGATTACCGCCGTCTTTGGCATGCTGGGGCTCAACCGCCTGCCGATGCTCTACAACCCGCTGTTCAAGAGCGACCGCTTTCGTCGCGTCACCAACGACCGGTTCTTCGTCGTCATTGACGCCACCGACCCGAAATTCGACGAGCAGCGCACCGCCGATCTGCTCCGGCAGGCCAACGCGGTTGAAGTGGAAAGGGTCGAGGATTAGTCGCCATGGCATCCGAATTGGACAACATCCCCCGGTTCACGCAGGCGCCCGTCCCGCCGAGGATGGGGAAGGTGCCGTTTCCGTTCGTTTCCCTCGGGATCATCGCGGTCTTTGGCTCGTGGATTCCGCTGGTGTATTTCGCCCGGGCCCGTTCCACGTTGTCCAAGGAACCGCGGGTGCAGATTTTCCAGGACATGGGCATGCAGCCCAAGTACCGCGAGCAGCAAAGCAGCGAGATTTTCGCGGACGGCCGGGCCGATCGGCCCGAGATCGTGGGCACAGTCGCCCGCGGCCGTCTCGAGGCCGACGACCATTACTACCGCGGGTTCACCATGACGCCGACCGGCTCGACGACACAGCCGTTCGTTCCCAAGTTCTACGAGGATTTCCCGCCACAGGTGAAGGTCGATGGCAAACTGCTGTGGGCAGGATCGGTTCAACATCTATTGCTCCGTTTGTCACGGGCTCGACGGGTACGGCCATGGCGCGATCAACGAGCGGGCGCTGGAGCTGATGGCCGACGGTCATGGCACCTGGGTGCAGGCGGCCAACTTGACGATCGACCCGGCCAAGGGCCGGCCCGTTGGCCACATTTACAACACCATCAACGTCGGCATCCGCAACATGCCCGCTTACGGGCCGCAGATTCCGGTTGAGGACCGTTGGGCCATTGTCGCTTATGTGCGGGCGCTTCAGCTCAGCCAGGACGTGAACCCAAGATTAGTTTCCGACGAAGTGAAGAATGCCCCGGAGACCAAGTAAGACCGCTGGAGTTTGAACGTGTCAGCACACGCAACAAAGCATGTCGAATCGGACGAGCGGCTGGTGCTCGGCGAGGGCGCAAAGCCGCTGGTCGTCTTCGGCGCCGTTGCCGCGGTCGTCGGCATCGTGGCGGCGATCGCGCTGGGCTACAGCCGGTCCAGCGGGTTTCAGCCGTTCCTCTTTGCTTATCTGGCCGCGTATGCCTTCTGCCTCAGCATCGTGCTCGGCGCGACGTTCTTCGTGCTCATCCAGTACCTCACCCGTGCCGGCTGGAGCGTCGGCGTGCGCCGCATCCCCGAACACATCATGGGCCTGATGCCGTGGATGGCGCTGCTGGCGATTCCGATGGTCTTGTCAGTGGTTATTCAGCGAGGCGAGCTTTATTCGTGGGCCCAGCCGCTCTCCGTAGCCACGCCGCAAGCGATCGCCGCCGCTCAGAAGGGCGAGGCCGGGGAAGCCGTCGAGACGCCTTCCGCACAGGAATCGGAAAACCCTGCTCACCGTCCGCTCGACGCCATCACACTTCAGAAGCGCGGCTGGCTCAATCCGTGGTTCTTTGTCCTGCGGATGGTTGTCTATTTTGCCATCCTTCTGGGAATCACCTCGTTTTACCGCAACCAGTCGTTGCGTCAGGACACGACCGCCGATCCCAACATTACACGCCGCCTCCAGGCGTGCGCCGGTTTCTGCGTAGTCATCTTCGGTTTGACATTAACCGGTCTGGCCGGCGATCTGTTTATGTCGCTCGACCCCCACTGGTTCAGCACGATCTGGGGCGTCTATTACTTTGCCGGCTGCACGCTGGCCAATTTTTCCACGCTGATCATCATCGTCTGGCTGCTTCAGCGGGCCGGATACCTGCGCAACACGATCACCATCGAGCACTACCACGACCTTGGGAAATATCTGTTCGGCTTCACGTTCTTCTGGGGCTACATCGCGTTCAGCCAGTACATGCTGCTCTGGTACGCCAACATCCCCGAGGAGATCGAGTGGTTCAACCGCCACGGCGCGACGACGGTCGCGGCCCATATCACCGGCTGGTCGTATGTGATCGTGGCGCTGCTCTTTGGCCAGCTTCTGATTCCCTTCGCGGGCCTTCTGTCGCGGCACGTCAAGCGCAAGCCGAACATTCTGATCTTGTGGGCCCTGTGGGTGCTGAGCTTCCATTTGCTGGACACGATCTGGATCGTGATGCCCGAGTATCCGGCGCGATTCTCGGCATCGATGGTCGTGCTGACCGCGGCGGCGGTGATTGGCATGGGCGGCTTGCTCTTGATGCTGTTTATCCGCGGGCTGCTGGGGCAGAACCTGCGTCCCGCCGCCGATCCCAGGCTTCCCGAGTCGCTGGCGTTCCAGAATGTCTAATCCCATGGAAACGACCGACACAAAATTCGACGTCAACGTCCCGATGGTCATGACCTTCGTTGCCCTCACCGCCATCTCGCTGCTGGTGACCATCGTCGCTG